>Ga0214544_1008388_pt1 | contig 17220 bp, 18 predicted proteins | sample CNSS3metaG_FD_160074 | JGI IMG/M metagenome (GOLD analysis project Ga0214544, IMG submission 160074) | Root nodule microbial communities from cowpea collected in UCLA plant growth center, Los Angeles, California, USA - CNSS3 | ecosystem: Host-associated > Plants > Roots > Nodule | place: USA...
AAGGGGAAAATAAAGTGTGTGTTGGAATTGATTTAAGAGGTAAGTATATATGAATTATAAAAGAGAGGAATGTGTGCTTATACTTGAAAGATGCATATGTGTTGTGATGTTGTAATTTGGAATGTATGAATGTGTATGTTGATTTCTGGATGTTTGAGAGGCGCTTAGGCTACGCTAGGCGATGGTGTAGTGCTAGGGTGCATTGTGATATGTTTTGCATGGTTTGTGGTGTGGGTCCTGGTCTGGGATATGCTTGATGTTGTCATGAGCGGGTAGGTTCATGACTGGTGATGAACACGTGATGATATGAGCGGGAAGGTTCATATTCTATTACTCTCGTGTGGGGATACGAGCGAGGTGGTGCTGATGAGGCATAGCATTAGAGAGAGAGTTAACTGGGAAAAGCTTTTACTGGAGTTTTATCATTATTGTTTTTATGAAATTTGTAAACAGTGTTTTACTGATTTGTGAATTTGGATACTGTATTAGAGTTTCATAAATTATGGATATTTTTGGATAACATCCGATTAATAAATGTTATAAAATTTCCCGCGTTTTTGGGAAGCGAAGTATAATAAATGAGGTTTTCATCATATTTCTTAATTTTTATTACTTAAATTAGTAATATCCGACCGGGATGTTACAACCATTATGTCACCATACTCTGATTGGACCACTAACTTACAGATAGACCACTAACTTATAGATGGACCACTAACTTATTAAAAAACCGCTAACTAATTTCTTTTCGAACTTACAATAACACTTACATGACGACCATATTCACTAAACTACATGGTCTTCCCTTAACCGATAGCGCACCTACTTTAACTTTAAATAAAATAGTTAAACCTGTAAGGTAAACATGGAACCTAAGGCATGGGCTTAATCAGGCCCATATGAGCCCAATGGAGGCCCAACCCATAATATAGAACTAGTAAAATATGATTAATCTCCTATAAATAAGAGTGGACCTAAGCAATAAAAGGTATGCAATTCATTAGTTATAAAAACTAATATTTGACTTTGAGAGCTTTTGCTAACTTGATCGTCAGAGCCTTTTTTGTAGGTAACCCCAAAAATGTTCCATCAAGCATCAAGATATGCGCACATGCCAAACAAGGCCAAAAAGCTTCCGTTTGAGAGGTTCAAAGATTGGGGTAAGATGAGATTTGAGTCCTATAATAATTTGTTATTGTTTCCACATGAACAAAAATAATTTTGAAATTTATTTAAAAAAAAACACTTTGCAATGCATTCTAACACCATTTTAGAAACTTGAAATGAAATAGTGTAAGGTTTCTTGTTTATAATATACTTATTTATAATATGGTGTGAATATATAAATAATATTACCAATTCATTATGCAACAAAAGAACCCTAAGTGCGAAAATTATATAAACTGATAAATTTGAATCTATATGTGTGAATGTTGTATACATTTAAATATTTCAATTCAATATAATTCTGATTTTGTATATGATTCTTATTTTGATTTATATTTTGGATATAATTTTGATATTGATATTGAAATCCACAAATGACGACTTTTATGGTTCGTTAGTTTAGAAATCTATATGTTGTAGGTAACATTACATTTAATAAATATATTTTTATGTGAGATATTATTATTTAAATTATATATTTTTTAGAGTTGTCAAAATGGGTTGGACTAGAGATCCAACCCGGCTTACCATGAATTCAGGCCGGGTTGGTTGAAATTTTTTTACAAATTTTAATACGGGTTGATTTTTTACCCGGTTCACTCGATTTGAACCCGTGGTAAGCCGGGCTGGTGACCTAACCCGCAAATAAAGGGTCACACAAGTGTTTTCTGTTAAGTTGGGTTTTTTATTTGAGTCATGCTAAGTTGTTGTTTTTAGCCAACACATAGATAATTTGTATTTTTTTTGATTTTGGTTTGTATTTGGATTGTATTAAAGTTTATTTAGATTCTAATTAGAATTATAATTTAGTTTTGACTGAAAAAATAAAAAAAAAATGTACTTTTTTAATTAAGTGTGCTCGTGAGCCAACCCGTTTAACCCACCAACCCATGGTGGGCTGGGTCAGGTTCAAATTTTTTTGGCTTGCTAATAAGTGAGCTGGGTTGGGTTGGCTCACTAAATGATCAACCCATGATCGGTCGAGTCGGGTTACCTATTTTGACAACTTTAATTTTTTTAAAATATAAATTTAAAATTTAAAATTTGAAATCAACATACAATCTTCCGCATATGATTGAATAATGAATTGAAGATTTATAATCTGAAAAGTTGTTCAAAAATTTGAAACAATGGTACAAAATAATGTAAATATAAATATAGATAAATAATCAATAATCAATCAATAAATAAATAGTAATTATATAAAAAATAATAATGACATTTGAAATTCAGAACTACAGACATAATCACTCCTTAAATCCTAAACCCAACAGATTCAATAAGAACGTTCAACTAATTTATTGAATAAATATGCGTGCATCATTTTTTAGTATTTCGATTTGTTGATATTTATTTATAATTTTGAAAAGGTGGTTTAGAAATCTAGAAACAATGATGACACTGATTTAATACAATAATAAATAAAAATGGATAATAATTAAAAAAGTAAAGGAGAATGCTAACTAGTGGCCTTACGAATTGGTTAAGGAATAATTAATGTGCATTGGTTCCATCATTCTTACTTTAGAATTTGAAATAATTAAGTACATTAATTAAAAATAGTATAAATGAATATAACAGATTTTATAAAGACAAATTCTCTTTTAAATTTTTAGATAATAACCTTTATATTTTATTTAATATCACACTTAACTATGCAGTTTTGTAGGATTCCATGCATATTAATTATCTTTAACTAGTGTCGTCATTGTTTAGTGTAAGGCCCACTTATTTTTCTGCACCAATGTTTAAGGGCTACAATAATCTGTTTGGCCTAAGGCTGGCGCAGAGGGGTGCCCAAAACCCCTAGACAACCCTAACACTCTAATTTTGCTCATCTTGAAACAACAGCTCCTTACCCTCTCTTAGAACAATAGTCACGCTTTGCTAGGGTTTGGTCCCAATCTTGGTCAAGCTAGCTCAACCATTTTCTGCTCCACATAAGTTGTTTTTCAACTCATGCTCTTTCTTTTCCAGTTTGAGTTTCATGGTTCCAACTAGGGCTAACCATAGTAACCTGTCCTTGCTCTGGTGTCACTATTTCTAGCTCACAAAATTGTTCTTGGAGTTGTGTGCTTTCTACTTGTGCATACACCCCTTCGTAGTAACTTACTTTGAGATATGGGGAGCTAGGGTTTTTCACGTTTTTGTTGTATGTTGGTTGTTTTGTTTCTGTTTCGTGATTAATATGCTTGGATGATGCTTGGGTTCATATGAAAATGATCTGAATATTGTTTTGGATTGAGGTGTTGTCATGTATGCGTGAATAGGGGACGCGAATTGCTATTTTTGCCCAAGCGAGCTCGTCTCACCTAGGCGAGAATAGTAGAAGCTCGCTTAGGCAAAAAACTGAGTTTTAAACGACGAACCATCTCGCTCAAGTGAGATGGTCTCGCCTAAGTGAGAGCTCCTGAAACCTTCTAGGGCCTTTGTTCACAATCTCGCCTAAACGAGAGCCTACAACTTGAGCAAGACCACTCCTCTCGCCTGAGCGAGGGCTCCTAGCTTGAGCGAGACCTGACGCAAATTGTGTTGTTTTCTCACATAATTGTTGTTGGTTGTATGATTGGCTGGTTTACTCTATTTAAAGTTTGAAGTATGTGAATATGCATATAATATCTGATTGTATAGGCTGGAGTTGATGAGTTTGGTATGACCTTTGTATGAAACATGAATTGGATGGTTGGTTATAAATGTTGGCATGAAATTGATATGCATGATAACTTTATGCGTGGATGGTGAGACATGATTTTGGGTGGTTTAGGACGTAATTCCATGAATCTCTATGTAAGATCTCATGGTGGTGCCTCATTGGTAGGGATGTAATTCCACGATGGTTTCATGGTGGTGCCTCATTGGTCAGGAGGTAATTCCACGATGGTTTCATGGTGGTGCCTCATGGTCAGGACGTAATTCCATGACCCCTGTTAGTGGGAGTTCACGGTGGTTTCTCATGATTAGGACGTAATTCCACGAAGGTTCATGGTGGTGCCTCATTATATAATTTGGTAAGGATTCAAGTAAGGATTGCATCCGGGCACTCTAAAGAGTCAATTAGTCTCACTTAGAGCGTACTGACTCAAGTGGTGAGAGTAACAAGAGGCCCTAGTCTTTGGCAAGATAATGGTCGTAGATGTTTGAAGGCTAACCTTGTAAGTGGTAAGGTGAAACCCATTGGCAATTGGCTCTGCATAGTAGTAGAGGCCACCACAAGTGTAAGCATCCAGTGAATTCGACTGATTATATGTATCTGGATAATCGTGTCTTGAGTCTTAGTGTCTTGTTTGTTGGTCATCACATGCTGGGTTGATGTATGTATCTTTGGCTATAAAATTGTGTGTAATTGTATGATAAAACATTTTTTTCCTCTCTAGTTTACCCTTCTGTTTGGTTATATGTTTTATGTGTGGTTTTTCTCCTTTTGCGATGATCATTAATTTATTGATGTGAGCAGATGCGAGAACTCCTCGTGGTCATCAGGGTGATGGAGATTTTGCTGCTTAGCTTGTCTTTGGTCGGACCCCGCCTTTCTGAGTTCTCTTTTAGGGTTGTAGCCCATGTATTGCCTTGCTCTTTGACCATATATTCTGGTTATTATTAAACCTTTTTTCTTCGTATTGTTAATGGCATCTTGGTGTGCCTTGGTTTCTTTCCTAATTTATTCTTGGATAACTGGAAGTAGTGACTTTAAAAATCCATGACAATGCCCTTTTATTATTATGTGTGATGATTCATTTAATTATGTCATTATTTAAATCGGACGTTACATTTATGGTATTAGAGCCGGTCGTTCCTTAGAGTCTGTAGACTTGTTTGCCTACTTAGCTTTCGTTGTGTCTTTCTAGTGTCATTGGCTGAGTTTCTTGTCTGGTCAAGTCTGACTAATGGTTTTCCTGTGTGCCAGTGACATGGCACCTCCACGTAGAAATCCTCAATCTTCTCAAGGTGACGCTCTAGACATCGCTAGGGTGATATAAGCTATGATGGCAGCTCTGACTCAGCAGAGTAATGCTATGATGCAACAACATGAGGCATCGATGCAGCGCCAGGCAACATCATTGAAGCACCATCAATTGGTGATGCAGCAGATGGAGGCTGCAAGAGTGGTTACTGAGGATGCTCAGAAACAACACATGGAGGCCCTCTACCAATTGGAGGAGAACAGGACAGTTACCCCTATCTACGGCCGTAAGTCGCAACCTCCAGTCCGGGAGTGGAGTTTGGAAGACTTCTTGAAGCACCACCCGGTGAAGTTTGTGGCTGAGTATGCAGAGAAGTTCAAGCACCTTAGCCACTTCTAGACCATGCCACTTGATGAGGAGTGGCGATGCAGAAAATTTGAGAACGACCTCAGGCGAGACATTCTTCTGATGGTTGCCCCACTATCCATCAAGGATTTTGCAACCTTGGTGGAGAAGGCTAGGGTTATGGAAAAGATGAAGGTTGAGGTGGAAGGTCAACGCCCACATCAGCAAAGGGTTGGTGGACTGTTTGGGTCCAAATCGAGGCATGAAGAGATGAGGAAACCATACGATAGGCCGCACCCCCAATCTCAAGGGTCTAGGGGTTTCCCTTCCCAGCAAAACAAAGTGTAGTGCTTCTGGTGTGGAGGACCGCACCCGAGGAGTGTGTGTCCTCAATTAGAAGGCTTCAGAAGGTGCAACAACTGTGGCAAGGAAGGCCACTTTGGCAAGGAAGGCCACTTTGGCAAGGAAGGCCACTTTGGCAAGGATTTCCCCACCCTTGTGAGGGCGGTGACACGACCCTTAGTTCAAACTCTGGCACAAAATCAACAAAGGAGAGGAGGCAATAGGCCTCAGGCAGCAAGCTAGTATATGCAATGACAGGAACAAAGGTAGCATGCTCAAGTAACCTGGTTATGGGTTGTTGTGTGATAGCTAGAATGAAATGTTGTGTGTTGTATGATTCTGGAGTGACACACTCTTTTGAGTCATATGCTTATGTGAAAAAGTTAGGTCTGTCGATTTGTGATCTTAGGGATGGATTGGCTCTTTGCCAATCACATTCTTATAGATTGCCGAGAGAAAAAGTTATTGTTCCCTAACTCAGAGAAGCCTGAGTTGTTATCGTCTCACGGGGTTATGAAGGAGATACAAGATGGCGCGCAATGCTTCTTAATCTTCATACATCTAGATGTGGAGAAAGAGGAAGGGACGTCTACTATACCGGTAAGACACGAGTTTGAAGATGTATTTCCAGAAGAAGTACCAAGGTTGCCTCCAAGTAGAGAAGTGGAGTTCTCTATTGACCTGGTGCTAGGAATCAGCCTAGTGTTGATGGAGAAATAGTTCATTCAACCCAGAACTTCGCCATGGGGAGCACCAGTGTTGTTGGTGAAGAAAAAGGATGGGAGTTTGTTGGCAAAAGCAAAAGACAAGTCAAATGTTGAAACAAGATTTTGATCATGATAAAAGAAGCCTAAAAGCCATGTGAAAGTCATTATGAAGAACATGTATTTTTACGTTTAAAGTTATCTTTTAAATTATACTTAGAATAGTTTAAAATCAACAACAAGATCAAAATTCAGGTATTTCTCGAAAAACCAATGTGATAATCGATTATCACTTAGGATAATCGATTATCCTAAACTAAGTCCAATTTTTCAAAAAAGCACTAGAATAATCCATTATCACCTCTAATAATCGATTATCTGCTCTAAGTTTTGTTTTCAGAAAATACACTGGAATAATCGATTATCACTAATGATAATCGATTATCCTTGTTAGTTTGAATGTGACTGTTCAGTTTTTCACCTAATTTTTGGAACCCCTATTTAAGGAACATCAGAGTTACTTCAAACTCACCTTTTTGAGAAGCTAGAGTGCTAGTGCTATGACTGCAAAGAGAGTTCTCTGAGTGTTCTCAAAAGAGCTTTGAAAAACCTAGTGTGGGTAGAGTGATAAGTTTTCCTAAGAGGGTTTTCTAGGAGATTGAGTGTTGTTGTTGTTACTAGGAAAGCTAAGGTCAAGTTTCTCTGTGTGATTCAGAGAATGGTGTTCATCTCTTGTGTCTTCAAGAGAGGTGTTTTCTTTCCTTATTCTTTTGTTATCTGATTGTAATCTGATATTTGTTAATGATTGAGTTAATCTCTTTATTAGCAGACATTAACAACTAGACGTAGGATTTTTTTATCTAAACCAGTATAAATACTTGTGTTCAATCTTCTTCTCTATTTCTATATTTTATCTTCTATTGCTTTTAAAGGAATTGATATTTAAATTAATCGGTAAAATTTTGGAAAATTTTTAACGTATTAATTTTATTACTTAAAACTAATTCACCCCCTCTTGGTTTTGTCCAAACGCTTAAACATTCTGTTACGTGATACCAACAGAGTTCACGTTTGTGTGTGGACTATAAGTAGTTGAACAAGAAGACGATCTAGAATAAGTACCCCCTTCCAAGGATAGATGATCTGATGCATCAGTTGTATGGAGCGTCGGTGTTTTCTAAGATAGATATGTGATCGAGGTATCACCAGATCTTGGTAAATGCAGATGATGTACAAAAGACAACCTTTAGATCCCGATATGGACACTACGAGTACGTGGTTGTGCCTTTTGGTGTGACCAATGCTCCAGCTGTGTTTATGGACTAAATGAATAGGATCTTCAGGCCATTCTTAGATATGTTTGTTGTAGTCTTCATAGACAACATACTCATGTACTCCAGCACTCAAGAGGAACATGCAACATGCAGAACACCTGAGGTTGGTCCTTAGTGTTCTGCGGGAGAAGCAACTATATGCTAAGTTGTCCAAGTGTGAATTCAGGATGAATGAAGTGCAATTTTTGGGCATGTGATATCTGCATAGGGCATAACGGTGAAGTGGGAGGCGGTGGTTAAGTGGGAAAGTCCCAAGTCAGTAACAGAGATAAGAAGCTTCGTGGGTTTAGCTGGCTACTATAGGAGATTCATAGAAGGATTCTCCAAGATAGTGGCACCTTTGACATAGCTTACCAGGAAGGACTAACCTTTTGCTTGGACGGATAGGTGTGAGGAAAGCTTTCAAGAACTTAAGCAAAGGTTAACGAGTGCTATAATGCTAGTGATCCCTGATGTTGGTAAACCCTTTGAGGTTTACTGTGATGCCTCTCACCTAGGGCTTGGCTGTGTGTTGATGCAAGAGAAGAAGGCGGTGGCATATACTTCAAGACAACTTAAGGTGCATGATATAGGATTATCTTGTTCCTTTTAGAAGATTAATGAATATGGTGATGATTGATTAAGAAAACCAAGGAAATCCCCACTGGATATTAAGATAGCAAGTTATCTAGATGTGAAGGTTCCTTTCGAAGGTTCTAACGAGGAGGAGAATGGATTAATGGAGAGTAAGAAACCAAAAGGAAAAACATATAATAGAAACAATATAAACCAAGAAGAGTAAAGAAACATAAAAACAAAAGCAAGGGAAAGGGGAGGAATGGAGGATTCACGCCACTACAAGGCTAGGTTAGAAGAAGCCATGGCAACCTTGATGATGAGTGGTGTGTGCCGCCACTTGCCAAGGTAAGATAAGGCTTCAAAGAACTCCACTCCCCAAGGAGGAATGCTCTTACAAAAGGTTGAAACACAAAGTGTATATTTTCTCCAAAATGTTTAACCCCTCTACAAGTGTTAGAGGTCCCCTTAAATAGACAAGTCTAAGGGCCCCTTCGCAAAACAACTAGGTTAAAAGGATTACAAAAGAAACCTAGCATGTTCTAGCAAGTAGGTCATCCTAGGGTGCACATGGCTAAATTTTTTTCCAAGCCATGTAGGTGGCAAGTCTTCATGGCCAAGGTTCCCAAAGGAGGGTTCTAGAACTTTCTAAAAAAAAAAGACTTGGTGTCCAAGGTATGTAGGCCTCCCCTCTCTAGATGCTTCTAGAAAGTCTTGTTCCTTCTCTCTCTTCCTTAGGATGCCATGTGTCTCTTATGTGGTCGTCCTCCTACAAAAGAAAATTTAGGAATTTATTAGCATGTTAGTTTAAGGTTAAGCTAATCTTTTGAGTCAACAAGTCAACCCAAAGTCAAGGTCAACAAGTCAACTTAAAAATAGTCAACCAAGCCAACTTAATGGAATTTTAAACTAAAGAAAATAAAAGCAAAGGAAGGGATAAAGGAACTCCCTTTCTTCTAAGCATGTGCCATAGGCCATCATCATTGGTAGGGATTAAACCTTCATCAGTGCATGAGAGAAATTACCCCACTCATGACCTAGAGTTGGCAGTTATAGTGTTCGCCTTGAAGATCTCGAGGCACTATCTCTACGGTGCTCAGTTTCGCGTGTTCAGTGATCAAAAGAGCCTCAAATATTTGTTTGATCAGAAAGAGCTGAACATGAGGCAAAGGAGGTGGATGGAATTCTTGAAGGACTATGATTCGAACTGCTATATCATCCGGGGAAGGCAAATGTGGTGGCAGATGCCTTGAGTAGGAAGATAATGCATATTACACACCTTATGATCATGGAGATGGAGTTGCTAGAAAGATTCAAAGATATGAAGTTACATGTGGAGTTGGGATTCAATCTCATTACATGTAGTGACTTTCTATATCTAGTGACTTTCTAAACTTGGTTAAGGAGAAACAGTCGATGGATGTCAGTTTGAAAAGATTGGTAGAACAGCTTGGATCAGATGAAGCGAAGGATTTTGCCTGATGATGCTGAGGGTAGGGTGTGCGTGCCTGATGATGCTGAGGTAAAGAGGTTAATCCTTGAGGAAGGGCATAAAAGTCATCTTAGTTTGCATTCGGGCATGACTAAGATGTACCAAGATCTTAATGAGACCTTCTGGTGGCAAGGTATGAAGAAGGATGTGGCATAGTTCGTGTCTGCCTAGTTGACATGTTAGAAGGCGAAGGTAGAGCATCAAAGACCCGATGGAATTCTATAGCCCTTGGACATACTAGTGTGGAAATAGGATAGCATAGCTATGGACTTTGTAACCCATTTGCCACGAACATTTAGAGGTCATGATACGATCTAGGTTATAGTGCACCGATTGACCAAGAGTGCTCATTTCTTGGCAATGAATCTAAGGATGTCTATGGCCAAGTTGGCCCAGCTGTACATTAAATAAATTGTGAGATTGCATGGAGTACCTTTGAGCATAGTCTCAAATAGAGATTCGCGGTTTACTTCACGGTTTTGGCAGACGCTACAGAGTGCTTTAGGTAGCAAACTAACCATGAGTTCAGTATATCATCCCTAGACTAATGGTTAGTCTGAGAGGACGATTCAATCGCTTGAGGACTTATTGAGAAAATGTGTACTGGATCATCTAGGTGCTTGGGACGAAGTTTTACCTTTGATAGAGTTCACCTACAACAACAGTTTTCATGCAAGTATTGGCATGAAGCCATATGAGGCTCTTTACAGTAGGAAGTGTAGGATCCCTCTGTATTGGTACCAAGATGGGGAAGCAGTGTTTGTTGGGCTGGAGTTATTGGAACAGACTACCGACAAGGTGACAATGGTGAGCGATAGGATGCAAGCCTCTTAGAGTAAGCAAAAGGCTTATGTAGACCGTAGGAGGAGACCCTTGGAATTCACAGTTGGAGATCACGTGTTCTTGAAGGTGACCCGAACCACTGGTATGGGAAGGGCTCTCCGCTCAAGGAAGCTTGCTCCTAAGTTCCTTAGCCCTTATCAGATCTCGAGAAGGATAGGTGATAGAGGTCGTACCCCACCAAATTAAAACACTTAAAATGCAGTATGTGACAGTTGAACCAAGTCATCTCCCAACGACCAATGTTCTTCTTCAAAGCCTTAATTTCCAAATGAATATAACACAATAACACAGGGAGGGTTTGGCAGATTCAGTATGCTAATCAACAGACTAAATTAAATGCTACAAAGATTAAAAACGTATTGACATCCTTGATTCAAACACAATTTCACTTATCATAGGCCACCAAATTAACACAAAATTTGCCTTCTCTCAATCCACTAGATAATAATTCAGTAAGTGAAAATTACAATCAAGCTTCATTATGCAACTAAGCAATGCACACACCCTTAAATTCGTGACAGCCAAGCTATAGACATTAAGCATGAACATATCTTAACCCAAACGTATGCAATTACTCTGTAAATTAAGCATTAAATGATTCACCACATGCATTCCACGAATTCAGAACAAAGACATGGCAGATTTCACAAAACAAGCACAACCTCAAAGCTTCATTGCATTTTTCATCAAGGAGTCAATACACGAATTTAGCTAGACATGGAAATGGAGCAATTAAACACTTCAAATCTGAATTCAATAAAATAGAACATCATAAACCCTAGTTTGCAAATTCTTCAACGAAAACTCAAGAACAAAACAGATTTTGAAAGCCTTAAGTGAACCAAAATCGTTGTTATCATATAAAAACCGAAAATCCCATCAATGGGTGTGGTTCCAAGTCAATAAAATCTACAAAACGAGATGCCTAATCCACCAAATGCATTCAACACGTAAATCCCGCATTGGGTGCCATCAAATGTGTATACAAATGGCAAAAACTAGTGCAAAAACATCAACAACGAGTGGAAAAACTCCATGCACATCCACCAAAGCTTGAGAGCAAAAAAATGGAGGTTTTAGAGAGTGGAAAAGAGAAGAATGCGGCTGTTGCATGAAGGAGAAGACCTAATTTCGTGGTCACATCAAATCTACCACTCATATTTACAAAATTGTCACTCTGCCACTCAAAATTATAAAAATGCCACTCTTGAGCCTCTAATGTTGGCCCATCACTGAGATGACGTGGAAATGATGTGGCGATGATGTGGTGACTCTCTTCAACTGAATATTGATGTCCAAGCTCCCAAATTGCTTCACCCAAATACCTAAAAATAATTAAAAAACAAAAAATTAGGCCAAATAATGTGAAATTAGTCCAAATTTGGAATAGTGGCCCAATAAAGCCCAGTAGATGAAAATACACTAAAGATGAACAATTAAGCACTGAACAACTATCAAATGGGTACACAAAGGCTAGTGGAATGAAGGAAAATAATGACTCATTAAAATCGACCACACTTACCCTTTTGCATTCTTGGGCAAAATTAAAGAGTAAAGCAAAGCAAGGACATCACAAACATAACAAGAGAGAAGAGACACAAGACAAACAGACTCAACACAGACAAATGGAAACACATCCAACACAGAAGGATTAAAAGCTGTTAGGTATCCATGAACATCATCCAAGCAGTTCAAAACATGTCAAGTACTCAATTCAGCTCAAAGAGAGAATTGAAATCAACATAACCTCACAAAATATGCATTGTATCACTCAAATCTCTAGGCTACTGTTTACTCTCAAAGCACCCCTGAAAAACAAACATCAAACAGACTTGGCAAGCCTCTAGAACCAACAACCAAACCAAAACACATGCAGGTTGTAACACCCCCGGATCCTCTTGGGCTTACCAGGCATCCCACCTGCCACCCCCAAACCGGTTGTGTTAGGTCTGCAGCCCAATACACCCCAACCCATTACCCTTCTCCATCCATTCATACTGGGTGGGTTGTTGCCAGTGGGAATCGAACCCCCAACCTGACCTTTAACACCTCTGGCTCACCAGCAAATGCTACTAGTTGCGCTGCAGCACAATTGGTAGCATCTGCTGGTGAGCCAGAGGTGTTAAAGGTCAGGTTGGGGGTTCGATTCCCACTGGCAACAACCCACCCAGTATGAATGGACGGAGAAGGGTGATGGGTTGGGGTGTATTGAGCTGCAGACCTAACACAACCGGTTTGAGGGTGGTAGGTGGGATGCCTGGTAAGCCCAAGAGGATCCGGGGGTGTTACACAGGTCAAGATCAGAAGGGCTTTTCAAGGTTGTAATGGGGTTGAGGACAAGGTGTGGAACATATGGATAAGTAGCTAAGAAAAAAAGGAAATAGAAGAGTTGTGGGGAATAAGTCTCAATCAAGCATGAAAGTACTCCCAAACACCAACACTTCCAAATTTGGTTCTCACACAATGCTCAAATCCAAACTCCTTTTATTTTTATTCTTTGTTTTATTTTCTTTTCTTCTTTTTTTTGTTTTCTCTCTTCTTATTTTTTTTAAACACAAAGAACATGTAGAGAAACAAAAATTTTGAAATCCCACCTAGGTATACAAATGAGCAATTCCAAGAACCAACAACAAGTGCGCGCACAACCACACTTGTTGTGCTCGACCACACTTAATTGAGCACCCATTCCCAAAACAATTCCAAAGCTCTAAAATTTTCTAAGGTAGAAATAATCATGGTTTTTCAGGCTAAGGGCTTGAAATGAGTTGTAGAACAATGAAAGGGTATGTAGGCTCAAAAAGGGGTATCAACGGAAAAAATTCAAGGTAGGCTCATCAGGCTATAGGCTCACAGAACAAAATTGCCTCAATCATATCCCAACATGCATGTGAATCAGAAAAACATTGGAAAGAGTCAAGCCAAGGCCACTGTGCAAGCATTCAAGAGGCATATATCATACAACAAAGAACAGAGAGTGGCTCAAATTCTCACACAGGGTAAAACAATTCCAAATGCAACTTGACATGCAAAGAGAAAGCAAGGATATCAATCCACAGACTAACCAACAACTCATCCTCCAAAGTGAAGTGAGTGTCCCAAACAGAAAATAAAAACATAACACAAATTAACAAAAAGGAAACAAATAAAAGGAAACAACAACAGACAGACTTGTACAAGTGCAATAAAAGTAAAGAAGGGGAAATAAAACTCCCTGAATCATGGTGAAACAAAAGTACGGTCAAGCAGGGAAGTTTCCTCCACAACAGTATCCACCAAGGCAGGGTTACTGAGGAATGGCTTCAAACGATACCCATTCACTTTGAAGCTCTTATCGGTGGACAGGCTTTTGATTTCAACTGCACCATAATGATAAACATTAGTAAAAACAAAAGGGCCAATCCACTTTGACCGTAACTTACCCCCCGTGAGTCCAAGTCTAGAGTTATACAGTAACACTTGCTGACCAACAACGAACTCCTTTCTACCTATGAAGCTATCATGGAATCGCTTGGTCTTCTCTTTGTAGAACAAAGTTCTGATATACCTCCAAACGGATCTCATCTAACTTGTTCAACTGCATCTTCCTTTCCTCACCAGCTTGATCAAGTGAGAAGGTGGCATGGCTTACCAAAGACAACCTGATAAGGAGACATCCCTATAGGTGCCTTGTAAGCAATCCTGTGAGCCCAAATAGCGTCCTCAAGTTTATTGCTCCAATCCTTCCTGTTGGGCTGCACAATCTTCTCCAAGATCCTCTTGATTTCTCTGTTTGAGATCTCGGCTTGCCCATTAGAAAGTTTGTGCACAACCCTATACTTTTGAAGCAAAACCCCCATGGATCTATTGCAAAAATAGGTGCCCTGGTCACTAACGATAGCTCTAGGAACTCCAAACCTGCAAAATATCTGAGACCTAACAAAGTCTACAACAACTCGAGCATGATTAGTTCTAGTGGCTTTGGCTTCCACCCATTTTGCAACATAATCATTAGCAAGCAAGATGTAAGTAAAACCAAAGGAAACAGGAAAAGGGCCCATGAAATCTATACCCTAAACATCAAAGACCTCACAAAACAACATGGGTTGTTGAGGCATCTGTTGTTTCCAAGAAATGGCTCCTCCTTCTCATTGGCATTCCTCACACGTGCTACAAATCCTCCACGCATCCTTGAAGATGGTAGGCCAATAAAATCCACAATCTAGCACCTTGCGAGCTGTCCTTTGTGTGTCATGATGACCACCAGGTGTAGATGAATGACTAAGTTTAAGGACCGAGTCAATCTCATGGTCCGGAATGCATCTCCTGATAACCTGATCAATGCACATTTTCCACAGATAGGGGTCATCCCAGATGTAATACCTAGCATCGCTCTTGAGTTTATCACATTGAGCTTTGGATGCTAGGGGAGGAAAAATAGAAGCAGCAAGATAATTCACGATGTTAGCAAACCAAGGTGAGGGAGAAGTAGAGAGTGTCAACAAACTTTCATCGGGAAAGTCATCCCAGATTGGGGAAGCACCATTAGTAGACCTCTCAATCCTGCTCAGGTGGTCTACAACCAAGTTTTATGCCCCGCTCCTATCACGGATCTCCAAATCGAATTCTTGGAGCCAGAGCATCCATCTTATCATTCGAGGCTTTGATTCTGCCTTCTTCAATAGGTACTTAAGAGCTGCATGGTTAGTAAACACAATAATAGGAGAACCAAGCAGATAAGATCTAAACTTTTCAAGTGCAAAAACTACCATAAGAAGCTCCTTTTTCTATTGTGGTGTAGTTTGCTTGGGCAGCATCTAATGTCCTGGAGGCGTAGTAGATTACCCTCGGTTGTTTGTCAATTCTTTGAGCTAGAACAGCCCCTAATGCATAGTTGGATGCATCACACATCAGCTTGAACGGGACTGTCCAATCGGGCGCCTGAATGATTGGAGTGGTGGTCAGGGCCTTCTTAAGGCAATCAAAAGCCTCTTTGCATCCTTCATTAAAGATGAAGTCAACGTCCTTTTGCAGTAAGTTAGACAATGGAAGGGCCTTTTTACTGAAGTCCTGAATGAAACACCTATAGAACCCTGCATGGCCAAGAAAAGAACGAACCTCTCGCACAAAAGAGGGGTAAGGCAATTGTGAAATAATTGAAATCTTGGCAGGGTCAACTTCAATGCCCTAACTCGAAATTATGTGCCCCAATATTATGCCTTGTTCTACCCTGAAATGGCTTTTCTCAAAATTGAGGAACAGATTTACCTATCAATGCTGACACATTTCTCCCCATGTTGATCTTCTCGTTTCCCTTTAGCCTCTTCTTGTGTGTGCACAACTCCTTCAAGAACTTTGCATATCTGGGAATCTGTTTGATGGCATCCAACAAAGGTATGTTCACCTCCACCTTCCTGAATGTTTCTAGGATCTCCTTGTCAACCTCTTCCATCTTCTTACTTGGAATGGCTCTTGGAGGGAAAGGAAGAGGTATGGAAGGTGTAATAGTAGAGGTGGAAGGCGTAGAAGTCACACCAGATGTGGAAGGACCAGCTGCATGAGCATCATGCTTTCTCTAAAGTGTGGCAAGGTCGACTTCCTTTTGAGGTGTAGGCTCACGAGTGTCAAAGTCTGGATTGAGGCCCTAGTCTCCTGCTAGAATTGCATATTTTGAAGTGTCATCACTCTAACCAACTCTTCTAATGAAGTAGAAGAAGAAGGTACAGGTGCTGCAGTAGGAGCTGGTGTGGGTATAAGTGGAACCGGAGCAGCTTGTGCAGGTGCAGCTCTTTGTTGTGGAGGTGGCTGCACATTTTGAAATTGTTGGTTTTGCTGGTGTTGGTTGCCTTGGCTTCCCCATCTCAAATTAGGATGATTCCTCCATCCTGGGTTGTATCTGTTTGTTAACAAATCATGGTTTTGTTATTGTTGTTGGTGGGGCCTATTGTTGTTGAAAATATTAGCTGCATAGGCGTGAAGAGTATCCACTAGTGTAGAAGAAGTAGCAGCTTGTTGTTGCAATGCTGTGTAAGAGTCTGTAAAATGATCAATAGATGTACAAAGGCCACAAACTCTTGCAACTAGAGCTCCCTAATTGGAAGCAAGGTGATTGACCAGTGTGGTAAGAGCATCAATCTTACTCTCCAACTTCTTGGTATATTTGGTTGCCCTTACATCATGTACTCCTCTAATAGTTATAGCATCACTCCTTGTTCCAAATTGTTGAGAATTGGAAGCCATGTTCTCGATTAGTTGCCTGGCTGCAAGTGGGATCATGTTACCAAGAGCACCAATGTAAAACCCATAGAATTTAATTAATTAATAAATGCAGAAGGGGAAATAATTATGACGTTAAATTATGGTTGGTATGATGTGGAAAAGTACTAGCTCAAATGGTTGAGAGTACTTTGATTGTGTCAGAAGACTTGGGTTTGAGTCCTATGTATGCTAACTTTTGTGCTATTGTTTTATTATTTAAACTATGAAATTATGTTCTGGTATGATATGATGTCTGAATTGGATTTGTTAAGCATGAAACATGAATTAGCATGATGGTGTGA
>Ga0214544_1008389_pt1 | contig 17219 bp, 16 predicted proteins | sample CNSS3metaG_FD_160074 | JGI IMG/M metagenome (GOLD analysis project Ga0214544, IMG submission 160074) | Root nodule microbial communities from cowpea collected in UCLA plant growth center, Los Angeles, California, USA - CNSS3 | ecosystem: Host-associated > Plants > Roots > Nodule | place: USA...
GTGGATGGCAACATTGACATCTGGAATCCTCTCACTCTGATCCGGTAATTGGACCTTTCTCTCACGTGTTGCTTTTGTTTTGATATTGGACATGATATTTGGGTATGGAGATTAGAGTTTCTAGGGTTAGATGGCCTCCTATCACTGGTTGAGTAGTTTTTTTAATGCATGAATTGGTGCAACAATTCAACATCAGTGATTAGGGGATGAAGCTCTGGAATTTTTTATCGGATGATATAATTTTGATGCAATTAAAATTAACATTCAATTTCCAATTGCTGTTTTCTCATTATGAATAATAATAATAATACTTATTACTATTATTTTTATTATAATTATACTTTTTGGTATAGTACAGTGGCCATTTTCATTTGCTGCTTTAGGATTATTGAGTTAAAATGGTGATTTATGTGTAAGAATACATACATCGCTGTTCAGTACTGTTTGCACCCCCTTTTTTCTTCTACTTATTGAAGAAAGAATAAAGATTTCATACATTAGATCATAGCGAAGAAGCAGGGAGGTAAGGTATCTTCCTAAAGCATCAAATGAAAAGATGCATCAGGAGGAAAGAGATGAGCAACCCTTTTGTTAATAGATAGCTTAGTGATTTTAATGCTGCTCATTATATTTTGAAAGTATTAGAATTGTGGAGCTCTGTGTTTATGTTCCTTTACTTTCCTAGCGAGTGGGATGTTGTGGTTTCTCTGTATAAGAAAATTTTGGAAGAATACGAGATGAAGGTTTCCTAAAAGTATATTAATTTTGATGAACGATTCCTGAATTTTACATCCTTTGAGCAGAATTATTCAAATATTTTCACGTAAAAGCAATGCGAACGTCTTTCCCTCAATTTTAAGTCATCTTTGCCTTTCAAAATTTTTAAGCTGAGCAATTATAGATGGATGCCTTGTCTGTTGATGCAAGTGATTGGCAATCACTTAGATCCAACCGATGGCAGCTCAAAATGAAGTTCTCTTCAAATTTTAACACTGCAGAGTGGTTGTCACGAAAATAGAGAGACAATAATTTCTTTTGGAGCAAACAAACTGTGCATCACTGATAAAACATATTGCAATTTTGGATATTTTGGTTCATTGCTTAATTCATTCAAGTTATAATTTTAGTTTCATCTACTATTTTTACTCTGTTCATCCAACGAGTTTATTTATTTTGGCATCTTTTCTCAGCTCGGAGTCAAATCAAAGTTCTCTTGTTGGACACCTTGTAAGACATAAAGGACCTGTAAGTTCTGCTTTTCTTTTATAAGTCAACCTGATAAGTTTTAATTGTTCAATGTTCTTGACCATGTGTACTGTTCACTTAATTTAAAATCCTATACTGAATATTTTTATGTTTCAGGTTCGTGGTCTTGAGTTTAATGTCATTGCACCAAATCTTCTTGCATCCGGAGCTGAGGATGGTGAAATTTGCATATGGGATTTGGTCAATCCTTCTGAGCCTACTCATTTTCCACCACTAAAGGTGGGAGATTTTTCCCTTGAGAGTGTGCATGCTACCTACATTTGCCATTGTTTTGATGAATTAATAGGTTGTAATCTTCAGATATTTCTCTTTTTAATTTAATAAATTTCACACATCTAGTGTATATGATAATGGTGCAGAGTACTGGCTCTGCTTCCCAGGGAGAAATTTCATTCTTATCTTGGAACAGTAAAGTCCAGCACATATTAGCATCTACTTCATATAATGGGACCACAGGTAATTCAAGAATATAATCTACTCTTTCTATTCTGTTCTGAATTTATGTTTGGTGGAATATTATATATATTTTGGTTTTATTTTTCTAGTGGTCTGGGACCTGAAGAAGCAAAAGCCAGTGATAAGGTAACCTGGTTGCTCATCTTCTGCCTTTCGTTTAGGAAGAAGTTTGGTATTCTATATCCAGAAAAAATAACCTTATGTATGATTTGTAATCTGGCAGCTTTGCAGATTCGGTTAGAAGGAGATGCTCTGTTTTGCAGTGGAATCCTGATGTTGCCACACAACTTGTCGTTGCATCAGATGAAGATGGCTCTCCTTCCTTGAGGGTATATTATAGTTACTGCAACTTTTTTGTCTTTTTATTTCAAGGGTTGTATGCATTGACATTATATGAGCATGTTGATCCAGCTTTGGGATATGAGGAATATAATTTCACCAATAAAGGAGTTTGCGGGACACACTAGAGGTAATGGAACCTGTTAATTTATGTATAATTCGTGTGGTGGTCTTTGTCAATGCTCCTTTCCTATGTCGATGAATTTTATTTTTCTTAATTCCCTCCCTCATTGATCTTTTAGTTAAAAGACCAAAGCATGTGAGAAGTAAGTGAGCAAGTACTGTTAGCTGTGGAGCTGGCCTGGGTAGATAATTTGACTTTTGGATAGATCTTCATGTTCTCTTATTTATCTAAATTTGTGTGAATTATACAGAAAGAGTAGGGGGGATTTGGGGGGAGGGGGTGGGGGGGTGACATGGTGCTAGGAAGCTTCGATATTGCTGGAGACATGGATGCCATATGGGCACACAACTTTGACATAATGTCAATTTCTAGAAACTTTGGGACACGTCTTGGCTTGGTTATGGTATAATATATGGAACAGTATTAGTATTATTTAAAAAGCACAAGCTTAAATTGAAAGGGAATTAATATTTCTTTCATGAGTGAATAAAATACTGTTTATTCAATTATACAGTATTTCTACTTTTATTTGTGTAAAAATGAAAATCCTCAGAAATCAAAGTGGAAAAATTCAAGATGTGAGTAGGAGTGTCCTTGAAGTGTCATACTGGTACATTCTAGATATGAATATGATGTCTATTTGGAAGTAACCTTACTTCCTATTACGCCTTTTATATTCCTTGTTTGGAAACACTGCAAAAGCACTTCACTAATATGCTTGGACTGGTATCCATTCATGTACATTTGTATGGTTGATTTTCTTATATATATATAGTGCACAGTATAGAGCCAGTGTTGCTAAAATGTGCCTGAACTGGGCAAATTTACTTAAAAATCAAGGCAATTTTTCTTTGTACGGTTGATTTTCTTATATTATATAGTGCTCAGTAAAGAGCCAGTGTTGCCAAAATGTGCCATAACTGAAAATTTATTTAAAAATCAAGGTATAATAAAGTCTATACTTATCAAATCCCTCCAAAAATTAGATGGTAGTCCGTTTTTCTTTCATTTTAGCAATTGAGCTACACCCTGGTAGGCCATCTTGTATGATTTGGTGATAATTTTCTTTTTATTTGTCATCTCTGTTGTGCTCTTCCTTTATTAAAGCTGTGTTTTATGGCTCTTGCTTTTGAACCAAGTATAATGTATTGTAAGATTGTCCATGATTCTTGTTGAATTTTTGAGCAGATGGATGATAGTGTGAGGTTGTGATTTGTGATTTATAGTCCTTGTCGTTTATTGTGAAGCTATAGTATACTCACTGTTTTTTAGTCTATCTGATTTGGTTTTGTTGCCTGAATTTGCCATATTAGGTGTGATTGCAATGTCGTGGTGTCCCAATGATAGCTCTTATTTGCTTACCTGTGGTAAAGATAGCCGAACTATATGCTGGGACATGATTTCTGGAGAGGTGGTGTTTGGTTTTTTTTTTTACCCATCTCATATTCTGTTTGATGATTTCCAGAACTTGACCTTTACATTTATAGAACTTTTGCTCAATGATGATGGTTTTCCTGTTTGGGTGGGGTGGGGGTACAGATAGCCTACGAATTGCCAGCTGGGACAAACTGGAATTTTGATGTGCATTGGTATCCTAAGATACCTGGAGTAATATCAGCATCTTCCTTTGATGGAAAAATTGGTATATACAATATTAAGGTACAAGTAATTTTGGTGGTTTGTTTTTGTTTTGGAGAGTATTCACTTGATTTTATTTGACAAGTATGTGGAAGTCTGCTTTAAAGTTGTAAAAATTCATTTGGACTGATACAACAAAGTGACATGGATAAGTAAATCCTAGATTAGTTGTGGCTAAATTTTATTCACTATATTTATATTGGTCATAAATACAGTAGATCATATGGAGAGGTAGTGGTATAAATTGTATGATGAATTAATATTTTACCCTACAACATATACAAATATTTATATGGTTTATGAATTAATGTTTTACTCTCTACAAATACATTCTTTACATAATTTGATATAATATAACCATCACATTGTTCCTCATTATTCATCTTGTTTTTCTAGATTAATTACTGTTGTAAAATTGTATCTGTATTTTTTTATCTCATCAATCATGTTGTAACTCATAAAATAAGTATTTTTTTATTGTTGAATTCATAGAAATTACACTGATTGTCAATTATAGACTGCATTGTGGAAAATTCTTTTTTTTTTTTTCATTGTATCTTTTCCCCATGATCTTATTTTCATAAAATCACTCTTCAAGCGGGTGGGTATTTGCCTATAATCAACTTTTGATATTGAATTGGACCTTTTATCAAAACCCGTTTTGCCTATATAGACTTGGTTTAATTGGGTTATTTATTACGTTTTTCACAGAATTAGACTTATATTTAATTTTTCCTTTTTTAAGTCAAATTATTCAAGAAATAGCGTTTAGAAATGCAAGCAATTTTAAATTTGTTTTTCCTATTTTTAATTTCCTTTTGGTGTAGCAATAATTTGCATTCCAGATTCTCTTACTGTAGATCTGTATATTGACCATATTATTTATGGTAATATTTGTAATTGTATGCAGGGTTGCCGTCAAAGTGGTGCTGCGGAAAATGATTTTGGTGCAGGTGATACTTTATTTCTTTACTTGTATGAAATTAGTCAAACTAGCTATTATATATTTTCATATTCAACTGTACATGACTTAAAAGTCTATGCTGCTTTTCTTGATAAGCATATTGTGGGTGTATCTTTGTGTTCGTTTTGTGTTGTTGAGGTTTAGGCTAGGCTTTATTTTCCTTTGGTGCCCTTGGTATCGAGGCTTTTTTGAATCTTTTGCGGATATTTCCTTTCTGTGCAGTACCACTGAGAGCACCAAAATGGTACAAGCGTCCTGCTGGCGTGTCTTTTGGTTTTGGAGGCAAACTTGTGTCTTTTCATCCTAGGGCATCTGCGACAGGTTCTTCTGCTGGTGCTTCAGAGGTAAGGTTTTAGTGCTTTAATCATATTTATTTATCAAATTCTTAAAACTTTTAGCTGAATTCATTCTACAACCGATTTTCTAGGTTTACGTGCATAATTTGGTCACTGAAAATGGTCTAGTGAGTCGGTCTTCTGAATTTGAAGCTGCCATACAAAATGGTGAAAGGTCTTTGTTGAGGGTTTTATGTGATAAAAAATCACAGGAATCAGAGTGAGTTCCATTTACTCAGAGCAATATTGTCTAATGATCTTTATTTTTGATGTCTAACCTTACTCTTTACTTTTTGAACAATGCTGATAATTTTTTGATGTTATAGATCTGAGGAGGAAAGAGAAACATGGGGCTTTTTAAAAGTTATGTTTGAAGATGATGGGACTGCACGGACAAAACTCCTCTCACATCTTGGCTTCAATGTACCCAGTGAAGCAAAAGACACAGTTAATGATGATCTTTCCCAAGAAGTAAATGCACTTGGACTGGAGGACACAACTGTTGACAATGCTGGACATGTGGCTACTAATGAATCGGTTAATTTCTCGACTGATAATGGAGAGGATTTCTTTAACAATCTTCCCAGTCCAAAAGCTGATACCCCTTTATCTACGTCTGCTGGTACCTTTGTTGTTGCTGAAAATGCCAACGGTTCCGAGAAAATTCAAGATGATGCAGAAATGGAAGAAAGCAGTGACCCTTCATTTGATGACAGTGTTCAGCATGCTTTAGTTGTTGGGGACTACAAGGGGGCAGTTATGCAATGCATTTCTGCAAATAAATGGGCAGATGCATTAGTTATTGCTCATGTTGGGAATGCTTCCTTGTGGGAAAGTACACGTGATCAGTACCTTAAAATGGTCCGGTCACCATACTTGAAGGTAGCTAATGATGGCATTGTAATCTGTCATTATCTAACAATTTCTATCAAATACCGACCTGATATTTTGGTTTTTACTAATCTTGTGTATTTGTGGGTTATTGTCATTTTCAGATTGTATCAGCAATGGTCAGCAATGATCTATTGAGCTTAGTGAACACTAGGCCCCTGAAATTCTGGAAAGAAACCCTTGCTCTTCTTTGTAGTGTAAGTCTTATTGGTCCTCGCTGCTAGTCAATTTTTTTGGTTGGAGTTTGAAGTGCTGAAATCATTTTAGTGTGAGGAGTTCTAGCAAACACTCTTTTCTATTGATTGGAAATCGCAAATTTTTCCAGCATTTCGCACTCACTTGCTCTTCTTTCTTGATGTACCCTGGTTTTCTTTAATAGTTTATTATTTCTTTTTAAGATTTTGACATCTCTAGAATTACTGAATCTTGGAATCCTGCTCCAATTCCCTTTCTTGCTTTGTCTTTTAACTATATGTCTTTGTATTGTTGTTACTTGCAGTATATGTTTTACTGGATCAAGTTATGACCAAAATTTCTCTTATAGTACAAATTAGAAAAACTCCATAATAGCCATTAATTTTCATGATTGAGTTATTGTGTATTACACTCATATTATTCATGTTATCAAATATTAACAGTTTGCTCAGAGAGATGAATGGACCATGCTTTGTGACACACTTGCATCGAAGCTCATGGGGGCTGGCAATACATTAGCTGCAACCCTGTGTTATATATGTGCTGGGAATATTGATAAAACTGTTGAAATTTGGTCAAGGAGCCTATCTAATGAGTACGAGGGGAAATCTTATGTTGACCTTCTTCAGGTAAAGTCAATACTTTTGTTTTCACGGTTGCAAAGTTCCCACTTAGCATTATTACAACTTGTAAATTGACAAAATTATATGTTGTTAGGATTTAATGGAAAAGACTATTGTGCTCGCCTTGGCAACTGGGCAGAAGCGGTTTAGTGCTTCTCTGTGCAAGCTTGTTGAGAAATATGCTGAAATTTTAGCTAGTCAAGGGCTATTGACTACAGCAATGGAGTATTTAAAACTTTTGGGTTCTGAAGAACTATCGCCTGAACTTACGATTTTGAAAGATCGAATTGCACTTTCTACAGAACCTGGTAAAAAGTTAATTGGACACAATGGGATGCTGATTGTTAGCTAGTGACATTTTGCATGCCGATTTTTTTTTATTCGAACAGTGATATCATTATAATGTTATGAATAAACATGGTATAAAATAGTTGTATATTGCTAATGTAGTATGATGTGATTTTTACTTCCAACCAAATTTGCTGTGTGTGTTTTTGGAGAAAAAGGGTGGGGGGATATTGCTAGCAACTGAAAGAGGAGTTCGTGATAAACAAAAAAATTCTTGTTTTAGCAAGACTTGATCCGTCTGCCACTCTTTGAACTTTCTTAATGAATATTGGAGTGTTTAGTTGTTTATAAACTGAATGGTTTTACCTATAGTTCCTTTTCTGTAAATGCTATTTCTATCATTATTCTACTTTAAAAACTAGTCACTGTCAAATCACATTTGATATATAGAGCTGCATTTCAGTTAAATCAATGTTAATCGAAGGCGGAACACTATTTTTTTTTCTATCAAGGATTCTTGATTGGAGAGATCTGTGTACAAAATTCAGCTTCTTGTGTTTCTATTTTTGTCCAATGTTGAAGCTTTCTGTATACATGTCTTTTCTTCACTTCTTTTGCTTCCTTTTCAAATGGTTAATTCCTTGCAGAGAAAGAGTTCAAAACCGCTGCTTTTGAAAATACTCAAGCACATGGTGCGTCCTATTACGGTGCCGATAATTCCAGTTATAATAGAAATTATTATCAGGTAATAATTTAACTTTGTTCTTTGGCATTTTTTTCATGCAATAAGTACTGTCTTTCTATGATTTAAAATTATTCCACGTGTTTCATCATCTAGGAATCAGTACCCACTCAAGTGCAGCATGGTGTTCCTGGAATTCAATATCCTGATAGCTATCAACAGCCGTTTGATCCTAGATACGGAAGAGGTTATGGTACTTCTACTCCACCCCAGCAACCTCAGCAGCCTAATTTGTTTGTTCCACCGCAGACCACTCAAGTTGCACAAACTCCCCAGGTATGTTATCATATCATGTAACTTCTTAAAAAAGAGCTGTTATAGTGTTTGTGGGTAATGTTTATAGAATAAAGCTTAGTGATAACTTGATTTTGAATCCAAATATATGGACAATCTGTAGTTTTTTTGGGGGGGAGTAGTTACTTTCTTTAAAGCTCTTTTAGAGACATCATATAGACATCATATCACTTTTAAATTAGTTGAACCGAACATGCACTTAGTGTGAGTAAGTTTTGACTCCAATTGGTTGATTTTGGAGACATAGTAGAAAAGTTGCTTCGGAATGTAATTTCAAACTCAAGTGGTGGAAATGCAACCATTTCCTTGAGATGCCAGAAGAATGTTTTAAATTTAAACTTTGGCTATGACACATGGTCGATAATATTTGGGTTTGGAACATTCTTATTTAGTTTTGTTACCATTAGATGGTGCGATGAGGGAAATTCATACTCAGTCACCCTTGTATAATCTTGAATTTTGGTTTAGCGTGTTTTAGTAGCAAATTCTAATATAAGATTTAATGTTATATTCCATCCAAAATTCAAATTTTTTGTTATTTGTACTTTTTCCCTTGTTGCTTTCTTAAATCTAAATATTTGTTGTAGCTGAATTTCTCAAATACTGCTGTTGCACCACCTCCTTTGAGAACTTTCGATCCTCAAACTCCTCCCGTGCTTAGAAATGTGGAGCAGTATCAGCAGCCCACATTGGGTTCTCAGTTGTATAATGTCAGTTAACCTTTTTAATTTGAATTTTGATATTATCAAGTGCTTGAGGCTACCTGTGGATTAAGCCTATACTTTGTCTATTTCAGACAACCACCAATCCACCTTACCAGCCTACACCCTCTGCTACATCACAAGTGGGCTTGGTTCATGGCCACAACCTGTCACAAGTTGCGGCCCCTACCCCAAATCCGATGGGATTCATGCCAGTCCCCAGTTCTGGTGGTGTCCAAAGACCTGGGGTGGGATCAATACAACCACCCAGTCCCCCTCAAGTGCAACCTGTGCAACCAGCTGCTGCACCACCCGCCCCACCTCCAACTCTGCAGACTGCTGATACTTCAAAAGTTCCTGGTAATTGTTTTGTGGTATCCAGGAATTTGACATTGACTAAATTAAACCTGAACTTTCCTGTGTTAATTTTACAATTGGGTAACTAAACATCTCATCTTTGTTGCACTATTTGCTTGGTTTGACTATGGCAGGGCATCAAATGCCTATTGTCACAACATTGACAAGACTCTTCAACGAGACATCAGATGCCCTGGGAGGTTCCCGTGCAAACCCAGCAAAGAAGCGGGAGATAGAAGACAACTCGAAGAGACTTGGTGGGTTGTTTGCCAAGTTGAATAGTGGAGACATTTCCAAAAATGCTTCTGATAAGCTCCTTCAGCTTTGTCAGTCATTAGACAATGGTGATTTTGGTACAGCCTTACAAATTCAGGTATAGATTGCAATTTGCAAATGTAAATTATTGTATTTGCCTATTTTAAGAGCTTGCATCATATTTACATTCTATCTGTTTTACTTGTGTTGCAGGTTCTTCTCACTACTACCGAGTGGGATGAATGCCAGTCCTGGTTAGGTTCACTCAAGCGGATGATCAAGACAAGGCAGAGCGTGAGACTAAGTTAAACAAGTTACAGATTTCATTTTACTGATTTTGGAAAATTTTCGTGTGATTAGCGTCTTGCAGCAGTGATTGCTTATCCTCTCATCTATGTACACAGACTACTGCCATCACTAGATTTCAGGTGCAGGGTTTTGATTCTATGTGCTTCTACAATTTCTTGCTGTGTCTGCAGCTTTCACATCGACTGTTATTAAAAGCTGTTACTGAAGATAGTTTTCAGGAAATGATCAGAAAATTTAGCAGATTGTTTTTCAATCGATATTTGTAATATGAAGAACAGTGTTTTTTCTGTTTATTTGACCTAAACTTCCAGATGGTTTTTTCCTCTCACCCCTCTGGTACCGTTGACGCTCCAAGCTCCAGTTTTAGATCGATGTTTCCTTTTTCTTTTTAAAGAAATATTTTGTATCACTCTAGTCATATAAGTATTGATTGATCGTCAAACAGGTGAATAATGTAGCATCATGTTTATTTAATCATCCATCATTTAATTTCTCATTTCTCCAACTTGTACGCGTCATTTTGTCGCACTGCTTCCTATTGGTTATCCTGCTGCATTCATTTTTCATAGTCATAATGCATCACATGGTAGGAAAAGAAATAGATGGATTGAAAGAAAAAAAAAGAAAAGGTAAAAATGAGCAGAGAGATTAATAATAAGGAAAATTCATTTTATTTGTTATTATTATTGTTTATTATTGTTCATTAATATTAAAATTGTTTATTATTATGATGAAAACAGTGAAAGGAATTTGAGTATATTCGTAAATGATTATCTACAAAATATTTCTTTTTCCTCCAGTACGGGTAACAATCATTTTGTTTGTGTATTTCGTTATATGTCCATGTCAAAAGTTATTTTATTGTTGGTTTCCCTCTTTTCTTCATGGGAGTTGTGATCCAAACAACTATCTATTTTTCAATTCTTCATGCGTCCATATGCTCTTTCTATCCATTCTCTTGATCGAACGGAATATCTGGATCATACTTTTATTCTGAAAAGTCCTCGTTTCTACCCAAATTATCCACAATGACTCGTTGAAATACTTGTGTTTGGAGGAAGGAGACTTAAATCGCAGGAAGAATGAGTGTGAAAATCTTTCCTTTGATGGAAAAAACCTTCTTCAAAAGTATGGTAAATAAGAGTTTTTATTTTATTTTTAAAAATAAATATTAAATTGTTAAATTATTCCTAAGTAAACGAACTAAAATTTTTATAAATCACCTATGATCTTTGAGATGGAAACTTTCCGATAGAGGTCAACATGTTTTAAATTTAAAATGTTATCAAATATAAAGTAAGTCTATCATGATGAATTACCACATGACTCTGAAAGTTATCACCACCATGAGTGTTGCTTTTTCCAGTTTCAAATATCGACTCTGTACCCGAATGCAACACTTTATTTACGAAGTAAACTAACCTTTGCTCATTCTCGACATTCTGCTCTAATACTAAACTCATTGCATGCTCGGTGACCGAACTGTAAATATTCTGAGTCGTATGAACGCTCTCTCACATTCTTCGCTTCACTGGAATCACTCGTTTTTCCAAATTGATTGGAAATAAGGAAAACCCTAATCTCCATTCAGTGGCCAGAAACTTAGAGCGATTTAGGATTTAGGTTAAGGTTTAGCGATCATTCTTCCGATTAATCTCTGTACTTCTTTGACACCATTTGTACTCCTCATACTGATAATAACCACGCACTTCTCCCATAATTCCCTTTTTTTGTCAGCAAAAAAAATTTAGGAACCTGCCAGTTTTTACCTTGAAACATATTTTTCGGGATTAGGCTTCAACTAATACTTGTTGACAGTCAAGAATAGCTCCTCCAAGTGACTCTGATGTGTGCCTTCAACATTAACCATTGATAGATATCGTTGACATAAGCTTGCACATTCCTTCCTAGCATTAATAAAACAAATCAAATATGTGTAAAATAATATTCAAGGATGGCATATCAGGTATTAAAAGATTATTAAAATCAAAATTTAACTAAAATAAATATTTTTATTTCATGAAAGGTTGTGAATCGGCAAGAATGTTGATATATTAGGTGGAGTTCTTATAGAACTAATTGTGTCTACTAATAATTTAATTAATATCATTAATCAAATCAAATAATAATTGTTTTAACTCTTTAATATTTGAACTATTATAAACCATTGCATAAAAGGATTCTTCTATATTTTTTAATATACTTTTCTTAAAATCAGTAATATTTCTGAAAAGAAGTGTTAATATCTTGACTAAATCTAAAAGGTTTAATCAATAATTTGAAGAAAAAAAAAACAGAATCTATGTAAACACTATATATTACATCATAGGAGTGGAGAGGTTTTGGCATTTAGAAATATAGAAAGAAGCAGTGATGAAAATTTAGTAGAAGATTTGTGATTTAGCCATGATTTTCGGTTTATTAGCATCCTCGTGTTGTGTCTACATATGTGTGATACTGGAGAGAGAGTTCCTGCATTGTCTCCTGAAAGCAAGCCATGAATCACGACCACTCGCTTCAACCAAAAACATTGGCAAAGAATTGGCGACAATTGATGATAATCAACAAAAAACAATAACGAGAAGGAAAAATCGCGTGCTCCAAGATGAGAATGTACCTGGTAAGAAATGGTAAGAAGCTAAAGAAAAGGAAAAAGATAATAACATAATAATAATAATAGTTAACGTACATACATACATATAAGCTTGGATCGACATGACAATAGCCTTCACCCAATGTTCAGAAAAGCTAGGGTACCTCATTCTTCAGTTAGCCAAAAATTTCATCGTGTATATGGCCATGGTGCTTGCATGCAACGGTTTACATTTCCTTCTAAAGCCCTATTCACAACCTCGCATTACTTCTGACATTGTTGTAAGCTAGCTTCTTCTGCTTATCAACAACATGCAAGAACGTTGCAGAAAAGATCAAAACTTTCTGATACTCTCTCGCTGTTTCTGATGAATTGCAGGTAGGACTAGTATTGGGGAACATACCTTTTTTACGAAAACTATTCGATGAATTCAACAGAGCCTTTGGATTTATCATAGATTTTGGGATGATGTGTTACATGTTTGCTTTGGGTATAGAGATGGATCCCTACGTGCTGTTCAAACGCCCCAACAAAGATGCTCTCGTTGCATACTGCGCAATATTCTCCACCTTCGCCATTTCCATCACAACGATCCCATTTCTCCATTTCTTCTCACGCTACACCGGCATAGCATTCACCATCTCCATCTCTGCTCTTCTGGCGAGTTCAGCATCTCCGGTTCTCACGCGCCTCATAACAAATCTGAAAATAGGAAAATCAGACATCGGAAAGCTTGTGATAGCAGCGGGAATGCACTCCGATTTAATCTGCTTGTTGGTTTTCTCACTCTGCTACATTTTCATGCCGACCGATTCATACTGCATCGGCCACCACCGTGACAGGACGCTGAAGAGCGACGTCAAAGCCATAATTGCGGTGGTGGTGCAGACGTCGTTCACGGCGGTGGTTTCGCCGGTTTTCTTGGCGTGGGTGAACAATGAGAACCCTGAAGGCAGACCCATGAAAGGGTCGCATCTGGTATTGTCGGTTGCCTTCATGGCCTTGATTTGTGCCCCCTCGACTCTATACGACTTTAGTCCGGTTCTAAGTGCGTTTATGACAGGGATTTGTCTTCCCCGTGATGGAAGAGTTTCCAAATGGATTATCAGCAAAATCAACTACATCTTGTCCACCATCTTCTTCCCCATCTTCTTCTTGTGGATGGGAAATGCAGCTGATGTCACCAAATTCAGACCCGGAGACCCTTTTACTTGGTTAAGGTTTTTTCTTCCCCTTCTCATAGTCGTCTCCGGTAAAGTAATCGGCACACTCATTTCTGGGGCAATCCTTGGCTTTAACTGGCGCGAATCTGTTTTGATCGGAATGCTCCTCGTCACCAAGGGCCATTTTCAAATCTACATGGCAATCAAAGTGGCAAGTATTTTCCTAATTACCGATTACTTCCATCTTTATCAACCTGAGAATTTAAATCGGGTTAAATATGTTTTTTTCCCTTAAAGTTCCAGCTAAATTTAAAATTAGTCCTTCATTCAAATTTTGATCAATTTAATTTTTGTAAAAATGTGTGAATTTAGTCTATTTAATCAATTTTTTTAAAATTTAATTAAAGTTTCAAATGTGTTTTATGATAATAATTGAATTAGTATTTAAACAAAAATAGTTGAACCATGTTAACAATTCAAATACTATCATGAAATGCGCTTAAATCGTTACATAAACTTAACAAAATCTAGTTAAAAAGACTAAATCCATATAGTGATCTGCCCTAGTTGATGAGCCAGAAGTGGGCGTAGTTTAACCGATATCATAGAAGTACTAAATACGAGGGAATCCTGTCATTATTCTAAGATAAGTGCGCCCTTCGTTGCGAGGTGAAGTAGTGTCGCATAAAAAGCTGCTCCCCTTCGATATAAGCGGAGTTCCGGAGTACAGGCCCCAGGTCTTTCCTTTCCTGTATGGCAGGAAGTCCCTCCAGGTTGTCTGGTTAACCGGGCTACCTATCTCCTAGTCTTGATCTACCCGGTCCCCTCGGAATGAGATGGAGATGGAAGCAGGAGCGGAGAACCCCAGCTGGAAGGTCTTTGGTGCTCGAACCAGGCTGCTTCCTCTCCATCTCCTGGACTAAATTAATACCAAAAATCAATTCCAAATTTGAGTGAAACTTAGAAAAAAAATATTTAACCCATTTAAATTTAACACAAAGCATGTTTAGCAATGAAAATCACATCGTGACATGATTACCATTCTCTTGTATTACCAGCTGACCTGTCACCCCAGCACCGATAGTGCCGACTCGGGCCTTCTGTCGGTGGCAGCAATATTTTTCGCAGTGGTGCATTCCCCTGTGATTGTGGCACAGATCATCAGACGTGCGAGGAAAAGGGCACCTACTCACACCAACGCCCTCCAATTGCTGAAGCCATCAAGTGAGTTAAGAATATTCCTATGCCTTCACGGACTTGATAGTGTTCCTGCTTCCATCAACTTCATGGAGATCTCGAGAGGGATATCAGACCCTGGATTAGTAATATATGTCGCAGAAATTATTGAGTTAACTGAACATATAGCATCAACAATGGAGAGTGGTGAAGGAGTACAGAGTAATACTATAAAAGACAAGGCCGTGATAGAGATGAGAGAACAAATAACGAACATGTTTCAGGCCTATATAGATACTGATGGAGATGGTATTACTCTCAAAAGAGCGATGGCACTGTCAACAATCAATAACATGGCGCAGAACATCTGCGTTTTAGCAGAGAACTTGATGGCTGCACTCATTATACTTCCATTCCACAGGAACCAGCGTCAGGACGGAAAATTCGATACTGGAAATCCAGGCTTCAGATATGTGAACCGAAAGGTAATGTGATGTCATTCATTGTCAGGGAAATAAATGCTTTTCAATGTTATCTCAGAGAGCTTGTAGTTTCTGCACTGATAGACATTTTTTGTTGAACAGTTATTAAAGAACTCTCCTTGTTCGGTGGGAATTCTGGTGAACAGAGGTTTTGGGTCAATTGGGAAAATATCAAGGACTGAGCCATCGGTTAAAGTAGCAGCAATATTCATTGGCGGAAGAGATGATAGAGAAGCACTTTGCTATGTGGGTCGTGTGGCATGGCATAAGGGAGTGCACGTGACAGTGATAAGATTCCTGGTAGATACCAGTGCAGAATCTTCAAGACTTGCAGCTTATAGGGTGACCCTCCCAGAGCAGGAGCAGGAGATGGGATTGGATGATGAATGTTTTGCACAGTTCTATGAACAGCATATAGTTGGAGGTCGCATTTCTTATTTGGAGAAGCATCTTGCAAATGCATCAGAGACCTTCTCTACTCTTAGATCCTTTGAAGGGGAATACTCACTGGTGATTGTAGGAAGAGAAGGTGGAGCAAACTCCATATTGACAAAGGGTATGAATGATTGGCAACAGTGTCCAGAACTGGGACCAATAGGGGACGTTCTTTCAGGACCAGATTTTTCAAAGTCAGTGTCTGTGTTGATAATTCAACAACACAAACTTAGAGGAGAACTAGCTGGGCTTGACGAGGACTTCACTATCATGTAGTACATGTAAATGGATAGGTAGTGTAGGAATAGATACAAACTGTAGCAGAGAAACAGAGAATTGCTAGAACCACTGTGAAAATTGAATAGATAAATGTACAATTTGATAGATTTACTCAGAATGTTGTAATCAATAAAAATTGCATTCAGCAATCATGTCTACAAAGGCACGCAGAATACATTGGTACTCACAATCCTACAAGTCGAAAGGAAAATTAAAACATGGAGAGTTCACCCCACAGAAACATATCTCTCTACACTATTCGATTTGTGGAATAAATCATACAAAACTAGTTGCTTCTAAAAAAGATGATTCTTAAAAAGACTAAGAGGGGGAAGAGAACAAAAAATCATTCTAACTTCAGGTAATTGTACTTCCATACCAAGTCCGAAAGCTATAAAAAACATACAGATACTTACTAGTAATTGCTGACATAGCTATCTCCGAGTCATTCCGTCGAACTCGAAAACAAGATCAAAATTCACAATTCAGTTCCGTCGCTATTTGTGTCACAACTTGGTGTGTTTTTGGTCGCTAATTTTGTTGTCAAATCTTGTTTCTTTTCTTGACTGCTTGAGATTCCGTGAATTTTGTAACGTGATTACGGTGCTGCATGGCACGAGTTGGTGTGAACGATGCGATAATGCAAGCGGTGAAGACGGCGCATCCTTGGCGTGAATTAAGCATGAGGTAGCATGCAATTGGCATTGTTTCTTGCGTAAATTGGGAGCAGCTGTTCGGTGGTTGGTTTGCGGTGCAGGACAACTTCATTCACAATTTGGGCACGTTATGTGAATTAAGGGAAAGCGGCGATCTCCTACGATAATTGGTGAGTGATTGAATTTTGTGTTCATGGCATGCAATTGAAAACGATGCAGATTTTGAAGTGGTTTAATTTTTTTGGCAAGGAGCATTTCGTCAAGGTGTGCTGGTGCAAGATGAAATAATGAGAATGAAACAGTGTAAGAATTCAAATTCGGGTCATGGTGCAAAATGAAAGCATCTAGGTGGTGCACTGTCTTGAAGCAGTGGCATAATCATCATATGCAAAGTTGTTCGGTGAAGCAATTTATCGAGCAGCTGGTGGGTAGTTTTGGCACCGTGAAAAAAAAGCAGTTTGGTGTCACTTTGCTATGCATTCGGTGGACAATTCGGAAGCAGCTGCGGAAATTCCGTTGGCAATGTGGTGCAGCAACCAAGCATTTTTTTCACACAAGGCATTGCCAAACATCTCGATGGTGCAGCGGGAGTTTTTTTTTTTTTTTTTTTGGCGTTTTTTTTGTTTGTTTTTTTGTTTTTTTTATTATTAATTTGGGG
>Ga0214544_1008391_pt1 | contig 17216 bp, 18 predicted proteins | sample CNSS3metaG_FD_160074 | JGI IMG/M metagenome (GOLD analysis project Ga0214544, IMG submission 160074) | Root nodule microbial communities from cowpea collected in UCLA plant growth center, Los Angeles, California, USA - CNSS3 | ecosystem: Host-associated > Plants > Roots > Nodule | place: USA...
TTGGCCAGAAGCGGGCGCTGGTCGTCTGGACGAGGCTTATCCTGCCGAACGGCAACTCCATCGTGATCGAGAACCTGCCGGCCACGGACGTCGCAGGCTACGCCGGGCTCGAGGACGAGGTGGACTTCCACACCTGGCAATTGCTCAAGGGCGTCGCCTTGGCGACCCTGATCGGAGTGGGAACGCAGTTATCGATCGGCAATGACGAGAGCGATCTCGTGAAGGCCCTGCGGGAAAGCACCCAACAAACAACCAATCGGGCGGGCCAGCGTTTGGTGGAACGGCAGCTCGACGTCCAGCCGACGATTACGGTGCGGCCGGGCTGGCCGTTGCGGGTGATTGTTTCGAAAGACTTGGTGCTGAAGCCGTACCAGGACGTTCAGGCAATGGCGAAGGGCAGGTAAGGGATGAAGCTTGCGAAGCTGCCCGATCGGACGCCGGTAAAGATGAATGTCGTGCTTACGCCAGGGCTGGCGCAGCGGCTGCGCGAGTATGCTGTTTTCTATGCAGAGTCTTACGGCAACAAGGAAGAAGTAGCTGAGCTGATACCGTTCATGCTCGAGGCATTTCTCGATGGCGATACGGAGTTTCGAAAGGCTACCAAAAAGAGAGATACAAAAGGTGAATAATGATTCCGTCTTGACGACCCACTCCGATTCTATTTCGCCACAGTTTCCAGATTGGCAATCGTGCGTTCTACGTCTCGGACGGATTTTTGAAGCCGCTCGAGCAATGTCCTAAGCTCCGCTTCTGTCGTTTCTTCCATGAACAAGTTCTTGCTGCTTAAGAACGCGCCCACCAACTGGTCAACAGGGGCGCTCGTTTTTGTCAATAACCGATCGGACGCCGTGCTTGCGACGGCGGAGGTGATCTCTCCGTCTGATAACAGTGTGATTTCTACAGAAGTGTTCTCTAGTATGGCGCGTTCGATCACTTGGGTTGGAATTTCGACTGAGGCCGTCACCCTCCCTGTTGACGCGTCGCAATAACCAATATTTGCGGTGTGGCGACCACATACAACGAAGGCTCTGAGTGTTGGCTCGACTGAATCAGGCGACATAGGTCTCTAGATTTCTATAGTCAGCAGCCAGACTAAGCGTTTTATGACTCATAGTCTATGGGCTGATAGCGCGGTTTCTTTTGCTTTCCCTGCATGCGCTTGCAGGACAGAGTCGGCCTCAATATTCAGGATTTGCGCCGAGCGAAGAAGCTCAGCCAAGAGGAGCTCGCCGACATGTGCAAGGTCCATCAGACGTATCTAAGCGGTGTCGAAACCGGCAAGAGAAATCCATCTCTCTTGGTACTCGAGCGGATAGCTGTCGCTTTGGGAGTTGACGCAGAGGAGCTGGTTCGACGACGACGACGGCGCACCAGCGGGGGCGCTAGCTCTTAGCCACAATCTGCAACAGAAATATGAGTCCAAATCGCGCTTATGGGGCCGTTAGGGCCTTGACTTTAGCTTGTGAACAAAGCAAGAACTACAAGTTTTGAGCGAATCAGACTTCGTTTGCAATCTGTCCAAACAGCGTGCTGATCGGGAAACAGTTTCGAACTCGGACAACGAAATGGCAAAGCGGGTATTTTTTAGCTTCCACTATCAAGACGTAATCGATTTCCGGGCAAACGTTGTTCGACAGCATTGGATGACGAAGCCGGATCGCGAGGAGGCGGGCTTCTTTGATGCATCAATTTGGGAAACAGCCAAGCGTACGGGGACTGTTGCGTTAAAGCGGCTGATCAATGGGGGGCTGGATGGCACGTCTGTAACTTGCGTGCTCGTTGGATCTCAAACGTATGTGCGCCCATGGGTCCGATACGAGATCCTAAAGAGCTTCCGCCGGGGGAACGGTTTGCTCGCGGTGCACATCAATTCGATAAAAGGCAAGGATCAACAGGTAAAAACCAACGGTCCCAATCCCCTTGAATACGTTGGTGTCACATTTTCGGAAAGTGGAGACACGGGTACTCTATGGGAGAAAGTCAACGGCGAGTGGAAACAGTATTCTGAGATTGATGGAGCTGCGTCTTACCGAACCGGAGGAGTAGCTGCGCAATATCGAAACAAGGGCTTCAATCTAAGCAATTGGTACGCCACCCATGATTGGGTTCGCGATAGCGGTTACGTAAATTTCAGTAGCTGGATCGGATGAGTGGGTCGGAAGGATGCGTTTAACCGATCATCTATAGGTAGATACAGGACAATCAGAATGGCTCGTCACGTATTTTTCAGTTTCCATTATCAACGCGACGTTTGGCGCGTGAATCAGATCCGCAACATGCCCAACATTGCCGGCTCGGCCGCTGCAGGCTTTCACGATGGATCGTTATGGGAGGAAGCGAAGAAAAAGGGCGACGCTGCGATAAAGAAACTGATTGATGAGGGATTGAAGGGGACGAGCGTAACTGTTGTTTGTATCGGAGAAAAGACCGCCGGTCGGAAGTATATCAACTATGAGATCGAAAAATCGATTGAGAGGGGGAATGGGATCGTCGGCATTCAGATACACCATCTCAAAGACCAGAATGGAGAAACCGATGCTGTCGGGGCCACGCCCGCCAAACTAATCGCAGCCGGCGCTGGCGTGTACAAGTACCTTAACAAGGAGAAGCTTGCAGAACGGATCGAGGAAGCCGCGCTGGCTGCAGGTAAGTGACTAATTGGGCCTGGGGAAGATCGGAGAATGCCAAACGGAGAGAGGGAAGAGTTCCTCGAAACGTTCCTAAAGGAACTCAATGAAAACAACGCAGCAGTTTTTATCGGTGCCGGCCTATCTAAGGCAGCGGGCTATGTTGATTGGCCGGGGCTTATGGCACCAGTTGCCAAGGCGCTCGGTTTGGATGCTGCGAAAGAAGTCGATCTCGTCGCGTTGGCCCAATATCATCTGAACTCAAACGCTAGCAATCGCCACCAGCTCAATCAGCTACTCATCGAAGAATTTTCTGATCTGAAGGATCCGACCGAAAATCATCAGTTGCTGGCACGATTACCGATTCAGACATATTGGACTACGAACTACGATCGTCTGATTGAGCAGTCATTGGAAGCGGGAGGCCGACGGGTCGATGCGAAGTATACAAACGAGCATCTTGCTACAACTCGCCGCGGGCGAGACGCTATCGTTTACAAGATGCACGGCGATATTGAGCATCCGGATAAGTCTGTTCTGACCAAAGACGACTATGAACGATACCACGATACTCACGGTCCATTCATTACCGCGCTATCGGGCGACCTAGTCGAGAAGACCTTCTTATTTCTAGGATTCAGTTTCACTGATCCGAATCTTGATTTTATCCTGTCCCGAATCCGCGTTCGCTTCACCAAGCACCAGCGCCGACATTACTGCATCATGCGAAGGCGAGTGCGGGGTGAGGGAGAGAGTAAGAAGGATTTCGAATACGCTCTAACCAAGCAAACTCTAGTTACTCAGGATCTCCTGCGCTTCAACATAAAGACAATTTTCGTTGATCAGTTTGCCGAAATTACCCGGCTCTTGGAGATGCTTGAAAATAGGTTTCGGCGGCGCACTGTGTTTATTTCGGGTAGTGCGGCAGATTATGGGGCCTGGGGCAGAGGGCCTACCGAAGAGTTCTTATCCAATCTTGCGCGCGCTCTGATCGAGAAAAACTTTAGACTCACTAGCGGCTTTGGCTTAGGGATTGGAGGCGCGGTCGTTACAGGAGCAGTCCAGCAGATTTATTCAACGCGCCAGCGCAGCGTAGACGAGCAGCTAGTGTTGCGCCCATTTCCGATCGGGATCAAAGATCCGGCTGAACGGATGAAGACATTCAGCCGATACAGGGACGAGCTCATAGCTCAAGCAGGTATCGCTGTTTTTATCATGGGCAACAAGGAAACCGGCGGGAAAACTGCTTTAGCAGACGGTATGCGTACCGAATTTGAATTAGCGAAGAGCAGGGGGCTCCACGTTATTCCGATTGGCTCTTCTGGCTCAATGGCGTCCGAACTCTGGAGTGAGGTAATGAGCGACCTGAGGAGCTTTTTTCCGAAGAATTCCGCGAAAGTGCGACCTTTGTTTCAGGCAATTGGTCGACCAGCTAGCTCGCCCGAAAAGCTTCTTAAGCCGACCTTAGACTTGATTGACCTCCTGTCGAAGGAGTAGGGGGCGCTCAAACCACGTCGCGCCAGATTATCTCTCTCTCGCAGATACAAGTTGCTTGGCCGGCGGCCGGCCTTAGCACATTTGCTGCAGCGAAGCCGGCTCGCTAAGTCGTGGATGAACGTCGTGGGAGGATGGGGTAGCGCCGCCAGATCGACGTCTCGGCGGGTCTTGCAGCGCGAGCATTCGATCAGCAACCACGGATATCAGTACGCGAACCAGTTTCTCTCGCGTGAAGAGGCGAGACGAATTGCTAAGGCGATCTCCCGGCTGCCGAGCTGCTGAAGCGACCGCAGTATTGAGCTGCTGCAACCTCCGGGCGATGAATGGCTGTGGGGAGGCGGGAATGATTGGAGTCTTTTGGTCGTAGTGACGCTTATAGGCGCCTTCATTCTATGGCAGCGTTCGAAGGCGTAAGAGGCGGCAAAAGTCGCCAACGCTCGGTTGGACCGTGATACACGGCTGTACGAGCACATCAAAGCAGGGAAGCGAGAATACGACTGGCGTAAGGGCGACGAGAATTTCCCAAGCCGGCAGCTGTCCGTACGGCAACGGTTCCTCTTCGCGTGCCAGCCAAACTCGTGGACGAGATTAAGTCTCTGATCCGCAAAGCTGCCGGGGCTGCCCTGGTCGACGATCCACCTCAGCAAGCTGAAGATACATGCCGCCGGCAAAGGCAATGCCAAGAAGCCTGAGGGCAGGCTGCGGCGAAGGCGAAGTGGGGAAAAGACCTCGGCGAGGATGAAGCCGACGCTGACTGGGCGGGCGCGTTCGCGCTCGACACCGACCTCTTCTAGGGACCGAAGAACTTGCGGTCATGCGCCGCATCCATCGACAGGTGCTTCGTGACAAACGGTAATCGCGAGGCATCCTTACCGGGGAAGTCACGCTCGAAATCACGCTTCAGGTCACGGTACTCTTTAGCTGTTGGATTGCTCATGCGGTCGTAGATGTTCTTGACCGTCGCGGGTGAGCGGAGAAGGAGGCCGACGACAAAGCGGGACCATGCAAGCCTCACGGCCCGAGGGAGGTTGTCGATCGAGTCGTTCAACATCATCTGATGGGCGATGGCAGCGCTATGATCGATGTGGCCCATCAGCAACGTCTCAATACGATTGGCCAAAGCCGGATCTGCTCCCTCAAGCCAATAGAGACCCCTCACATATCCTGTGTGGGTGGGTGGCTTTGGAGTGGCAACCACCTTGTCGTGCAGTCGCCGGAAGGCGGTCACCTTCCCGTTTTTGGACCATTGCTTGAGGTAAAAAACAGGAACGTAGTGATGCTTAGGGAGCTTCGGCTCCTTACCAGGCATGGTCGACTCATTGGTGGGATCGCCACAAGTTAGCTGCTGGCTTTCAGCATTTCAACCTTAGCCTCGGCCTGGCGGATGGCAGACGAACACTCGATTTCGGCAATGTCCTTTACGCGCCGGGATGCGACGTAGTGGTAGCAACGCTCACGAGCTGCGGTAACAGTGACACCCATAGCTTCGCCAGCCGAGCTGCCGGGACTGATAGGTCAGACGAGGCAGGCATTGTCTTCGTTGCCGGCCGCTAACGAAAAGTGAGTTCTTAAGACTGATACTCGTCGTCTTGTTGCTGACCGGTTGCGCATCGGCCGATCCCGGATCGCCTCCGCCGGAATGGGCGGTTCGCGTAATGGACGAGACCCATAAGCGCGTCATCGTCGAGCACCAGGACTGATTCGCTCGCGATTTCCGCTACGTGCCAGAAGGGCATGAGGAGTGGGGCAACTGCGCGACCTTCGCCTTCACGGCATCGACTTGGCGAACCAGGTGGGGCATCCCGCGGATATAGTCCAGTCACGGGCCGGGGCCCGTGGTCGCGATTGCGGATGGCTGGGTGTTTGATGCGCAGGCCTACGCACCTCAGGCCGTCACTGACCAAGAACAAGTCCGGCGAAGTTCAGGCCCCAACCGTTCGCGGGGCCACTCTATTTGCAATCACCTGAAAACTTCATTGTTCTGATAATCCGTAAAACAACTTGTGCCGTCGGGCAAAACAGTGCCAGAGTCCGCTCAAACGGCCGCAGTTTATACAGGCGTAAAGGTATGAGTTTGCGACGGAATTCAGAAATCAGGCTCTAGCGAACAATAAAACAACTGAGCCGCATTATGCTTCAGAGAGTCGTGGTGCGTTGTTGCGCTTGACGGCCCTCGGTAGGGCTTACGCTTGAGGGTGCGTTGCGGATTTAACCTGTAGGCGGCCATCGTGCAGGGATACCGGCGAAGACAGGAGGTCGACGTGTCGGACCAGGATATGAAGTATTCGGACTTGGTGGAGATCGCTAAATGCAGCGGCGATCTGAAGCAGAATTACGGAGAGACGAAAGGGGCACTCCTGACGGCCTGGCTCGGCCATCTGGCCACGCGTCCTCGATCTGTTGTGCGGCCCTGGTGGATTGCTGCAGGGATTGCGACCATCTATGGGGCTTTGAAACTGTGGTTGCATTAGGGGGTGATTCGCATGCCGTATGATCCGGCCTACTTGGGATCGAGCCTGAACGACCGCGCGTACGATGCCGCGTCAGCAGGTGACACCGCTCTGAACGCGATCATGCGCCAGAACAATGCAGTTGGTCGGCTCGCAAGCGGTGCCACCCTTCATATGTTCGGCGAGGCAATGCGGAAAACATTCACGGAAGAGTTCGACAAAGCCGCGCTGTTCGCGTTCAACCTGACCGGGGAGAACGGTCCCGATGTCGTGAAGCCGCTCGACTACTTCGCCGGCAGGGTAGTCGATCTCCTCATGGACAAGCTTGTACTGTGCGGGCGAAGGACGGGCCTCGACGAGGCAACCGTGGCGCCTGAGTTCAATAAAATTCGTGTATCGATGAACGAGATGCGGGCTCGACGCATCCGAGATTTTGCGCACGGCATGATGGGGAATGAACGGATGAAGCGAGACCCGGTCGTGAGCATCGTGAACACACAATCCAACAGCCCGGGTGCAGTCCAGCAGGTGGGCGTTGGTGAGTTCTCCCAGTCCGCCATCATCCAGCACCACCAACAGCTCGTTGCGGCGATCGACAGGGCTTTGGCGTCACCTGAGTTTCGGCAGCTTGAGCAGACCCAGAAGGAAGGCTTCAGAGACATCGCGGAGGTCTGAGGGAAGAAGCACTCAAGCCGAGTCCAGATCCAGTGAAGCTCAAGCGGTGGTCTGAACGTCTTGTCGGATTGGCGAAAGAAATTGGAATGCGCGTGGCTGTCAGTGAGATCGGTCAGGCGATCACGCATATCCTCGGGGCGGCGATTTAAGTGCGCTGTTGATGGCGTGCAGGTACCTGCAATATGGCGGGCGAGTAGGGGGCAAAGCTTGAAGAAGTCGCTGTGGAAGGGCGCGCTCAATAACGTCGGCTGGCCGTTTCTGCCTTGCCCCAGGTGCAACGGCAATCTGCGGATGCTCAAGGATACGCTCAAGTCGAAGACCCCACGTTATGCAAGGACCGACCACTTCGACCCCAACACGCCCGAGCGGTTCGTGATGCTGTTGGAGTGCGCCAACACCGCGTGCGGTGAGGTGGTGTCAGTTGCTGGAGAGGTGTGGCACGACCAGGAGGTTACTCACGAGAACGAGCTGGAGTGGGTGCCCACGTACAGGCCGTACTACATGCGTCCTGCACCGCCGATCATCGAGATACCAAAGAAGACACCAGCCGATGTGGTGAAAGAGGTGAAGCTGTCTTTCGAGCTGTACTGGGTGGACTACAGCGTGTGTGCATCCCGGTTGCGTACCAGCCTAGAGCGGATGATGGACCACTTTGGTGTCGCGAAGACACGCATCCAGAAGAAGGATGACACCAAGCCCGGCAAACGCAGGGTGCTCGACCTCTCTGCACGCATCGACATGTTCGCGAAGAAGGTTGGTACCACCGAGCACTCAGAGACCCTGCATGCACTGCGTACCATCGGGAACCTTGGTACCCACAGCTCGAAGGTGCCACAGGCAGCGATGCTCGATGCTTACCAGCTCTACGAGATAGCTCTGGAGGACCTGTTCAAGGACAAGGGCGAGAGCGCCAAGGCCATCATCAAGCGGCTCAAGGCTCATAGGTAGGTTGCATCAACCGCGGTACCAAGACGGTGTCAGAATGCCCATAATTGTCTCATCGGGTGACACCAAAGCTTCTGGAAAGGCTGGTACAGGGGTTGTACCGGGTAAAAACCCGCACTACAAAGAGTCAACAAGAAGTTGACGACTCAATAAGTCAATACAGCGGGAGAGCGTGTCAGTGGGCCATCTTAACCAGGTGGTAACCTGTTCCCAGCGAGGCTCTGGCGAGAGCGACTCGCCATTGAACTCTGAACTCAATTTTGCCGACCGAATCTTTGCCTGGTCGGATCATCAGATTTCCGGGTAATCCCCGGAAATGGGCGAGGGGCCGCCCTTGGGCGACCCCCCTTCTTGGTAGGACTACGACTCCTGGGCCGGGCTCAACGGCTCGGGAGTCCCCTACAGTGAGAGCAAACGTCCTCCCACCTTCCGAACCGGAACCGCCGATAAGCGACGACCCGGACGGGCATGTGCAACGGACAGGACGACATGGTCCCTCCTATTTCACCGATGACGGAATAGGCCGCCGCCCCTTGGGGGCCTGAACCTTCAGCACCCCAAACTTGTCAGGAAGGGGTGGCGCCGGCCGAATCGGTGGTCGCACAAGTAGAAACTACCAAAAAAACAAGAGTCACCGGAAGGCGACTCAGTCGTTCTCCTCGACTAATGAACAGGGATACTGGGTTTTTACAGACATAATCACCGCAAAACGTCTTCCCGTGCCCGGGCGGCGAGCGCGATGTCATGGCCGTTACGGACGATGACGCCGTTGTTCTTGAGATTGGTCAGCATGGGCGAGATGCTGGCCATCGGCACCTCCTTGCCCTTGATGCGCTGCAAGTAGTCCTGGATCTCGGTGGCGTTCCACCAGACGTCGCCGCAGTTGCGGAAAAGCAGGAGCGTCAGCGCCTCCAGGCTCTCGCTGCCGGTCATGACGTCGCGGACCAGCTTGATGAGCGCGGCGCCGCCGTCGTCGTCTTCCTCTTCGCCCTCGGCGTAGTCTTCCTCTTCTTCCTCAGCGGCGGCGAAGTCCTTCTCGGCCTCGACCAGGTCCTGATGCGTGAACTCGCTGGGATAGAGCCGGGTGGAGATGCCGTAAGCGCCGGAGGAGAGGAGGGCGTTCATCTCGGTAGAGGCCGTGCCCATCTGCGGCGGCAACACCGTCATGGGCAGCGAGGCCTTCTCCGTCGTGCCCGACAAGCGCAGCAGCACTTTCTCGGCGGTGTAGAGGTCCCGGTCTTCCTCGCACAACGCGGAGATCTTCGACCAGATCTGTCGCCGGCGGTTCCGCACGCTATCGAGGTTCGGGCTTTCCATTCCCCCTATGTACCACGAAACAAAGGTTTCGCAAAATCTAAGCCTTTGTTTTAAGACAAGTTTTTAGAACAAACAAAGAACATTACGTATCATCGGTCCAATGCTACCGCTGTTCGAGGGTGATAATCAATGGACAGCGGGAACTCAGCATCGAGGCGGCCGGACGGGACGCCCTTGCACGCCGTTCGGGAACGGAGAGTCGGGCAACAAGCCCGGCCGCCCAACGGCAGCATAGATATCATGCGCCGGGTCCAGCGGCTACGGGAGCAGGATAAGGACCTCCCGAAGGAGCTGAAGGCCGTCATCAAGGCGCGCTGCGGCGGCGACAAAAAGGCCGTCGACGCGCTCTTCATCTCGCTGCTGCTGGAGACCTTCCAGGGCGACGCCAAGGCGGCGAAGGAGCTGTTGGATCGCGGCTGCGGCAAGGTCGCCGACAAGATCGAGGGCGGCGACACGCCGATCGAGCACACATTCACTCTGAAGATCGACAATGGGTGATTGGAGCGCGTCTACGTCCGCCCCAAGCTCTACGCGAAGCAGCAGGCTGCCTTCTTCAATGACGCCCGTTACTCGTGGATCGAGAGTAGCACCAAGAGCGGCAAGACCGTATCGTGCGTGGCTTGGCTCTTCGAGCAGGCGCTGTTCCTCGGCAAGCCCGGTCGTCAGTCCTGGTGGGTAGCGCCGGTCTTTGCCCAGGCAAAGATCGCATAAGGCCGGATGAAGCGCGGGCTGCCGCGTGAACTGATCCGCTGTAACGACACCGACCAGACCGTCACCATCATCCCGACGCAGTCCATCATCTCCTTCAAGTCTGCGGAGAAGCCGGACAACCTGTATGGCGATGACGTCTTAGGCCGCCGTGGCTGACGAAGCGAGCCGCATGCGCGAGGTCAGCACGTTGGGTGCGGACAAGGGCTGGCACCCGCAAAGGTACCTTTAGGCTTGATCCGTACCTATTGATTCACTTCGCGCCACTAAATCATTGAAATACTAGGAAATGCGACCGCCCTCCGAGCGCACCATAAACCCGCATTTGGCCTTGAAATCGCGAAACCTTTTTTGCGCAAATTGCAGCGCAAGGTTGCTGCTCTGTTCTCGCGGGACGTGCTGATTGTGTTCGCGTCGGCCGATCTCTGCGATTGCCATCGTCACACCAGCGGATCGAGATGTTGGTGCCAAAAAAAGCCCGGAGCTCGTGAGAACTCCGGGCAGTGGAGGGAAGGGTGCTGAGTGGGGGCGCCTGCTTCGATTTGCTGCGTTTTAGCCCGCTGCGACGTGCGCAACCGTTTCGCCTCTGTTCCGGCTCACGCCGAGATCGCCTTCGCGGAGTCCAACTGGTTGCGCAGCAGGAATTTCTGGATCTTGCCCGTGGACGTCTTCGGGACCGGCCCCAACACGACCGTCTTCGGCGTCTTGAAGCCGCTCATGTGCGAACGGCAGAACGCGATGATGTCGGCCTCGCTAACGCCGACGCCGTCCTTCAACTCGACGAAGGCGCAGGGCACCTCGCCCCATTTCGGATCAGGTTTTGCGACGACGGCCGCGAACAGCACGGCCGGGTGCTTGTAGAGGATGTCCTCGACCTCGACAGAGGAGATGTTCTCGCCGCCGGAGATGATGATGTCCTTGGAGCGGTCCTTGATAATGACGTAGCCGTGCTCGTCGAGCACGCCGAGATCGCCGGTGTGGAACCAGCCGCCTTCGAAAGCTTCCTTCGTCGCCTTCTCGTTCTTCAGATAGCCCTTCATCACGATGTTGCCGCGGAACATGACCTCGCCGATGGTCTCGCCGTCGCGCGGCACCTCCAGCATCGTTTGCGGGTTGATCACGGTGACGGCTTCCTGGAGCGGGTAGGGCACACCCTGCCGGCGCTTCATGCGGGCGCGTTCGGCGGGCGGAAGCTCGTCCCAGCCGGGCTGCTCGGCGCAGACCGAGGCGGGGCCGTAGACCTCGGTCAGGCCGTAGACATGCGTCAGCTTGATGCCGATGCTTTCGGCGCCTTCCAGCACCGCGACAGGCGGCGCGGCGCCGGCGATCAGGCCGACGACGCGGCGGGCCGCATTGCCTTTGGGCGCATCGGGAGCGTTGATCAGCGTGTTGTAGACGATCGGAGCGCCGCACATGTGAGTGACGCCGTGTTGCTTGATCAGCTCGAAGATCTTGCTCGGCTCGACCTTGCGCAGGCAGACATTGATGCCGGCGGCGGCCGCAATGGTCCAGGGAAAGCACCAGCCGTTGCAATGGAACATCGGCAGCGTCCAGAGATAGACCGGATGCTGGCCGAGATTACCGGCGAGGATGTTGCTGACGGCGTTCAGATAGGCGCCGCGATGATGGGTGACGACGCCCTTGGGATTGCCCGTCGTGCCCGAGGTGTAGCTCAGCGCGATCGCGTCCCATTCATCGCCCGGCGTGATCGGCATAAAGCCCGGATCGCCTTGGGCGACGGCCGTCTCGTACTCGATCTCGCCGATGCGCGTGCCGCCTTCGAACGCGGCATCGTCGACGTCGATCACCAGCGGCTTGGGCCCGCTCATCTTCGCCAGCGCCTCGGTAATCACGCCTGAAAACTCTGGATCGACCAGGATGATTTTCGCGCCGCCATGGTCGAGCTGGAACGCGATCGAAGGCGCATCAAGGCGGACGTTGAGCGCGTTGAGCACCGCGCCGGCCATCGGCGCCGAGAAGTGGAGCTCGTTCATGGCCGGAACGTTCGGGAGCATGACTGCTACCGTATCACCTGCACCGACTCCACGCCGTCGGAGGTACGATGCAAACCGTTTGCACCGTTCATGAACTTGCGCCCACGTGAAGCTGCGGTCTCCGTAAATGGTGCTGGTGAGATCTGGATAGACGGCTGCCGTGCGCGATAGAAAGCTCAGTGGCGTCAAAGGCAAGAAATTAGCCGGACCCTTATCCAAACCCATGTCATAGGGATTGTGCTTTTCACCCATCAATCGCTCCCTCCCTGGGCGTCGGTCGATTACGCAGCCGCCTGGTCGCAAGTTAATAGTCCATCTGATAGCAGTACGCCCGAACCTGCAGAATCGGTCGACTGACGTATTGTAGGAGAATGACGCGCAGCGGAAGCTCCACGAGCAGCTGGTTGCGAACCGCACGCCGTCCGTCGCTTGGACACGAGCGAGCATGGTGGGATCCAGCAAAGGTGTGCTGAGGTGGTTGGATGTTGCAGACGAAGGTCTGCAATTCTCGGATTGCGCTTGCGCTAGTTAGCGGCAAGAAGGAGGTAGATAATGGATACGGTCGCTGCTCCATCGTCCTGCAGCTGTTCGTCGGCTGACCAACGTGCGGATGAAGTGAAGCATCCTCTTGATCCCCTGACGGTTGCGGAAATTCGAGGCGTCATTGAGATCGTCCGCAAAGATCCACAATATGGTGCCGACTTTCTCTTCGAGACGATCGAGCTTCTCGAGCCGGCAAAGGCAATCGTTCGCCGGTACAGGTCCGGAGATCCGATCGACAGAACTGCACGGGTCAATCTGTTTCAGGTCAGGAAGGACGGTATCTGGCGGCTAACCATTTCCCTGACCGAGCAGAAGATCCTCACCTCCAGCTATCTTTCGTCGGCCAAGCCGATGATCCAGCTGGAGCAGTTCACGGCCATCGAAGACGCCGTCCGCGCGGCTCCCGAGTTCATTGCCGCCTGCAAGAAGCGGGGCATCGAGGACATGTCACTCGTCTGCATCGATCCGTGGTCGGCAGGAAATTTCGACATTCCGGGCGAGGAGGGTCGCTATCTCGCCCACGTCTTCGCTTGGGTCCGTCTACGAGAGAACGACAATCTCTACGCGCACCCCATTGGCGGACTTAACGCCGTGGTCGACATCAAGACCTACGAGATCATCCGCGTTGACGACCACGAGATCATCCCGATTCCGAAGACGGAGGTGAATTACGAGGCGGAGTTCATCAAAAATCCTCGCACGCCCTACAAGCCGCTCAATATCGTCCAGCCCGAAGGCGTTTCGTTCAGGCTGGATGGACATCGGCTGCAATGGGATCGCTGGTCCGTGCTTGTCGGTTTCAATTCACGCGAGGGCCTGACTCTGCACGACATCAGCTATGACGGGCGGCCGATCGCGCACCGCGCATCGCTGGTGGAGATGGTGGTCCCGTACGGCACCACGGAGAAAGGGCATTTCCGGAAGAACGTCTTCGACATCGGCGAGTACGGCATAGGGAAGCTGGCCAATTCGCTGAAGCTTGGCTGCGATTGCCTCGGTGCCATCGCCTATCTCGATGCACATCTCGCGACGATGGACGGCAACGTCATCACCATCGAAAACGCGATCTGCATCCATGAGGAGGATGCCGGCTTACTATGGAAGCACTGGGACTTCCGCTCCAACAACGTCGAATCGCGCCGTGCCCGCAGGCTGGTGGTCTCCTGCATCGCGACGGTCGCCAATTACGAATATGGCCTGTTCTGGTACTTCCATACGGACGGCTCGATCGAATTCGAGCTGAAGGCGACCGGGATCATCAACACGGCCGCCTGCCACCCGGGTCAGCCCGGCAAATATGGCAAGGAAGTCGCCCCAGGCGTCGTCGGTCACATTCACCAGCACATCTTCTGCGCGCGGCTCGACATGAATATCGACGGTGACGACAACAGTGTCGTCGAGCTCAACACCAAGGCTGATCCTTGGGGGCCGGATAATGCCTATGGCAACGGCTTCTACGAGGAAGAGACGGTTCTCAAGACCGAGCTTGGCGGGTGCCGCCAGGTGAATCCTGCGACGCATCGGGCCTGGAAAGTCATCAACCCCAATCGCAAGAACTGGGTTGGCACGCCGACGGGGTACAAGCTCGAGGCCAGTCACCCCGTGACGCCGTTCATTGATCCGGAGTCGCCGTCGGGCAGGCGGTCGACCTTCATCAAGAACCAGCTCTGGGTGACGGCCTTCGATTCCGAAGAGCGATATCCGGCTGGCGAACACATGAACCACTCGGATGGAACGGGAGGCGTCTCCGATTTCGTCAGGAAGAACCGGAACATCGAGAACACCGACATCGTGCTCTGGCACGTCTTCGGTCTTCATCATCAGGTCCGCCCTGAAGACTTTCCCGTTCAATCCTGCATCTTCACCGGCTTCAAGCTGATGCCCAGCGGCTTCTTCGATCGCAATCCTGGCATCGATCTCGCGCCCGACAGGAACGCCGCGAGTTGTCATGCACAGGCCGCAGAGTAGCGCGCGGCTCGCCACCGGACCCGGCGCATTCCAGCTCGTCCGACCGGCATCGTGGGTCGGTCGTGCATCCTTCGTTGGAAGCGTAGCGTGCTCCAGGTCGATGGCCTCCGCGATCGTCGCTTTTGCGATCTTCGCAGGCTCGGCGGCGCGCATCCTCCCCGCATTGCTGGCTGTCACTATCCAGCAGGATCTGGGCTGGCAGCCCTCCGACGTCGCCTGGCCGATCGCGCTCGGCATTGCAGTCTCTGCCGGCGCAGCGCCGTTCGTGGCGTACAGCCTCGAACGCTGGGGCCTTCGAGCGCCGTTGATCGCCAGTCTGGCTGTCCTTGCGCTATCGCTTGCATCGACGACGCGCGCGGCGTCGCCATGGCATCTTACTGTGGCCTGGGGGCTGGGTGTTGGCTTTAGTGGCTCTTTGAGCGCCTCCCTGCTGGGCGCGATGATCGGCAGTCGTGGCGGCCCTGCGCATTGCGGCACACGCTTCGGTGTCCTAGCGTCGATGCAGCCCCTGGGATCGGCGGTGGGGCTGCTGCTGGCATCGCGCGCGGCCAATGCGCTCGATTGGTGCTTCGTGTTCCAGGCCGCTGCCGTCGGCGTGCTCGCCGCGGCGTTCGCCGTTGTCCTTGTCCCTCTGCCCCGACGAGGAGCCTTGCCGCGACAGCCCGAGTCCAACCGGCACGGGTCAGTGCGTCTAAAGGAGAAGACCTGGCGGTTCTGGGTCCTTGCCACGATCTTCGGTATCTGCGGCGCCTCGACGTCCGGCTTGATCGACGGCCAGCTCGGTATGCTCTGCATGGGCGCGGGTCTCGGCCTCGCATCGAGCGCCGATGTCATGGCGATCGTCGTGCTCGGTGGCGCGATCGGGAGCGTGATGAGCGGGTATCTTGCGGACCGTTGTCCCGCGCGAGCGCTGCTGGCGCTCTACTTCGTCGTCCGCGCGCTCCTCTTGCTCTGGCTTCCCTTCACCGGCTTCAGCGTCGTCGAATTGGCCCAGTTCGGCGCGCTCTATGGCCTTGATGCGGCACTGACGTTCCCTGCGCTGGTCAGGCTGATGTCCGAAAATCTGGGCACGCGCCGCGTCGGCAGAGCGATGGGCTGGATGACAATGATGCACCTTGCAGGAGGCGCTATCGCGTCTGCCGGGATCGGCGCTCTCGGCCTCGCAGCCTATGCGGTCGGATTCGCCGGCGTTGGCCTTGCCTGCCTCGTGGCTGCGGGTCTCGTGGTGCTTCTGAAGGATGCGCCGGCGCAACGCAAGCCATTGGGCTGAGACAGTCGCGGCCGATCAATGGCCAGCGAAGTTCCGCGACCGTCGGGAAGGGGACTCCGCCAGCAGCAGTCCTTCGGACACCGCAAGCGCCGCTAGTCGCGTGCGCGAGTCGCAGCTCATCTTTGCGAGGATATGCTCGATATGCGTGGATACCGTGCGGGGCGACACGAAGAGTTGCTCGGCGATGTTCGGATTTGAGGCTCCGCTGGTCACGAGATGCAGGATCTGAATCTCCCGGAGCGAGAGATTGTACGGCCAGCGAATGCATTGTTCCGTGATCAAAAGGATGTTTCCGCGGCACGGCGTGATCGTGACCTGGTGACAGCGGCCGGTCTCGTCCGGCCAGACGAAGCGTTGAGCGCTGGCGGACTTCGCCTTCTCTAGCACGAGCCTGCGAAGCTCTCCGCCCTCGCCGAGATACGGGCCCGGACTACGGTTGGGGAGGTGAAATGCAAACCCGTTCGGGGAGACCGCGATGGCATAGGCGCCTGGCGCCAGCTCATCGGCCAGCAGCTGCGGCGTCCTGAGCTGATCGCAGATGTTCAGCAGAATCGGGCGGAAGCGCTCGGTCGTCTCGCGATGCTCGTCCTTGGCGTGCGCCTCCTTGGACCAGCTCATGTGGATGGCCCCGATGTAGCGGCCATCGGCGACGCGCAGGCACATCGTCGAGCCTTCCCTGAACCCATCCGGGATCAGGTATTCCTGAGCGGTGAACGTATCGGGCAGATAGAGATTCCAGTTGCGCTTGTAGTCTCGCCAGCGCATCGAGTGCGTGTCCTTCTCGCGCGCGATGGCGTAGGCGGGGCAGGAGTTGGGGAATCCGTCGAGCACGTAGGACATCGTTCTGTCCGTGTACCCGTCGGCGGCAAGAGGGCGATGGATTCGGGAGATCGGATCCATCGCAACCAGCGCGATCGCCTCGCTCCTGACGAACTCGCGCAACAGGCGCGTCACCTGCGTAGCTTGATCGATGATCTGATCATTCAGCGCTGCCGCCGGTGCATCGAGCCGCACCGTAGCCGACATCGCATGGTCGATCGCTGCCGATTTCACTGTGAGCCTCCAGCTCGTGAATGATCTTGCCAACGGTTCGTGATCGAATCTTCTTCTTGGCCGCTGATGATCCGCTAGACCGGCGGCACTGCGTAATGCTTCGCGTCCTCAGAGCAAGGACCGCGCCAACCAATGCGAGCTGCCACATGACGTTGTGGCCATTCGCTCT
>Ga0214544_1008392_pt1 | contig 17214 bp, 8 predicted proteins | sample CNSS3metaG_FD_160074 | JGI IMG/M metagenome (GOLD analysis project Ga0214544, IMG submission 160074) | Root nodule microbial communities from cowpea collected in UCLA plant growth center, Los Angeles, California, USA - CNSS3 | ecosystem: Host-associated > Plants > Roots > Nodule | place: USA...
AAGTATATCATGATAAAATATATTTTTAATGTTTAAACTACATCATAATAAAATATGAAACATTAGTAAAAATAGAAGATTTTCTAATTGTTTTATTTAAAATAAATAATACAGTTTATTAAAAAAAAAGGATGTTACACAAATGGTGTTATAGGTGATGCCGAGGGTGCTCAGGCAACGGAGTGAGGGCTAGCTGGGATAGAGCTAGGACTTTATTAGTGTTTCTATAGTGTTATTGGAACTTGTAAAGATTTTGGATTTAATTACTTTTAAAATTTTGTCGCATTTAATCTTAAACTTATGTAGTTTCCGAGTATGAGACTTAATAAGATTGTGACGCTTGTTTTCTTTATATATTTATTTAATATAAATCAAGTAATATTCACTAGGGATGTTACAATGACCACTTCCCTTGTAAGAAAACTCTCCATTAAGGACTTGTCATGTAGCATGTGTGCGACGTCCTCCACCAAGCATAATTAACATAATTAATCACCAAGAGTTGCTTAAGTTAGGCACATATGATGCTCCACACTTAAGCAAGATTGTTTTAAAAACCCTACACTTTTTGGACTTTAATTAAAGGTCCAAAAAGGAAATCCTACACTACATGACTCTTAATACAAGGTCTAGAAATTATTCATAATGGCTCAAGTGAAAATGATTTTTGCTTCACCTTGCATAGATATTGCTAAATTTTATTGAATTTGTTTGGCCATGCTCCTTGTTGTTGAAAGGGGGAGCTTGTTCAACTCAAGTGAAGATGATTTTGATGATGTCCAAGGCTATGCATCATGTGCATCATTGATTTAGGATTAGTTCTGATTTTCTAGCTTGTGCATTAGATGTTGTAGATCAAGAATTACATGTAAAAAAAGCTTGCATTGAATTGTATCAGCCATCAAACTCTTGAATGTGACCAAAAGCATAACTCGTGAATAGATTAACTACTTAACTAATAGATTAGTTGAGAGCACTATACTGATGCAGTGAAAATAGACGCACGATAATCTATTAGGTAAATACCTAATCCATTAATTACTGAGAACTTTGGTATAAAAACAGTTTTGAAATCAGTTTTAAAACAGAGAGAAAAATAACTGAATTACAAAGAAACGAACTAAGAAACTTCTTTTTCTGAGATCAAGATACACAGAGTTCTTGTGCTTTTTTGGGAGATCATTCAATTGTACATTCAAGGAGATTAATGGTGGATTCAACCTTGATGGGTCAAGCTTGGATCTAGGAATCAAGTGACAAATCTACACAACTACTAGGTGTATTCGTTCCTTGTTTCTTTTCTATTGTATTTCTGTTTACAATTGATTCATTGTGTGAAGTGAAGGTCTAGGTGCAATTGTGTGGATGCATTGCTCCTAGGGGGAGTTCTTGATTTGTAGATCAAACTCCTTAGTCTTTAGGGTCTTGAATTATATAGATGCTCTTGTAATTCTTGTATCTCTATTGTTTTAGTGGAATCCTCCTAAGTGGATTGCTTAGGAGAAGACTGGACGTAGATTCATCTTGACTCGAACCAGTATAAATCGTTGTGTTCTTTGTTTCTCTCTTCTTTTATGCCTTTCTCAATTGCTTTACACAGTCCATTAGCACAAAACTGTAAAACTGGTTAATTGGGTTATAAAGATTAAAGAAACCTTCAAGATTCATTTAAAATCAGTTAAAGATTAAATACCCACTTCACCCCCTCTCTTGGTTGGGTTATATTAGACAAATTTTTTTAACACTTGTCATTGGACCCTTGGTTAGGGGTGTGCCATCATCAAGGTTTGGTTAAGGTGTCAACTATTTGAAACTGAGCAGGAATTGTATGAGCTGATCATGACGTTTGTGAAGATGATCACATACAAAGTATACATCTAACTCAAAGTGTTTTGTTTTGGAATGAATAATGGAATTAGAGGCGAGCATAACGATGTTGAGATTGTTAGAGTAATCTTTGTTATACTAGACTTGAGGTCAAGGTCAGTTAGAAGAGTGTGGATCCATGGTATTTCAGATAATATAGAACCTAAGTTGCAGTACTTAACTTCTCTTGAGTGTCATGATATGAATTTTTGCTTTCGTGAGGACCAAAAAACAATGTTTACTCCAAAGTAAACACAGTATCCAAATATAGATTTTTGTCATCCAGATTGACACTCCAATCTATATCATAAAAGGCATAGAGAGTGATGAGCAGATAATATATAGGTATATTCATGCATTAGTTAAGGCCATTTTTATTCATTTGTGCATTATTGGACTAATTTCATCATGCATTATCTGGTTTTAGATCATACATTTGGATTGGTGCATTGTTTGTGTAAAATGGTATGGAGGGAGTAAGTTAGACACAAAACAACATGTTTTACAAGTTCTTGGTGGAGTCTTCCACGACTTGTGGATTTGACTTAAAAAAATGCGAGTTTCAAAACAACGTGTTCCACAGGTGCTTGGTGGGTCTTTCCACGACCTGTGGAGTTTGCTTCAGAAGATCAAGTGCAAAACAACATGGTCCATAGGTGGCTTATAGATTTTTCCACAACCTGTGGATTTTTCAGCGAGAAATCTAAAGATTACGTGGACTAACAAAGTTTTAAAGGAAAAAGAAAATAAAAGAAAGAGAAAGAGGGGAGAACGATTAGCGGAGAGAGAAAATCACCTCATCGAAGGGAGAGAACGTGAAAAATATAAAGGAGGAGGAGCGTTCACGGAAAAACTTCTTCTTTTCTCCTCTATTTCGTCATTATCGCTTTGTCTACCTTGTTTAGTTTTTCTTTACATTATGTAGAACTAATTTCCCTTTTTGTTGGAGGATTAATGTAAGACTTTGGATTATAGATTCTACTATTTACATTTGATGTTTTGTTAATGTTCTCCATCTTAGTGCTCTGTTTATGGTTTTATCATTTATTCTATGACCAATTTCATAATTGGGAAATTGGGGATTGTTTGTGATTACAAACAAGACATGTTAGATTATGTCACAATTGGAAAATTGGGCATATCTAATCTATATCTATATACAAATGAAAACTAACAAATAGAAAGTTTTCCAATAAAATAATATATCTAACATAATTCAATTCAAAAAAATTTATCTACAAAAAGTAAGAAAGCTAACGTGTCAAACTCTCCTAATTTTGAAATTTGAAAAAAAAATCAAAAAGAAAAACATTTCTCTCTCTTTTACTCTAACCTTCTGTATTCCACCACCAACTTTCTTCTCTTTCATCCCAACCTCTTCAACTTCCTTCTCTCACACATTCAAACTCTCCAGTTTTTCTCTGTCTTTTGATTTTTCTCTCTCTTTCTCAGTTGCAGGAAACACCATGGTTCTTCAACTTCTTCTCTCTCTTTCTCACTCTCACACATTCAAACTCTTCAGCTTCTTCTCTGTTTTTCGTTTTTTCTCTCTCTCTTTCTCAGGTGTAAAAAACACCATGGCTTCCACATATTCTTCATCTTCAGATCTCTTAATATTTTTGTTTTTTTTTATTCTTCATCTCAATGTTTTTCAGATCTCTGTTTTTTTTTGTTTTATGTCTGTTTTTTAATTTTGTTCAAATGAATCAACTGAGTAGAATATTTGTCACGACCAAATTTCCTTTTTTTAACCAGATTTTTTTTTTCAAGTTTCTCAAGCAAATAGTTGATCTTTTTCTTATATTTTTTCCCAGATTTCGTTTATTTTTTCAGCTTTCTCAATCAAACATTTCATCTTATTCTTATATTTTCTTTGATGTAAGTGATTTCTACGTTGATGCTATCGTTTTTTTTACAGACTTCAAATGAAGATGAACAAAACATGCAAGAGTCTTAAAGACCAAAAATCTTTCAGTGTTCTTCTCTGTCTACTGATTTTTCTCTCTCTTTCTCTGTTTTGAAATTTTTTTCAGATGAATGAACTGAGTAGAACATTGATCGCGGCCAAATTTCGTGTTTTTACCTAGATATCGTTTTTTTTTTCAGCTTTCTCAAGCAAACAGTTCATATTCTTCTTATATTTCAATGGATGTAAGTGATTTATGCGCTGATGCTATCTTTTTTTTATAGGCTTCAAATGAAGATGAACAAAATATGCTAGAGTCTTGAACAAAACATGCAAGAGTCTTAAAGACCAAAAATCTTTTAGTATTTTTCGCTGCTGATCTATTAGTTTGTTCTTGATGATTTTCAAGTGCTATTTTTCTGTGAGTTCTTCTTAGTGGTTGGGTGAATGTTTTCATATCTACTTTTCTTTGTTGACCAAATCTGTTGGATTGAGGTTTTTCTCTCAGATTGACCGTTGGATGAATTTGTTCTTCTCAGATCTACTGTTGGATGGATTTGTTCTTCTCAGATCTACTTTTCTTTTGGTTCATTTTTTCCTCTTATATTCTTGAGCACCTTCACGAGACTTAAAAAAAGGTAATCACTTCTCATTTTTGTTGTTCTTCTACCTTCTTGTGTTTTTTTCTATTATTTTTTTGTTTAATGCATATTTTTCTCTGATATCTACTTTTTTTTTTGTTGGATCAATGTTTTCCTTTCAGATCTACTTTTCTTTTGGTACGAGATTTGGTGGATTTAGGTTTTTCTTTCATATCTATTTCTCTTTTCAATTGTTTATTTGCTCTCAGATTTCTTTTTCCATGTATATTGTTCGATGGATTTTTTTTTCTCAGATCTACCTTTCTTTTGGTTAATGTTTTTCTCTGAGAGCCTTGAGCAACTTGACGAATACAAAAAAGATAACAAAAATTCTGTTTTTTTTTGTTCTTCTACCTTCTTCTCAGATCTACTTTGTTTTCTATTATTTTTGTTTTTCATGGATATTTTTGTTGACAAAATGTGTTGGGTTGAGGTTTTTTTCTCAGATCTACTGTTGGATGAATTTGTTCTTCTCAAATATACTTTTTTTTTGTTGATGTTTTCCTCTGAGATTTTTGAGGACCTTGACCGTACTAAAAGTAAGGTAAGAACTTCGAATTTTTGTCATTCTTTTACCATATTCTCAGATCTTATTTTTTTTTCTATCATTTTTCTTTTTTATGGATATTTTTGTCTGAAATCTACTTATTTTTGTTCTATTTTTTTGTTGGATAAATGTTTTGTTTTCAAATCTACTTTACTTTGTTGCATTTATCTGTTTGATTTGTGTTTTTTTTCTCAGATTTACTTTGTTGTTCGTATTTTCATTCTTCTACATAGTAAATATTGAATCTTTTAACCTTTCACTCTCAATAGAGGTACGTAAGTTTCATACTTTGGCTGATATTCTGTTCTTCTCTATGATCTGATTGTTTGTTTTTCTAAGTTTTTATTCTTCAGTTTTGATTTAAATTTTTAAATTTTCAACATATTTTTAAATCTGGTGGATCGTTCATCTGTTTGAGACTACTTATTATCATTGAAGGTAATTAATTATAACTAAATGTACCTTTTGTATATTTAATAAGTTTAAATGTAATTATTTAATTATTTAATTCTTCATTTTTTATTTCTTTAATAATATTGAATTTATTTTACATTTATAATTATATATTTGCTACATCGTCTTCTTTACCAAATCTTGTAGACATATAGATATATCAATGGACACTCACTACACCAAGTTTACTAGCTGCAAAGTTTCAAGGTTTCATTACAGTTCATTCACAAGAAAAGGTATGTCTTTGACTATAATAATCTTTTTTGGTCAAATAAGTACTTTGATATTTTTTTCTTAAGCATTACCAAAGATACTTTAAAATTGAAATTAAAGTATAAAGTATTCAAATACATGAATTGTTGAAAAACTTTTTGTTTTATGTTTTAGGTAACTTTTGCATCTTCCAAAGCATACTTAAGTGTAAAAAGATAACAACAGATTTCTTCTCGCACATCTTTTGGCTGCAGCATGCAAAAGTTAATCATTTCCAAAACATTCAATGCTCTCTCGTGGTCTTCTCACACCAATTTTTTATTATTTAAGATTATTATTTTATGAGTTGTATTTTGCTATTTTAATTTTAATATAAGAAATATAATTATTAATATTTGACATTTGTTATTTACTATTTAATAATAATGTATAATAATATATTACATGATTCAATTTAACTTAATTTAATTCAATTATATGTAAACACTATTTTTTGGATGCAATAATGATATATGCAAAGTAATAATATATGCAATAGAGATGTATATCCGAAATAATGTTCAATTTTTTAAATCCTATAGAACATTTAAGATTAGAAATTATCACTATAAATAACGTAAAGTAAATATTTTTCAATACCAAAAAGACATACTTATTTTTTTCAATTATATTTTTTGTATACTACTAATCATAATAATAATAGTAACGATTAATAACAATAATAAGAATAACCAATAGTACTGATAGCAAACATTTTAAGATTAACAAATAAACATATATTTATATTTATCAATGTCATTGGTGATTGAAAATTTATTTTTATTATATAATCAGTTAATCTTTATTATATAATTATTTAAATATAAATATTGAGCTTCAAATTTGTTTGACTTATATAGTGATATTTATTTCTTTAATTAATTTTGGCAAAATTCAAAAACTCAGTGTTTGATAGTTTAATAAACTAAAAAGTTTGACTTTAGGATTTGAAATTAGCATTTTGTATTATTTGGTGACATTTTAATCTTTTATTTATTTTTATTTCGGTATTTTTTTTTATTTTATTTATTAAAATTATTAATTGAATTTGTATTTCAATAATTCAAAAGTCCAATTTCAATTTATATTGGTCACTGAAAAGTCCAACTACATGTCAAACCCTCACATCTTGGTAAGTGTAGTCCGCATTTAATTGTTATGTTAACTCATTCCTTCTTCATGCTTTGGAGGAAGGCATATATTTTCTCTTTTTCAAAGTTGAATGTAACGAAATTAGCATCGCCATCAAAGTTCTTTATAATAAGTTGTAATTGGAAAATGTGATATATTTTTTTTAATTTTCCAGATTATGAAAATATGTGTTTGAAATACTTTGCTTAATAATTAATGCTCAAACATTGTTAATGAAAGTAATATAATGAAAATTAATTAATATTTGGGACTTTAATTTTATTCTCACCAAGCATTAATTCATACAACATTAATTGTCACTAGAAGTAATTCATTTTTTATGATTTTAATGCATTGAAGCATATCAATGGGCAGATCTACAATAAACAAAAAAATTTTGTGTATTTATAATGCATTATTATTATTTATTATGAAGACCAACAGTTTTGTGGGACCAAATGTCTATTTTGAAATTCTCAAATCATAAAGTTTGTTGTCAAAGTGCCAATGAAAAAGTTTTCACATTGTAAAACTTATTTGTCTTAGCACTAGAATGCAATGAATAATAAACTTTTTCTTTCTACGAAATATTTGCATCGGATGGACATCTCTAAAATAATAAAATTATTATTTTTGGTAAATCTATCATCTTAGCATTTTTTTTATCTTTCACAAATCCACAAATACATAATGTGTCATTTTCGTTGTATTGTTGTCTTTCAACATTTCTTCTTTCTCATTTCGTGTAAGATCCAAAATACTATATGCGACAATGATGTTAGTAAAAGTTTAGTTGATGTTGCCAACTTTCAAAATAAAAAATCAAGTTTCAATGATGTTATCCAATTTTCCTTCTAGCCAAGTAATAGAAACCTACTTTGCATTTTCAAAAAAGCCATAAAAATAATTCTTGCATAATTTCAATTATCATCTTCAATAGTAAAGATCTACTTTCTATCTTCCCAAAAAACTTAATTCAGCATACCAACGCCACTACTACAAAGTTTTTCGTTTTCCAAGACTACTGTCACCAACTTTTCACCTTCCTTCTCCAACACTTATCTTCTCACTCATCAAAGCCAATTTTTTGTCTTCTAACACTTAACTTCTTCTTTGAACAAAACAATTAATATTTTGGGTTTTGATGTCATAATGCACTGCAAACACACATCTTCCAGTTATGTGAGCATCAATTATCAACGTGAGCAATTATGCTTTGTGGGACTCAATGCACTGCCAAATACTGATACGTCGCCAAGTTTGAAGTTTTAATTAAATTTGTCTTTTAAATTTTAGGTGACTTCCTCAAGAAGTTTTGTAAAGTTGTCATAATTACTTAGTACTTCAAATGACCATGACTTTATTTTATCTTTATATATAACATCATTACTTTATTTTATTTTTATTCTTAATTTAATTTTCTTATTCAAATATTTAGCTACTTTCTTCAAAAAGCTTTGGTAAAGTTTTTAAAGTGACATTGGCATTCTTACTTTTAATCTTCCACAGATATATTTTCTTCATTATTTCATTGGACGAAAATAATGGAATTTCATCTCACTATTTTACTGGAAGAAGGTATGAAATTCATCTCTGAACAAAATATACATTGATACCAATGTTTACTTTTCTTTGACAAATAAAGTCCCATTTTGGTTGTACTATTTATGTTCAACAAAAGTACTCCTTTTGCATGGTAACCAAAAAGAATTTTAAATTAAGAACATTCCCAAGAGAAGTAGGTTTCACCATTATGTCAAATAGTTGATGTAGTATTATTATTTTATTATTATATAATGTATATATTTAATAAAAGTTTTGGAAACTGAAACCATAGTTTTGTTTAATTAATTTCACTTCAAAAAAAATTCTTTTTTGATTGTTAACAATAAGGTATCCTTAATGGTATGTGGAAGAAATTCTAGAGGAGAATTTACAATCATTTTTGTTTCCTATTTTTGTTATAATTTTGTTTCATTTCATTATTTCTTATAAAAAAAATAACTTTTCTCTACATTTTTTTGTTATATATTCAAAGATATGGACTTCAAAACTAAAGCATAAAGAAATTTAAAAAAAAAATGAATAATTATAATTTTAAGCCAACAAATATTTTGTGACGAGATCTTGGGAGAAATTTTGTTTTTGGGTGAAATATAGCTACACTCAAGCAACAACTAAGGTAGTTTTCGAAAATTTTGAACAAAAAATTAAATTTATATTAAATTAGATTTAAAAAATACATTAATAGTTATTTTTTTTATGACTTCAAATGTATATTTTTTTAACATCAAATAAATTTTTAGAAAATTTAGAATTTCTATCTGTTTCTTTCCTAAAAAAATTAATTTTTATTATATTAGGTTCTTAAAAACAAATATTCAAATATATTTTTTTTTACATAAAGAAATCTTTAAGTTAATTATTGTATTAAAAATCTTATTATTTATGATATTCTTTTAGTATTCTACATTAATTTATAATTCTTTTAATATTTTATCATATATATTTATTTGTATTCATGTTTTATTTTTTTTATATTTAAATTTTATTGTTACGTTATTATGAGTTTGCAATTTTTATATTATTTTTCGTAAACAAAAGATATTATAAATATGTTTTTTTCTATATAAGATTATTCAATTGCATATTTTAAATATATTGTATTTACATATATTGTATAAATATAAGTTTCCCTTATTTTATATATTTAAAAAAATATATCTAATTAAATCTATGTGATTTTTTTTTATTACAACTTATTGTATAACTAAAATTAAGGAGGCCGAATTTATTGTTTCACTTGATGTACATACTTAAATATGTGAAACAATCCATCTAAAAATTATTAGATTGAAAAGATTAGGTTTACAATCATTCTTACTGTTCCGCCAAAAATCATTCTATTTATAATAAGACCAATCCTTCTACCACTACCAACATTCATGAAACAAACCAAGAGATCCTAAATCGATTAAAAAAATAATTATAAAATAAAAAAATAAATATTATAAATGGGTTACTGGAAACTCAACTGATGAAATCATGGAAGTTAGATGAAAATCGACTTATCTTATCCTATTAGTAAGGAGACAAAATTTTAGATTTTTTTTTTAAACTATAACACCGGAATGAACACTTCTTCCTCAAAGACATCAAAACACCAGACTGATGAATTTTATATATATGAAAGAAAAACTCTAAAAGAAAAAAAAATACAAAGTAAATGTTTTTCCAAATATAATAATAATTATATTAAATGTCACTTTAAAAGACGGACATTTCAATATAATTTATGTTTACAATTTCAGTGCAGTATTAATTGGTATATTATAATATTAATAATATAATTCATTATTATATTTAATATTACTATAAAATAATATTATCTATTTTTAATTAATTTGTTATAAAAAATAACTGCAATTAATTATTTAATTTTTTCATATTATTAAACTTTTTATTAAATATTCTATTTATAACTATACATAATTATATATTTAAATAAAATTATATAAAGAAATTAATTATATTGAAATAATAATAATTACTTGTATTATTATTAGTATTTTATTAAAATTAGTAGTTATTAATTAACTTATATATTTTTTATAATATCTTTTTTAAATAGATAAATGAATTTATGTAAGTAAAAAGTAAAATTTAGATTTAGTTTAACAAACATCATTTAAGCACAAATATCATAATTATTTTCATAAGAACTTTTAATTGTTAAATATTTTTGTGAGTAAAAGTTAAATGAATATTTATGCGATTAATATATTTTAATTATTAAAAAGGATAAATATTAACATTAATTAAAGAATATTAGTTCTAAATTTAATATAATTAAGTGTTTAGTAAATTTAAATTTTTGGATACAAACATATAAATTACTATCTCATTTATAATTTTTATTTTAAAAAATTTAGATATTTGAAAAAGAATTCATCATTTTTATATCATTTAAATTATACAATTTTTTTTTTGCTAAAAATATAAATTAAAAACGTATAAATTTTAAAAAAATCAAGTTATATAGTTTTATTTAACTTTTTTAATATACATAATGGTTACACGTGTAATAATATTAAATATAAAAAACTATATAACGAATATTAGAACCAAATTGAATATAAAAAACTGACTCTGACACGTGGCATGACACTGACTTGACATGTGAAATTTTTTTTAAAATTAAAAAAAATTAAATTTAAAAAAATAAAAAAAATCACAAAATGACACGTGGTATAATATGAGCTTGACACGTGTACATTTTTTTAAATAAAAAATTTTGAAAAATCACAAAAATCACAAAATGACATGTGACGATTACTGTTCACATTCCGTTAACTATTTTAATAGTGTTAGCAAAAAGGACCAAATTGAATAAAATTGACGAATATTAAGACCAAATTGAAAAAGAAAACAAAAGTAGGACCACATTAAAAAAATGAACAAAAATTAGGACCAAACCATTATTTAAGCCTATAGATTATTAGTGATTTTTCATAATTCTATTGAATTTTCATAAACTGACCAAAGGAATTGGGGTTCGAATTCAATGAATAGATTTTACCTACTAAGGGATTAAGGGTAAAACAACTCTGAGTATACTCAAGTGGATGATTACATTGCTTGCATCAATTGAAAAGGAGTAGAATTCTATAGGAAATGGTACAAAATCAATCCTCTGACAGTTTTTATATAGATTGATTTTTTTGTTAAAATTTTATGCTTGCAATTCTATTTGTGAAACCCTTCTTTCTCTTTTTCTCTTTTTCCTCTCTTTTTTGAAGAACCAAAAACCAGTTTCTCCCCACTTCTCCTCCTCTGCTCCTAATTTCTTCCTCAACCTCTCTTCCAAAAACAGTCTTCTCATCATTTCCTTTGAATTGCAATCAGATTCTGGAAGAGCAAATTCAACAGAGCCCTCTGCTGCTCCCTCTCTCAGCTCCCTTCCTCTTAGGTAAGTCTCCATTCCTGTTTTAGTTCAGTTTTAGCTTGAGTTTGAAATTGTGTCTCTGTTCTGGGATTAATCATAGGTTTTTCCTTCCCTGTTGTCTTGGTGATGAATTCTTTAGGTTGAATTAAGGGGTTTCTGCCTTTGCTAGCTGAGGATAATTTCACCAAAGCTGTAATAAAAAAAGGTAAGGGAAGCTAACTGATTTCTCTTCTGAATTTCGTCCATAAACCATGTTTGATGAGTTTGATCGAAGAATTGTGTGCTAAATTGATGTTTTTATATAGTTGAATGCATGATTGAGTTTTTCCATGAATTCTGGGTTGATACATGAGAGAACAGATTGGGAACTTGGTATTTTCGCCGAAGCGAGCAGCTCTCGCCTGAGCGAAAACACTAGGAACTCGCCTCTGTCACTGCACAAGGTCTCGCCTAGGCGAGCTGGTTTCGCCTGAGCGAGAGACACTCTCGTCTAAGCGAAACAGCTTAGCCTGAGCGAGAGTTCGCTCAGATTTTTGAGTTGTCCACTGTTTGGAGCCTCGCTCAGGCAAGAATGACCCGCCTAAGCAAGATGGCCTCTCACCTAGGCTAGATCTTCCAGCTTGAGCGAGAACCACTGCAGTTGAGTGTTTGATTCTTTGTTTTAATGGATGAAATTATGTGTTTGAATGTGAAAATGTGCAACTAGCTTATTATATGCTTGGATTGTTGTTGCTAATATTATGAATGGTGAAATTGGGTGAATATGGATTATGAGGAGATGTGGTTGAATTAGAATTTCAAGAGAAATTCAAAAGAGTATGTTAGTGCGTGTAAGGATGTGAGGACTCCATATTAGTTGGTATCCTAAAACTCCAATAATCATTCACGCTCAGATAGAGCAGAATGGATTATGTCGTGAGGAGTAGCAGGAGGTCCTAGTCTTTGGACTTGATCAGTCTTAGACGCGAAGGGACTTACCCTGGGAGTGGTCGGGTGATAACCCCTTGCGCCCAAACTATGCAGAGTTTGGGGACCTTCACAGGTGCACGCCACCAAGAGATCCAATGTCGCTTACATAATCCGGATATTGAGTCTAGAGTCATGTATTTGTTATATGTTGTGGTGGTTTAAGTAATCCTGATGATTGTGAACATAATTGCCTGGTATTCATAATTCGAACTACATGTTTCCTCTTATTTAAGTTAGCTTACCCTTCTTGCCTGTGTTTTTCTCTTTGTATGTCCTCTCTTTTGCAATGATCACCTTATAATTGGTGTGAGCAGAGAAAGAATCAAGTGATGACACTCCCCTCTTGGACAGGAGTTGAGTTTTGCCTTGGAGATCCAGCAGTAGTTTTTGGTTATGCTCTATTAAGTTTTGGATGTACAAGTTAAACTCCTTCTTAGTATAGATTGTACATGATGTTAGTGACTTATATAATAATGTTGAAGGATTGTATCAGCATTCTATAATGGCCATTCCTGACTACTTGCTTTGTTTAATCATGATATAATGTTTTGTTTAGTAGCTTAAAAACTATTAAATGGAATGTTATACTATTGATTCTTATTTGCTCAAAATTACGTAAATTAGGAATCTAGTAATCAACAAGTCAATCTAGAGGACGATATTTTATTACTACGTTAACGATTGATTCACTTGCCAAACATTCATCAAATAGCAAGATCTGAAGAAGGTTGAAGGTGTAGGCCATGATGTTGAGTGCCAACCAGAAAACAAAGAATTTGTTTTAGTGCATGCCAATGATGTTCTTGTGTTGCATACATGAACTAACTTACTTTGTTAACCAAGAATGAATACTTAGGACGCATAATGGTGAGGTATTGAAGTGAGTCTACCATTGAATGATAAAGAGTAGGGTTTGTGAACGTTGTTGTGCCACCTTGAGTTAACCATAAAGAAGATATCATAGGAGTGGATTGAGTTTTGGGTTGTTCCATTTGAGTTCGACGAAGAAGATCCAGTATAAGAAAATTCTCAATCAAAAATCAATTTTAGAAACCAAAAATAGTTAGTCACTATAGTGACCAATTTAGATATCAATTTACAAAATTAAAAATTATTAGTTACTAAAATAGTCATTATTATAAATAAAAAAATATAATGGGCCACTAATTAATTAGAGACTAATTTAGAAACTCATTCATTTTTGTATCCAAAACCTAGGTAGCTTGAAAATGGATTAAGATATGAAATCATGGAAATTCTTTTTCCTATTATTATTATTATTATTCAATAATTTGATTTTGTAGAAAAAGTTAAAGTAATGAAAAATGTTAGTAGTAGTATCAAGATGATTTGATCTCATTCTACTAAATTGTCCAATGATAAAAAGAAAGATAGAAAACAAAAAATATTGTAGATTCCAATCTCATAGGGGTAACTTCTCTTTATAGCAATAACAACAATAACAAAGACCAAATATCAAGTATTACATATATGGTGGGCAACATTATGCTAATTAGTGTCCTTTAACACAAACTGTTGGAAATTACTTTATTTATTAGAAATTATAACACCTAGCTAAGGTTTTCCATAAAATTATAAAGTAGTTGTAGTTGTTCATATTTAGAAGGCTTAGTAGGGTGATGAGATTAGACCCAAAGTAGTTGAAAGAGTCTTTGATATCAATAAATATGAGGCCTTGCGATTTGATACTTTGAAAGTTCATGTTTTATAGCAAGTGATGAATTGAGAGTGTTATATGATTTTGGAGCTACATCATTTGATTGTATGAATACTTTATATCTTACTAGGAAAGAACTTCAATTTGAGTTTGTGGTTTCTGACCCAAACTTCCAATCTAGTGATGACTTCCACAATCTTTGTTAGTTGTTATGTTTTTATTAAATGACACTAATTAGAGGCGAATATAATTTGTTAACTTTTAAATGATTTTGATATCATCTTACGAATAAATGCATTGTCCAATCATAATCTTGTAGATTGTATTCCTAAAATGATTAGTTTTCTTTAATCATTGAGACAAGTTGGATTCTAGACAATAGGTGTGGAGTGATTTTAAAGATAGAGCTAGTTTCTTTCTCATTATCACTCGTATAAAAGTGGATAAGGAAAATATACAAGTGATGTGACAATAGTACTAAGACTTTATGGATATGTTTTCCAATTAAATTCGAAAACTACTAAAATAAGACATAATTTGTAGATTTAGTTTCAAATGTAGATTTCATATTCATTTATTTTTATTGGATTACACCAATAGTTACATTAAAATAAAGTTAAATATGTTTTTTTTCCTAAACTATTATAAAAAAATTATATTCCGTCTCTAAATTGAATTATATAACTATTTTATCTCTACACTTTATAAAAGACATACAAAATATTCTTCCCAGCAAATGACATCTAGAGGTTATATTATAATCTACTGGGAAACACTACACATATCATTTGTTGTAGAGGATGTTTTACATGACTTTTATAAAATACAATGACAAAATATAAATTTTGAAAATAAGTTAAGGACGAAAATTAAATTTAATTCATTAAATAAACATATTAAAAGTTTACCAAAGAAAAAATTCATTTACCTTCGTGTATCTAGAGATGGCAAATAAACTCGTCCCCGTGGGTATTGTTCGAACCCGTCCCCGTGGGTATTGCCCAAACCCGTCCCCATGGGTATTGCCCAAACCCGTCCCCGTTTTGACGGGGAATCCCCGCATTGACTGGTATAGGTATGGGTATGGGGAATCTCCAACCTTTTCAATTGGGTATGGGGATGTACATATCTCTGCCATAATACATGTCCCCCCTATATCTTTGTCCTTGTTTAAATTTTTAAAATATTCACTATTAATTAAGTAATCATATATATATATATATATATATATATATATATATATATATATATATATATTTTTTTTTTTATTTCTTCTAATTATTTGGTTTGTCATGAAATTCATTCTCATCTCCAATATATTTTTCATCTTATTATAACCTTTATGTAATTATGTTAAAATGACATATGTCAATTAAAAAAAATTTATGTCTCACATTTGAATATTTCTATTATTTTTTACTATTTTTATTTATTATATATTTTTCTTTCACATGAAAATGTTTAATACTCTCAATTTAAGGTAATATAAAAAATATTCTGTACTTATTATTATTAATTTTTGGTTAATTTAAAGAACTCTTTTGTTTCCTTAAAATAACTTTCGTTTTTTCTCAACCATTGGGTAGATATGTTGATATTTGAAAAGTTATCTTAGATCTCTAAGGTATTTTTCATCTTATTATACCATTAATTATACATTTGATTTTCTTTGTGTGATTTCTTTCAATAGTCTCTCAAATTATTTCTAAGACACACATTTGTTAACTTTTTAATATTTTTATTTATTGTTTATTTTCATCGTGTAGAATAATATTTCAATATATTCTATCTAATTATTTTTTATTTTCTAACTCATTATCAATCATACTGTAATTTTTTCACTTTAATTGTATAAATAACTTTTATTTACTACAATATAAAAATTTAATGTAATTGCCATGAATATTTTTTTGTCACTATCGAACATATATTGGAGTTCAAAAGATACAAAATTTATGTCAAAATTTTATTATTATGTTTATTATTTGTTCTTTATGTTATTTTGATCAAGTGATATATTATAACTTTTATTAGTGTATAAAAAAGAGATTTATCAGAATTTAAAATTTGAAGTAAACAAACATTTAAAATATATTTTAATTTGAATATTTGTTTTCCTTTATATTTTTTTTAAATATTTTTTAATTTTATCAACTAAGTTTTGTTTGTAGTTTGCAAATTTAATAAATGTTTTGCTTCTGATAAAATTTTAAATGTTATTCTAATCTAAAATGTAAACCATTTCGTATTATAATCTAAAATGTAAAAAATTATAATTTATTTCAAAGTATTTGATATGGAAAAAACAATCATCCTCCCAATATTGAATATTTGATAATATTATGTCTTTTTTTACCGTAATTTTTTTTTACAAAAAAAAAATATTGAAATAGTTAGAAAATGGGTATGGGTATGAACATGGGTATAAGATTATACTCGTTATCCGGTAAGGATGGGGATTGGACAAAAGTTTGATACCCGTTAAGTTTGAAGATGGAAATAAATTTTTTTTACGGGAATAATGATGGGATAGCAAAACTCGTCCCATCCCGTTATAATCCCTAAGTGTATATGCACAGAGAGCTTTTATATTACTTGGAAAGAAGAAAGATGATTATCTGATATAATGATTGTAGACAATTGAATAAGTTGATTATCCAAAATAAATATCTTTTGCCTAAAATCAATTATTTGATGGATCAACCACGTCCTGCCATTGTGTTTTTCTTTTTCTCGAGATATATATATATATATATATATATTTATATATATATATATATATATATATATATATATATATATATATATATATATATATATATATAT
>Ga0214544_1008394_pt1 | contig 17206 bp, 15 predicted proteins | sample CNSS3metaG_FD_160074 | JGI IMG/M metagenome (GOLD analysis project Ga0214544, IMG submission 160074) | Root nodule microbial communities from cowpea collected in UCLA plant growth center, Los Angeles, California, USA - CNSS3 | ecosystem: Host-associated > Plants > Roots > Nodule | place: USA...
TTTTTTATATACTTATTAGAGTAATATCTATTTTTTTTTTTAAAAACAATATTTTTATAGTTTTTTTTACGGTTATCTTTTTTCCATTTTTTATATAAATTCAAATTTATTTTATAAAACTATTTTGATTATTTAAAAACTATTTTTTCCTTTTCAATTTATCATTATTATTTTTTTATTATAAAACTTTTTTTATTCTTATTCTTTAATCATAAAAATTTTTTTTACGTTTTTTTTGTGTTTATCTTTTAAAAACCCATTTTCCTTATTAAAATAATTTTCTTATCTTTTTCTATTTCTATTTCGTTTACTTTGCTATTTAAAAAAAATGTTTAGTTATATATGTTATATTATCTAACTAAATTAGTTATCTAGAAAATAAGAAAAATAAGATTATTATTATTAAAAACTATTTTTATTTTTTTATTTATTATTTAGTTACTCGAACGAAATTGAGTGTTGACAACTGCCCTCTGTACTTAACTTTTAGGTGATGATATGAAAATATTTATTTTCATAGTGTCACAGTAAAAGATAAGGGAAGATAGAAACACAAATTTCGTTCGGGTTTATGAAAAGAAAAACAGAAATGTTAGGTGTAACAATCTAAACAAAGTGCCGAAACCTTGACTTATAATTTAAGAGAGAGAGAGAGAGAGAGAGAGAGAGAGAAAGTGTAGAAATGCCAGTCAGATGCTGGATTTTATTGCTGGTGCTAGTGGGATGCTGGACTTTAGTAGAATATAAACATGTTGGTGTCAGTCAGATGCTAGACTTTTAATGCAGATCCTAGTCGGGTGTTGGACTTTAACAGAAAATAAACATGCAGGTGCCAATCAGATGTTGAGCTTTCATTTTTAGTGCCAGTCGAATACTGGATTTAGTAGAAAACAAACGTGTTGGTGCTAGTCGGATGTTAGACTTTTAATGTGGATGCTAGTCAAATGTTGAACTTTAGCAGAAAATAAACATGTTGGTGCCAATCGGATGCTGGACTTTAGTAGGAAATAAACATGTTGGTGCCAATTGGATGTTGCGCTTTCATTGTGGATGTCAGTTGGATGCTGGACTTTAGCAGAAAATAAACATTCTGGTGTCAATCAGATGTTGGGCTTTCATAGTGGGTGTCAGTTAGATGCTAGACTTTTAATGCAGATGCTAGTTGGATGCTGAACTTTAGGAGAAAATAAACATGTTGGTGCTTGTCTGATGTTAGGCTTTCATAGGGGGTGCCAATCGGATGTTGTACTTTAGTAGAAAATAAACATGCTGGTGCTAGTCAGATGCTGGGCTTTCATAGTGAGTGTCAATCAGATGTTGGACTTTAGCAGAAAATAAACATGTTGGTGCCAGTCAGATGTAGGATTTTAGCAGAAAATAAACATGTTGGTTTTAGTCGGATTATAGGCTTTCACAAGGGGTGTCAATCGGATGCTGGACTTTAATGCAGATGTTATTCGAATGTTGGAGTAGAAAATAAACATGTTGGTGCCAGTCAGATGCTGGGCTTTCGTAATGGATGCTAGTTAGATGCTATACTTTAGTAGAAAATAAACATGTTGGTGTCAGTCGGATGTTGGACTTTTAATGTAAATGCCAGTCAAATGCTAGACTTTAGCCGAAAATAGACATACTGGAGCAAGTCGGATGTTGGGCTTTCATAGGGGGTGCCAGTCTGATGCTGGACTTTAATGCAGATGTCAATCGGATGCTGCACTTTGCAGAAAATAAACATGTTGGTGTCAATCGGATGGTGGGCTTTCATAGTGAATGCCAACGGAGGCTGGACTTTAGAAGAAAATAAACATGTTGGTGGCAGTCAGATTCTGGGCTTTTAATGTAGGTGCCAATAAGATGTTGGGCTTTTAAAGCTGGTGCCAGTCAGAAGTTGGACTTTAAATGCAAGATACAGTCAGATTTTGGACTTTAAATGCAAGTGCCTTTCGGATGCTGGACTATTAAAATTGATGCTAGTTGGAGCTAGACTTTAAATGCAGGTGTTAGTCGGATGCTGGACTTTTAATGTGGATGCTAGTCAAATGTTAGACTTTAGCAAAAAATAAACATGTTGGTGGCAGTCGAATGTTGGACTTTAGTAGGAAATAAACATGTTGGTGCCAATCGGATGTTAGGCTTTCATTGTGGATGTCAGTCGGATGCTGGACTTTAGTAGAAAATAAACATGTTGGTGCCAGTCGGATGTTGGACTTTCATAGTGGGCGTTAGTCAGATGCTGGACTTTTAATGCAGATGCTAGTCGGATGCTAGACTTTAGCAAAAAATAAACATGTTGGTGCCAGTCAGATGTTGGACTTTAGCAGAAAATAAGCATGTTGGTTCCAATCGGATGTTAGGCTTTCATAGGGGGTGTCAGACGGATGCTAGACTTTAATGCAGATGTCAGTCGAATGCTGGAATTTAGCAAAAAATAAACATGCTGGTGTCAGTCAAATGTTGGGCTTTCATAGTGGTTGCCAACGGAGGCTGGACTTTAGCAGAAAATAAACATGTTGGTGCCAGTCAAATTCTGGACTTTTAATGCAAATGCAAGTCGAATGTTGGACTTTAGCCGAAAATAAACATACTGGTGCAAATCGGATGCTGGGCTTTGATAGGGGGTGCTAGTCGGATGTTGGACTTTAATACAAATGTTAGTCAGATGCTGGACTTTAGCAAAAAATAAACATGTGGGTGTCAATCAGATGATGGGCTTTCATAGTGGATACCAGTCGGATGTATAGACCAACACAAGCTAGGCTTTAACTAATGGTGAAAGTATAAATGTCAATAGAAGTTGAGTTTTAGCGAAAAGGTCAACTAAAAACTAGAGTTTAATAGAGAAATAAACATGAGTGACAATGTATATATACGAGACATGCTATGCATGAATGCATGAAATGAAAGGAGAAAATAAGATTATTTATCCTATTTCATCTTGTTCCTCATTTTTCATTTTCTTATTTGCATAGACATGTATTTTGGATCAATTATTTTCCATACAATCATCAAATTCGTGTAAGTTCATCATTTAAAAAAAAAACTCAATTGATCATTTTGAGACAAAACACGGGAATATCATGATTCTTTTCTATCTAGTGCAATGATTGAGGCGTCATTAAATTGAATTTTTTTTTCAGAAAGATTAATTCACATGCATGCTCGAGTTAGCAGTTTTGGAAACATAGGTAGTTAAATTGTGTGTGAATTGGTCCAAATGATTTCCTGACTTTCGGGATAGAAACTCAAACTATGGCGTAAATTCACCAATGATCCCAAAAAATGCAGTCACAAGAATATGAGGACACGAGTTTGACAAGAATGGATCTGTAGAGAAAAATGTAGCTAAATGCTCCTCAATACTAAGGTGAAAAACTACCAAATTTGCCCAAGCTTGGACATACCATGGTGAAATATAAGATTAAAGAATGTGCATGAATATGGATTGTTCTAACTTAAGGGTAACATGATGTACAAGGATGAAAGGGTTGCCCTAGCTAGATAAACTACAATGGATATAGCAACAGGAGTGCAATGGTGGAACGAACACAAAAAATTGCCCCAATTTTGACTCATTGAGGGTGAGGTTTCAAGTTAAGGATTCCTTATTTTTAGAGGTGGCATAATGCAAAGGCATAAAGAATTGCCCAGTATGAGATTTTGTTTTAGTAATGACAAAAAAATTGACAGGGAAGATTCTTTTGTTTTAGGAGATGAAGAAGGCTAAAGGATTTTGTCGCAACCTAAATCGTGACGGGACAACGAATTAAAAAGAATTTAGTTTGGAAAAAGAGATTAGAAGTCGCCACTATGCAAACATCAATAAACCGAGACACACAACCAAACCACCAGCGGCAACCGCAGCCACAGCGACAACGATAGCCACTTTCAGACTCACTACCACAGACAACGGCGGCAACCACACAGATTCACCCCTATCCATACGTTGTATCTTCCTCATCGAGCCACCACCACTATTTGCGACTTCGACGGGACTACAACCAGCGATGACGCAACCCTAATATCGTCAATGATATCACCATCGTCAATACAACAACTCCTTCTCACATTCATCGCATCATCCAATCAAACACTTAGGGTTCAACCATGGCATACCATTCCCCCTGCCGCGACCACTGCGAACCACTACACCAGCGCTCTTCTTCCTCCATTTCATTTATTTATTAGTTTGCCAATTTTATTGTTTGTGTAAAACAAAGAAATCTCTTGTTGATGTTCAATTCAATTTATTGTTTTTGATAGGAATGCTTACAACCATTAATCTCACACAATAACGAAATAATCACAAAACATCATTTTGAACCTGATTGTGTTCCGATATGCTCTAATCTTGTCTTTGCTCTAACTGTTATCTCTTGTCTTTAATTACTCATGGTGTTGTAATAATTCATCAACAATATGGTAATGTGAAAATGAGTGATTCGAATGTGAGAACGTATGGGTGGTGCGTGAATTGTTGTTGGATGAATCCTTGGGGAAGAAAGGGAAAGAAGATGAAAAAGGTCTCGATGATGAAACGTGAATTTGTGGATGAATCGATGAAAGTTAATGTTGTTTGTGGGTGTTCTAGTGGAGGATGGCAAAGGTGATGGATTAAAGTATTGGCAACGAAGATGATGATGTTTGCGTAGTGTAATGTCAAAATGAATGTGTCCCCCAAAACTTGATGTCCAATGTGAATTAGAAGATGGCGTAAGCAATAGTTGGATGAAGTTGAAACCATGAGAAACTGCTCCTCTAATTTTTAAAACTGTTTCTTATTATATTTTTTACTTTTTATTTAATTTTTATTTAATTTTTTAATTTTAATTAATAAAAAACGAAAATTAATAAATAATAAATTTTTTTAATATAAGATAAAAAAAATCCTTATTTTACTTAACTTTTAAAACATAAATTAAAGAAACATTTTAAAACCAATTTATTATTATTATTATTATTATTATTATTATTTAAGACAATTTATTTCTATCTTTTTAATTTACACTTATGTTTGTTTTTTTTTTAAAAAATTATTTTTATTCATCCGAACAAAATTAGGTGTTGACAGATTTCAAGAGACATGTATGTAAATATTTGGAAAAAAACATCACGCTCTTTGTCCTCAATTAAAACATTAAGCTAAGAAGAAACATGACATTCCAAGACATTATTCTCTTTTTAGCTTATCTATATTTTTTATTATTTTACTTTTTTTATAATGAATTTGATTGTTTAAGATAGAGAATTAACCCAACATACATATTTTATTATTCTTTATTTTATTATATTCTTTTTTTACCTTTGTGACACCCTTCAGAACTTGATTCAACCTAGATCTTATAGAACTCATTTATATGAAAATTAAAGTGCCGGAAAGTTAAAATATATGACATGAAATGTGTTTTATGAGATACGAGATTGATGGTATATATTGGCAAATATACATTGGTATGATAGAAAGAAAGACAACATATGCCACTTGGCTATAAAGCAAATTCTAGCAAATCTTGAGAATCAGGGACTTCTTTCAAGCGTTATATTTCTTAACCACATCAGAATTGACTAGAAAAGGTAATTCTTCTCCGTCCATTTTGGTAAGAATCAAAGCTCCCCCAGAAAATGACTTCTTTACCACAAAAAGCCCTTCACAATTTGGAGTTCACTTTCCTCTACGATTGTTTTGAATAGGCGAGACTAAATCTCCCTTGTGAAAACCTTGAGGACAACCCTCGCTTTCTGTGGCTCTCGATCTCTCTTCTAAGATCTCTAGCTTACTTATCGTACTGACATCTTTAGTTGTTATCCCTTGTACAAGAGTATGAAATGTAGGTTTGACTTGAGAATCCTCTCTTGTGTTATATGCAAAGCCTTTGCCTTCCTAGTAACTTGAGTTGCTTCACGCTTATTTATTTCTCCCTTACTAATTGAAGACATCTTGTGGGATGTGTGAACATGAGTCTGAGTATGATCCTGAGCATTGACTTGGAGAATGGCCTTATAACCGTGATGAGCAGTAGGTATAGCTTGATTTTTACTACAATAATATGGAGGAAGACCATGTAAGGGAAAGGGTTGCGCTTGGATTCCTTGGCGTTCTTGGTGTACACTATGTTTCACCATACATACCAGAGGGTTAGCATAAGTTCTAGGCTAGAATCTTGGAGGATAAGAAAAGTTTTGCTCTTTGCTTTGAAAGGGAAAAGTTTTATTCGTGATCCTCAAATTTTTTAAGATCTCCAAAATTTGATTCACTTGGTCCTTTAATTGGTTTATATCAGCCTTCATTGCTGCTTGAACCTTTTCCCAATCTTCATGATCTTTTGGTTAGCACGAGTCCTGCAAGGGTGTCGTGGTGGTTTTGCCATTATTTTCGGTTTTTATTTTTATCTTAGGATATGAAGAGGAAAAAAAATGAATGCAAAGTGACATGAAAATACAAGATGTTATGAACTTGAAAAACTACCTATATGCATGTGTACAATGGATAAATATTAGGCATTATGTAAGAAAACTTGAGAATTCAAGATGCTATTATGAATTTAGAAATTATGCCAATGCAAAGAGCCACCCATATGAATCCATGGTAGACATTATGGAATGTGAAATGTGAAAGCAAGATGTTATAAATATGAAAAGATATGTACAAAGTATCATTCTGAATGAAGACAAAATGTGTAATGCATGTTTGTGCCTCAAGAGGCACTTATTCACCTAATGTTGATGTAAATGTAACACATTTTAAAAGCGGTTTGCATGACATGCAATTAACTGATGCTCACCTTAAGAGGTACTTATTTACATGATATGTTACTAAAATTGTGATACACTAAAAAACATGCATGGAATTTAACCTCAAAAGGTGTTTACTCATACAATATGCTGATACAAGCATGACGAAATTGAAAATTAATTATACGGTATCATGAATAAGCATGTATAAAACATTCTCCCATTCTTTCCTACAATAGTGTAGATAAAACTTATGTTCTGGTCTATGGGCTTTTTAATTCTATGGGTAGCTCTAAACAATCTCACATGCCTCTAGAGCTGAAGTCAACCTCAGGATATAATCCACAACGATAGGTGACCTAACAGATGTGGCATGTTAAGAGGAAGCAAACTCTAGATGAGGTCTTCACAATAGCCAAGTAGATATGAGATCTAATATGACAATCATTGGACCTCTACTCCCTATGGCTCATTCAGACCCGGGTATAGGTCCCCAATATCACAACAGCAGAACTAGCCTAAAACGTGTAGTGTGTGAAGGGAGTAACCTAAAACTACCAAATCCCCCACCTACAAAACAACCAGAAAACTTCCCAAGCATATATAGACAAATATAGAAATTTTGATTTACGCTAGGGTTCAATAATTTCACAATATAATAATCACGACATTAAAGTATATATAAATCAAATCAAGCCAAATGAAGATAAATGTACATAAAGAAGAATAAAATAAAAAAGGGAAAACAAATATGTATAAACATATATTTTGCACGCTTAATTAATTAGGATTGACTCTCTAGAATAGTCCCTAGTGGAGTCACCATCTGTCGCAACCGGGGTCATGATGGGACGACGAAAAAATTATTTTAAAATAACAAAGGAGTCGCCACCGTAGTTTATTAAGGAAAACTATAGAAAAACCTTAAAGATTTTAGTCTCTGAAACCAAGTTTAGGTTCGAGAGTCAGTTACGTGTGGGGAAGGTATTAGCACCCCACAAACCAAGCAAGTCCGAAATTAAACATGATAATTAAAGTTACAAAAATCTTAATTATCAAGTAAGTCTGACACTTGACGTAATAATTAACGTTATGAAAATAATGATTATCAAACAAGTCTAAGATTAGACATGATAATTAATGTTATTAAAAATCTTGATTATCAAGCAAGTCCGAGACTCGACATGATAATTAATGTTATGAAAATAAGTATAAAAAAGAATTATTATCAAATGAGTATGAGACTGGACATGATAATTAAAGCTATGAAAAACATTATAAGAAGGGATGATTATCAACCGAGTTCGAGACTCGACATGGTAATTAAAGTTATAAAAAACAATGATTATCAAATGAGTCTGAGACGTGACATGATATTATGAAAAATAATAATTATCAAACGAGTCTGAGACTCGACATGATAATTAATGTTATGAAAATAATGATTATCAAGCAAATCCGAGACTCGACATGATAATTAATGTCATGAAAATTATGATTATCAAGCAGGTATGAGACTCGACATGATAATTAATGTTATGATAATAATGATTATCAAGCAAGTTTAGAGCTCAACATGATAATTAAAGCTCTGAAAATAACGATTATCAAGCTAGTTTGAGAACTTGACATGGTAATCACTATTATGAAAATTTTTATTATCAAGCGAGTTTGAGACTTGACATGATAATTAATGTTATGAAAATATTTTGAAAGATTTTAATTATCAAGCAAGTCTGAGACCCAACGTGATAATTAATGAGAATTTTGAAATTTTAATTATCAAGCAAATTCGAGGCTCAACATGATAATTAATGTTATGCGATATATCTATAAAAAAACAAAATAAATAATTAATAATTTTTTAAAAATATTATATATCTCTTTTAGAAAAGAATATCACCAAACAAATATAAAATTTTCTCAATTAATTTTTAGTGTGTATCTTGTGCGTTATTTTGAAGCATCCAATATAAACAACATATTATATTAGCCATTAAAATCAACGCTCGCATTCCGATAAAAGAAATTAAGGAAAAGGTATAAAAGATTTTGATTAATATAACGTACCAAAAGAAGCTTTCAAATGCAATGATTTATATATACATATAAGGTTTATGTTTCTTTGACACCTTTTGTGCCAACACACATATGCAACTTTCATCTAATATTAATGCAATAAAGTCCATCCCAAATTCCGTATATTATACAACCAACCATTTCTTTTGACATAACAAACCCACACTATAAGAGACAATTTCACAAAAGCAATGATAATTAGAACATGTATATACGGTGTCATGACGAGTCCAAGCTTCAGTGTAAGAGAAGGAAAAGAGAGAGAAAAACAATGAATATGTTGGTGCTATGATCTCATAATAAATATCACAAGTAAATATAAAAGGAGAAAGAAAAACTTGGATTCTTTTCACACCTGTTGGATGATTTTTGCTTTTCAAAATCAAAACAATGTTTAGAAGTGTATCTCTCTTATATTCTCAAAGCTCTATGTTTTGGTGGCTTTGCCCTTCCAAGAAATATTTTTCAGGTGCTTTTTCTTTTGTGTTTGGTACCGTGTTATGTGATCCCTTAGTGTGAGTTGTTCTATGATGATCGTTAACGGAGGGTGATGAGAGTGAGATCCAAAAAGGATGATTTTTACCTTGGGAAGAAGATGATAGTGGATAAAAGAGAAATGTCTAGTTATGTATCGTGTGAAAACCCTGTCTTAAATGAAGCGGAGAAAGAAAAAAAGAACTTGAGGAACCAACGTGAGACTGAGATCCTAAGACCTTTTTCTATTATTTTTTTTTTTGGCATAGTCTAAGATATTAACTGTGTGCGGAAGTTGAGAGAAATTGGGAGAAAATCTAGATTGTGGGAGTATAAGGAGGATGTAGTTAAGTAACAATAACATGTAACAAATTATTTTGAAAAAATAATTTTTCTTACTTTTCCTAATTTCAATTTTATTTCTTTCATTAGTAGAAACTATATATATCTTTTTATTTTTTTTATTTTTTTTATTTTTTTTATTTTTTTATATACTTATTAGTCTAATATATTTTTTTTAAAATAATATTTTTATAGATTTTTTGTACCGTTATCTTTTTTCCATTTTTTTATAAATTCAAATTTATTTTATAAAACTATTTTGATTATTTAAAAACTATTTTTTATTTTCAATTTATTATTATTATTATTTTATAATAAAACTTTTTTTTATTCTTATTCTTAATCATAAAAATTGTTTTTTACATTTTTTTTTGTATTTATCTTTTAAAAACTCATTTTCATTATTAAAATATTTTTCTTATCTTTTTCTATTTTGTTTACTTTTCTATTTAAGAAAATGTTTAGTTATATATGTTATATTATATATTTAAATTAGTTATTTAGGAAATAAGAAAAATAAGATTATTATTATAAAAAAAAATTATTTTATTTATTATTTAGTCACTTTGACAAAATTGGGTATTGACATGTATCTATGTGAATTATGTGTATGTGAGGTTGATTTCGTGAAATGAATGATAAGAAACACTATAGGATAATCACAATCACGAACCAAAATTGGAAATTCAACAAAAAATTAAGTACTATTAAATAATAAAATTAACTACCACTATGTAAACTTATAATTTCTATTTCTAATATGTGCAAATTGAGTTATGGAGATTCATTGAATCATGTAAAGCATAGAGATAACACAGTTTAAGAACAATAAACCCAAGTGTATCACACCTAACCGATTTCGCTAGCATACCAACACATATTACCCTTGACCGACAACTCATATCGGTCAAGACTGGGGGACTGGTGTACCACACCTAGCCAAACTCGACCAAATAAGTAAACGATACATACATACCAAAACAGTCAAGTATTCAGCCTAGGCCGAGTTAGCCTAAGTCTTATCAGATCTAACCTAAACATCTAGAGGAATAACCTGCACAAGATGTCATATAACCAACATAAGTCGTCAAAGAAAGTACCCGGCCTAGGCTGACTACTACAATAGACTCAGTAAGATTAAAGCCCCCCAGCGTTCAATAGGTCCTAAGGGTATGGGCTAGGGCCCAGGCCAACTTACAGCCAAGGCCCAAGCCAAGGCCCGGCCCATAGAAATAACCAGACATAATTAATGCTCTATAAATACGTGTGGACCCCAGTAATTAAAGGTACGCATTCATTAATCACAGATTTGACCTTTTGAGAGTTTTGACTCACTTGAGCTTCAGAGTCCCTTCTGCAGGTAACCCCTTCTGGGTCCAATCCGACATGTATCAACTGGGAAGAGGCCAACTGAGGAGATAATGGACTACACGGTAATGTGATGCTTGTGCCTAACTCATCTTATTTGTTCTCTGTAGGAACAATTGGCGCCCACTGTGGGGCACGAGACGAACACCTTTAGTACCCGTTTTTCTCCGAAGATGGTTTCAACCTGTAGCAAAGCTGGAGTGAACAAGCAGGCGGATGCTGGTCCCTCAAGACCTGCTGGCATCACCCCTGACCTGGCTGCCATCCTAGATGGCCAAGCGAAGATGCAACAAGAGCTGGTAGATCTGAAGAAACGCAGTGCTGACGAGATGGAGGCACTGTGACAAGAGAACTCTCGCCTCAGGCGAAAGATCGAAGATGATCCCAACCTGAAGGGAAAAGCCAAGGAAACCTCTGAAGCTGCAAGGTCCCCGACCTTCCAGCCCACAGAGGAGGAAAGCAAATACAACCCCACACCTCATACCTTCACCACTACCCAACAAACACCCATCCCTTCCACCCATCCCCATACTGCATACGTGAAGACGCGGGAGGAGGAGCTTATCGACTTGAACGCTTATCTGGGGAAGAAATACCCAACACCTGGAATGTGTCCCACCTCAAATTCTATTTCAGTTAAATGTATACTGCACTGAGTCGAATACTTGTAACCCTAGGTGTACTCTTTTTCCTCACCTGGTCTTTTTTCCCTAAGAAGGGTTTTGGCCAAGGAGGTTTTAACGAGGCACCCCATATTCAATAAATAAAACGAAGGGTTCTCAACTATACAACTTTCCTACGTTTTTACTCTCATATTCGTTTAAAATCCCCACCCTTATCACAAGTAAGCGGCCTGGGCCGAACACCCTTAACTTATGCTTAATTCGTTTAAGTTCCCCACCCTTACCACAAGTAAGTGGCCTGGGTCGAACACCCTTAACTTGTGCTTAATTCGTTTAAGTTCCCCACCCTTACCACAAGTAAGCGGCCTGGGTCGAACACCCTTAACTTGTGCTTAATTCGTTTAAGTTCCCCACCCTTACCACAAGTAAGCGGGCTGGGTCGAACACCCATAACATAGAATCGATCGTATCACACATACACCACATATCATCAAAACACGACATACACAATAACATACAGAACCTTAATCGCATTTAAACACAAGTGCAAGAATGTACCAATGTAGCATAATGTACCAAATATTACAGACATAGGCTCAAATAATATTCTCGAATCAATTAAAACTAGAATCCTATTCTGCTGCGACAGGTGCCACCTTCTCAGCATCACCCGCTCTTTTCTCCTCCTCTGCCGCCTCGTCATCCGCACTGCTCTCGTCCTCTTGGACCAGCTTGTCGTCAACAACGTCCTTATTCACATCGTACTTTGAATCCGTTATGTCCACATCCTGATGGAAAAAAGCTGCTTGACGCAGTCCCTTCTCAAAGCTATTGATATGCTCTTGTATAATACTATTCTTCAAGTCGTCAAGCTCTCCCACGGCACCGTCATACTTCTCTTTCAATTCTTCATAATCTTCCTCCCACTCCCATATTTTCTTGTTCAATCTTTCCTCTGAGTCCAAACAGCGAACCCTCCACGTCATCAACCTTTTTCTCTCTACCTCCCAACTCTCCTTCGCCTTCTCCAACGCAGCCTTCTTTTCCTCAAGCTTGTCAACCTTTCCCTGCAACTCCTCCACCTTTTCCTGACCCCCCTCCTTCACCTCCCTCCGGTATAAAGACCCCACACGACGGCTCAATATCAAGGCTTTGCTTCCAAACTCCACCATCGTCCTCACAATATGGTCCGCATCCATGCTATCAATGGAATTTACAATGGTATCTGGGAGGTTGATCGCGATATCCTTCCTCACACATATTTCCAGCAATTCGATTAAACCAGATTCCGGTCCTTTCTCCCTACTGGCTGACCCTACTCCACTGGCCGACCCCGTCCCCAGCAAGGCCGCTCTCACTCTCTTCACGTCTTTCCCCTTGCCGTGTCGAGGCGGCAACTCAGCCTTCCTCTTCGTCCCACCGTGTACATGTACTTCCACCACGGACTCCTGCAGGTTGGGAACATCAGTCTTCCCAGCTGCCTTGGCCTTAGCGACCATCTCCTTCCTAGCGATTGGAAAAGCGCCAAGTTCTTCTTCCTTGATTGCGCCATGTCCCTTACAATAATACATTACAACTCGGATTAAAACAACTTAGAATCATTAACACAGTTTAAGTAATAAACAGATACCTTCAATATCTATAATCGGATGCACCGAATTATAAACTCTAACTAAGCCCTTAGTTGGCAACTTATCGACAAACTTCATTAAGATCTCCACCACCTCCTTATCCCTCACCGATAACTCATCCATCCCCATATCCTTATACCGAGAAGGGCTACCCGTCCAACTAAATGGGAATTTTGTACTCCCATCTGCGTTCAAAAAATGAGCTTTGCCTTCTTCTTGAACAAAAACCTTGAAGTACCCGTCCTTGAAGTGCTTGAAAGACTGGGAAAATGCGTCCAGTCTGCTGATACTAGGACGACTTATCAAAGACAGCCAAGTAGTCGGTTGGCGGGGTCTGGTGTCGTAGAAGTACAAGAAAGCGTAAAGAGAAGGCTCTAGGTATAGAGATTGACACAAGACGCGGAAAGCTTGCAAGTAACCCCAACTATTTGGGTGCAACTGTGTAGGTGCCACGTTCAATGCAAGCAACACACCCATAGTAAAATCATCAAACGGTAGCCGTACATGTAGCTGCGAAAAGTGACACATATACATATAGAAGAACTTCTTCGCGGCCCCCTCCTGCCCGTGACACACACGGTCAACAGCGCTAACCCTCTCCAGGGATACGATATCACCACTTACCCCCTTCGAGATGACGGGCGTACAGTTCAACCAGGAGTTCAATAAACGAGACCATCGGAACAAAGACGATTGATTACGGACATCGGCAGCTGCCCACCCGTAACCGTCTTTGGCCGGCCAATCACTCTCGCCAACTCTTCAGGGGGATCTTCTCAAACCTCCCTCAAAGTCTCCATGGGAATTCCACTCGTCATACCTCTGGAACTAATAACCTCTTCATCTACTTGCCTATCTCTACTCCTTTCCGACCCCATACTCTCACTATTAGATGTGGACAACGATATACTATCGCTACTAGACATACCTTTTTCGTGTTTACGAAAAGATGTCGGCTGAAATTGGGAACTAGTCGGACAGTAAAATGCACACAAGATCTCTGAATACGAAACTCTCGCAAATGAACCAAGTAACCCCTCACTCGTTTTGAAATCTGTATTTATAGGCCAGGATCCAAAACGACGATAACCTCTTCCCGCCAAAAACAGCAACTCATATCAATAGACACCATCATTACATAATACATGATTCTTAAAAAAGACGGCGCCAAAACTTCCTGATTTGACCCTCTGACACCCCTTCACCTACCTTCAAACGGTTACCACTTTCAGCCTTAACATTGTTCATCACACTTAAAGGCTGGGGGAATGGTGTATCACACCTAGCCGGTTCCACTAGCATACCAACACATATCACCCTTGACCGACAACTCATATCAGCCAAGGCTAGGAGACTAGTGTACCACACCTAGCCAAACTCGACCAAATAAGTAAACGATACATACATACCAAAACAGTCAAGTATTCAACCTAGGTCAAGTTAGCCTAAGTCTTATCAGATCTAACCTAAACATCTAGAGGAATAACCTGCACAAGATGTCATATAACCAACATAAGCCGTCAAAGAAAGTACGCGGCCTAGGCCGACTACTACAATAGACTCAGTAATATTAAAGCCCCCCAGCGTTCAATAGGTCCTAAGGGCCTGGGCTAGGGCCCAGGCTCACTTACAACCAAAGCCCAAGCCAAGGCCCGGCCGATAGAAATAACCAGACATAATTAATGTTCTATAAATACGCGTGGACCCCAGTAATTAAAGGTACGCATTCATTAATCACAGATTTGACCTTTTGAGAGTTTTGACTCACTTGAGCTTCGGAGTCCCTTCTGCAGGTAACCCCTTCTAGGTCCAATCCGACATGTATCGACTGGGAAGAGGCCAACTGAGGAGATAGCAGACTACACGGTAAGGTAACGCTTATGCCTAACTCATCTTATTTGTTCTCTGCAGGAACACCAAGAAATGTATAAATGAAGATGCACAAATGAAACTGTGGAAAATAATGAATTAATGGCTAAGCCAACTTTTTCTTCTTTTCAATCTTGAACCAGATTCTTCTTTTGATGTTCAAGAGCCACTTTGTGCTTCTTGAATGAAAGACAAACCATTATCTGCTCACTAAATTAAAGCAATGATTATGCGATTGCTATAACTCAACATTTTACAAAAAGCTTAATAGATTCAATCTTGAATACAAAAGTGAAAACGGGTTTGCTATTAACTCATACACACAAAACATAGTTGAGCAACAATTCAGTATTGAACAATAGCTGAATTTGGTCAAAAACAAGAAAATAGAATTATGAATCACAAAAACTGTAGAATAAAGCTTAATTCACAATCCAAACACTCATTTTGTAGTTCCTAAACAATGAATCAACAAACAAAAACTGAAAATAGTAACATGAATCACAATTCCTCCTAACTAGTTATGCAGTATAGAAATCCTCGTAGATTCATAGAAAAATCTACTTCACAAATGGAGAAAAGATGAACTCTATAGGTGTCTCTAGCCTTCATATTCCTACTCTATGTATTTATGTTCAAGCTCTTCAAATCTCTTAGAAAAACTCCTTTACAATATTTAGAAAATAACTACTTAAACCTAGCTTCACAACTTAACTTTTTCTCTTGGTGCAACATTCGGCACGTTGTCAAAGTCTTCCGCTTCTTCGCCATGGCGCAAGTGGCGACGAAATTGGAACAAAAGGCTTATCACCTTGTGCGATGTTGTTAGCAATTGTTGGGGTTCGAACGTGACTGGCCTCGATATTGACGTTGGGTAGAAGGATGGTTGTTAGGCGCAAATCACTAGCATTGGTCTTGTTGGAGAATTTTGGTCTGAAACCTATTTTACAGATATGAAGATATCAAAAGAGAAATGTTAGGGCACGTAAGCAGAACAAAAAAGAAGAGGGAAAATTTTGAGCTTCAAAAAAATGAGAAAGAGGATTTGTGAAAAAATATGAGGTAAATGAAAACTTAGCGGGGTTTATTGAAAATAACTCGTCATACTTACTATGGGTTTTGAAAACCTCTCTAACACGTATTTATTAACAGAGATTATTATGACCTCTGAAAGTAAACCTCTGATAAAACTACGTGTTTTTTTGTAGTAAGCATTAATTAACGTTATAGATTGCAGTGTAGTGCACAAACGAAGTTGTCGTGATTTCTTTCTCAAATGGTGGTTACGAGAGCCTTTTTATAGTGATTCTTCATCCAAAGTGTGGTCTCCTTGCATTTTCATGGTCCATTTGTTGTGGTGGAGGTTATCTCCTATTTCATATTGTCTACACTTTCTTGATTCATTTGTTGCGATTCTCTTCATTCACGATGGAACATCTCTTAGTGAACATATGTCATAAAATTTTGTGTCATCTATCTTCATCTTATTATTGAAATTGAAACTATGATTATTTTTGGAGATTTCAAACTCAATAATGCATGAATGTCTTCATTAGATTGTTGTTGATATAACCTTTGATTGATATTGAAATTTTGAAATTTAAATATGAAACATAATATTTAGTTGTTTAAATTTGGTATATTGAAATTGAATTTTTATGTAGCACTAAATATTATAAGTGTAAGTTTAAGACCCGGGAAAATTAAATAGTTATTTAATTAATTATTTAATTAGGACGGGTAGCGAGAACATTTAAAGCAATAAATGCGAGGAGCTATGACATGGAAGAGTACTAGCTCAAGTGGTTGAGAGTACTTTATTGTGTGTGAGGACTTGGGTTCGAGTCCTATGTGTGCCACTTGGATGTTATTTAAATTATGTGTTTTTGTGTGCTTATATATTGAACGCGTATGGATGATAATAAATCCTTAAAATTGTGGGAGTCATCATGAAACATGTGTTGGTTGAGTGGTTTGGCCTTGGCTTGGTATGTGCATGAGAGTGGGTTCAAACCTTGTTGAGAACTAAATAATTCCTTTTTGCCAAATTTTTCTTGTGCATGAATGTGGAAGGATTAGAAACTTAGCAGC
>Ga0214544_1008403_pt1 | contig 17193 bp, 8 predicted proteins | sample CNSS3metaG_FD_160074 | JGI IMG/M metagenome (GOLD analysis project Ga0214544, IMG submission 160074) | Root nodule microbial communities from cowpea collected in UCLA plant growth center, Los Angeles, California, USA - CNSS3 | ecosystem: Host-associated > Plants > Roots > Nodule | place: USA...
GAGATTGTTAGGAATTCAAGTGTGAGTCTAAGTCCCACATTGACCAGAAATGAGAAAGTAGAGCACTATATAAGAATAAAGACCCATAAACCCATTGCCTTAAGGTTTTGGGTTGAGAGTGGTGTCAGTGTCTTATGTGGTTAGGCTCAGATCTCATTGGTGTTGTTCTCCCCAGTGAAACCCCCTCTGTAAAACCTGACAATTATTACTCTTAAGATATATAGATTTTTCGAGTCCTCAAATACCAGCAGTTTAGAAATATTTTTAATGATTTTTAATTACTGAATAAAACTAACTGAAAAATGTTCAAACGAGAAATTTTCAGAAATGAAAAATAATGCTTTCATCGTTTAACAACTCTCATTAAAATTTTACTTAATAATAAAAAGTAATAAAACACAAAAAAAGACTAACTAATAACAGTAGCATTCTTAAATGGTGTAAGTCCAATGCTGACTCTAATTCTTATTTAATATTTAATTTAATTACTCGTGTTATCTTTGGTCGAAAATTTTCAAATCAGTTTCTATTTAGTTTTATTTTTAATTGGTTATTGAATTTAGATTTTTGTTTCAATTGAGTCTCATCTTATTAAAAATTGACTCAATTAATTATTTTTTTTTAAATTACAAACTACGTTAAATTTATTGTCAAGATTTTTTTTAAAAATTTTTTGTTTATTTCTTTTAATTTTCTTTTGTTAAATTTTTTGTTGTCTACGTGACAAGGGGACAAGGTAGTGTCAATTTCAATATCATTGTCATGTATTTAATTTACTCTTTATATATGTTTTTTCATTCAATTTTGTCTAAATTTTTTTTCAAAATAAAATTATACTTTTATCTTTAAATTTATTATTGATATAAATCTTTTTATTAAAATTGACTTTGTAACATATTATATTATTATATATTTTTGTAATTACATAATTTGATTTAATTTTTTAAACTATTTTCATTTTAAATTTTAATATATTTTAAGTCAGACAAATATTTATTCCATATTTTATTTTATTTTAACTATGTCATTATTTTGTTATTGATTATGTAAATATTATTATATTCATTAAATAATTTTAACTTTTATTTATGAAAAGAGTAAGTATTTTAATATACAATTAATCCATATTTTTGTTATAAGATTAAAATTAATTAATTTAAATTGAAACCAATAATTTAGATTGGTTAAAATTAAATCCAGAAATATTTCATAAAAAATTCAATTTCATACCAAATATTAGTATAATATTTATATAAATAATAAATTTATTTTTAATTAAAACAAAGACAAGAAAACGTTGCTTTATACTTAAAAAATGAAACTGAACTAAATTAAAGAGACATAGAAAATAAATTGAAATTGATTGTGATACTTGACACTATTTATACTGTCAAATGGTATTGACGGTATCACGGGTGACGCCATAAAACATGACATGTGGACAACTAAATATTTTTACAAAAAAAATTAAAAAATAAAAACACATGGTCGTGACTCTAACATACCTTAATGTTGTTTGTAGTTTTTTTAGAAGATAATCTAAGTGAGTCAATTTTTCAAAGATCGTCACTTAATTGAAAAAAGGAAAACTAAAATTTGTGTCTTAGAACAAAAAGCTAGGTGGAACAATCGTCACTTAATTGACGCGAAACTTTCCAACCAAACTCGCTTCTAATTAAGCCACATATTTTCTCTTTCTTTTGTACAAAAGAAATACGCGAACTTTTATTTCAAATCCAAACTCATTGCACTAGATTGATCCAAGTTTACAGTAAAGTAATATTTCTAATCGTCATTTCTTGTTAAAATCAGAGATCGAATTTCTATACCTTGATTAAGGTATCGGAATATAGAATCACTTGTCCAACGACTTCTGATTTTTACTCTTTGATGTCGTATTTGAATTCTTTCATACTTTCTTTCATTGTTTTCAATTTCTTAGTCCTTTGTCCTTCTTGTTTTTCTTTATTTCCTTTCTTGAAAATTTACTTTGTGGCCTATAACATTTGAGCATGCTGAATTGATTATGTGGCCTACAATGATGTATTATTTGATTAGATCCCACGAAGAAAAGCTTCAGTTCTCAATTCAGATCTGCATCTGTGCTGTTCGATGAAAGGTCAAACTGAAGTTGAATCAAACTCACCAACTGCTACTCCTTAAGAGGGAAGAGTTAAACACAGTTCCACCCACCATACTTGAAAATCAATGGCTGAAATGAAGAAGAAAGCAGGGTTGATCTTCTTTCCCGTACCTGGGATTGGCCACTTAGCTTCATCCCTCGAATTAGCACAACTTTTGATCAACCATCATGACGATCTTTCAATCACAATCATCTGCATGAAGCTCCCTCATGCTCCCTATTCAGATGCATACATCAGATCAATTACAGCTTCACAACCACAAATCCAAGCCATCGATCTCCCTCACGTAGAACCCCCTCCACAGGAACTACTAAAGAGATCAATACCACACTACATATGGACCCTCTTGCAGATCCTCAAGCCCCACTTCAAAGCCACAGTACAAAACATTTTATCATCATCTCAGTCAAATCCCGTTATTGGGTTGGTCCTAGATGTTTTCTGTTCACCCATGATTGATGTGGGAAACGACCTAGGCATCCCTTCTTATTTGTTCATGCCCTCAAATGTTGGGTTTTTGAGTCTCATGCTTTCCCTTCAGAAACGTCAAGTTGGTGATGTGTTCTGTGATTCTGATTCAAAATGGTTGATTCCGGGTTTTCCTGATCCATTTCCTTCTAGTGTTATGCCTGATGCTCTTTTTAACAAAGAGGGTGGATATGCTGCTTATTATAATCTTGCTCTGAGGTTCCAGGATTCCAAAGGGATCATTGTTAATACTTTTTCAGAGTTGGAGCAGTATGCTATTGATGCATTATGTGATGGTCAAATTCAAACACCTATCTATGCTGTTGGTCCAGTGATTAATCTCAAGGGTCATCCTAACCCAAATTTGGATCATGCACAACATGACAAAATATTGAAATGGCTAGATGAGCAACCTGATTCTTCAGTCGTTTTCCTTTGTTTTGGAAGTAGAGGAAGTTTTGATCCACCTCAAACAAGAGAAATAGCACAAGCACTTCAGAGTAGTGGAGTTAGGTTCTTGTGGATTATGCGTTCTCCACCAACCAGAACAGAAAATGAGGAGAGAATGTTACCAGAAGGGTTTTTAGAGTGGACAGAAGGTAGGGGAATGCTATGTGATTGGGCACCTCAAGTGGAGGTTCTGGCCCACAAAGCCATAGGGGGGTTTGTGTCTCATTGTGGATGGAACTCTATTTTAGAAAGCTTGTGGTTTGGAGTACCAATATTGACATGGCCTATTTATGCAGAACAGCAGCTGAATGCTTTTAGGATGGTGAGGGAATTTAGATTGGCAGTGGAGCTAAGACTGGACTATAGAAGGGGTAGTGATCTTGTAATGGCGGAGGAGATTGAGAAAGGACTGAAACAACTAATGGATAGAGATAATATGGTACACAAGAAGGTGAAAGAAATGCAAGAGATGGCTAGGAAAGTTGTCCTCAATGGTGGGTCTTCTTTCAGTTCTGTTGGGGAACTCATTGATGTTATGACATTGAATTTCATGGTGGGGTTGAATGAATCAATTAATGAAAAAGCCTAACTATGTACTGCAGGCAGTTGATTGCCCAAGGAAGGTCATAAGTCAGTGTCAAAAGCTTTCTTATTATCAAAGGAATGGGGAATGTCATAGGCATAGCTTTGAGATTGTTTCTGGATTCAACCTCATGATCAACCATTACTTGAGGCATAAAATTACAGCAAAAAAGGATTTTCCATCTTCAAAATGTTTGGAGAACGTAAGTTGGAAATTGAAATTGCTGCTGCAGGTGGTGTATCATAGATGTTGGTCTGCAATTTGATGTTATGACAGGAAACAATTGATGACTGTTGTTGAATTTCAAAGATGAGGTTTCCCGCTTTCTTTGAGTCAATGATGTGCTGTAAGCAATTGATTGCACAAGGAAGGTGATCATTTTAACTAACCAATTATTCATGTGCAAGGGTTGTAATTGTAGTAATACTATTTGCTGGCATTTGAACTAAGGAAAGAAATTGAATGATCTCAGTCTTGTTTAGAACTTGCTTGTAAGATCCTCAAAAGAAGTTAATTTTCTAAAATGGTATTACTTTTCCATTTTCTTTCTTAGAGTACAGTCCACTAACAGATTGATGTAAAATTTATTTGTAGAACACAAACCTAAAATTTTCTGGAAAATTTAGGAACAGTGAAGGATGAGCACATGGGTAGAGTAGATAGACTTCCACCAAGATAGGCTATGTAGTGTGGTTTTTATTTGCAGTGAAAAATTTACAAACTCACGTTTGATGTAAAAGACACAAAATTTTGCTTCTCATAAACAATCATAGATAGTTCTTGTGGATGTCATTACCTTCTAAAATTCATATGAAGCTTCTTTTAGATGCGGTTTTACTAACATATAAGATTATAGTTTTTAATTTTTTTTCAATGAACCAAAATCTTAAAAATAAGTAAATATTTTAATAATGCTTTTATTACAATTAACAATGCTTTTACTACATTTAATAATGATTTTAATTTGGTATATGTCTACTTTATTCTCATATTATTATTATTGTTATTAACTTATTATTATTATTATATTTCCTTTTTGTCTTAAATTCTTCGTCATTCCGTATATATTATGGCTAGTTTTTTTTTTCTCTTTTTTTCTATATTCCTCTTCAAATAAAAGCCTACAGTAATTCTTTAAAAAATATGAATAACTTAACTTTTAAAAAACATAATTTTTCATTAATTTTCATTTAAAAAGGGTAAAAATCTACTATAACAATTTTTCACATAAGCTTCAAAAGTAAAAAAAAAAATTCTTAAAGTATCAAATTTAATTAAAAAATAAACTTAAAATATGTTATTATATTAATCATTGTTGAAAAAAGAAATTTGAAATTAAATATTTGAAACATTTTGACAAAATGAAAATACCTTAATATATTTTACAAGTAAAAAAGAATTTTAAAATGCCAAATTTAACAAAAACTAAACTTGAAAAAACATTATTAATTAATAATTTTTGCAAAAATAAAGCACTCGTAAAATAGAATTATTGGGGGTAAGAATAAGAATTAGAAGAAGGTATACATCAATTATACTAATGTGGACAAAAAGTTAGTATAAAGTGAAGTGATTTGATTTAATAGAGAGATAGTGGAATTGAGTAAAGTATTTAATGGTATATATGATCATTTTTTTATTAAATTAACGAAGATTGATATTTTTATTAATTTTTTATTGAATACACATAATTCTATAAACCATTCCAAATCATTTCAAGTAAATAATAGATTATTCCTACTGTAAATAAGTATTCAAATTTAATTCAAAGTAAAGTAAATTTATAAACGTGTATTAAACTTCTGCATGAGAAGGTAAGATATCAATATCGTATAAGAAAAATAAAGCAAATGTTATCTTCATTCCCTTCGAGTGGTGTGATAAAAGTTGAAAGCCAACGGTGAAAGGCGTAAATCCAAGTCCAAACACTATTCTCTCAGCACTGAGATGAAGAACAACGCAGAACTCATCTTCATTCCCTCACCAGGGATTGGCCACTTGACTTCATCCCTTGAATTTGCTCAGCTTCTAATCAACCGTGACAACCATCTTTCAGTCACAATTCTCTGCATCAAGATCCCTTTAACTCCATTTGCAGACTCTTACATCAAATCAGCTTTAGCATCACAACCTCAGATCAAACTCATTGATCTCCCTCTAGTAGAACTTCCTCCACAGGAGTCAATTCACAAGTCTCCTGAACATTACATATGTACCTTCATGGAGAGCCTGAAACCCCATGTCAAAGCTGCCATTCAAAACATCTTATCGTCCTATCCTAGGTCTGGGTCACAACCAGTTGTTGGGTTGGTCCTAGATTTCTTTTGTTTGTCCATGGTTGATGTGGGGAATGAACTTGGCATCCCCTCTTACATGTTCATGACTTCAAATGTTGCATTTTCAGCTTTTATTCTTTCCCTTCTGAATCGTGGGATAGAGGATGTGTTCAATGTCTCTGAGCCTGACTTGTTGATTCCGGCTTTCCCGGATCCAGTTCCTCTAAGTGTTTTGCCTGATGCTGCTTTCAACAAAGATGGTGGATATGCTGCATATTACAAGCTTGCTCAGAGGTTCTTGGACACCAAAGGGATCATTGTTAATTCCTTCTCAGATTTGGAGAAGTATGCTATCGATGCATTATCTGATGGTCAAAGTCACGCACCTCCAATCTATACTGTTGGTCCTTTGATTGATCTCAAAGGTCGGCCAAACCCAAATTTAGATCAAGCCCAGCATGACAAAATATTGAAGTGGCTAGATGAGCAACCAGTTTCCTCTGTGGTGTTTCTTTGCTTTGGGAGCATGGGAGGGTTTGCTCCATCTCAAACAAGAGAAATAGCAGTAGCACTACAGGGTAGTGGAGTTAGGTTCTTGTGGGCTATGAATTCTCCACCAACTGCAGATAATGTAGACAGAACCCTACCAGAAGGTTTCTTAGAATGGATGGAGGGTAGGGGAATGATATGTGGATGGGCACCCCAGGTGGAGGTTCTGGCCCACAAAGCCATTGGGGGTTTTGTGTCTCATTGTGGGTGGAACTCTATTTTGGAAAGTTTGTGGTTTGGGGTACCAATATTGGCATGGCCTATCTATGCAGAACAACAGTTGAATGCATTTTGGATGGTGAGGCAATATGGATTAGCAGTGGAGTTGAGACTGGACTATAGAAGGAGCAGTGATCTTGTAACGGCAAAGGAGATAGAGGAAGGGCTGAAACAATTGATGGACAGAGATAATGTGGTACACAAGAACGTGATAGAGATGAAAGAGAAGGCAAGGAAAGCTGTTCTTACCGGTGGATCTTCTTTCATTTCTGTTGGAAAACTAATTGATAATATATTGGGAAGGAACTGATAACATTGTTGTATTTCACAGCTGCAGCTGCTCCTTTCTCGAAATAATATCAGTCATACCGTGTCAGTAATTAGGACCTGTTCCAGAAACATGTCTATCATTCCTCAGAGAAAAAGTGTAAACTGGATATTAGATTAATATGGAAATAGTTGCAATTTGTGTTCGACAAATTTATTTAAGCAATTCTTCTGTCATGCGTTTTCTTTGTGTGGCTTATATGAAATTGTTTATTCACATCTTCACTAGGGGAATAAAGCGGATTATTAAACTTCTTAAATATAATAATTGTGACTAACAAAATTTGTAAACTAACTTAGGCATTTTAAATTCAAGCCTCGTATTTGGATTTCAAGGTAAAACATACAAACTAAGTACGCGTGTGTTTTCTCTTATTAGCATAGTTGGTGGATTATGTAATGTCAAGTAAAAACTTGTTGAAAGAAAATAAATGACGGCATACCAACAAAACAAAAGGAGAAACAACAAAATGTATGACTATGGAATTTGTGTGACGTGCTTCAATTAATGTCAAATGTTCATACATATATTGTAAACCATGTGGATTAGCCCTTTAAAAGCCTCCCAAATGGGAGAATATGAACCAAATTATCAAAGGCAGCACTGATGGACTCGACTATCCTTCGCTGAAGTCCTTAATGTATGTGGAGTTCCTAAATCGCTTTAAAAAAACCAATGGATTTTACATATATTTTGTACCTACAAACAACACCAAATAAAAAGGGAAGGGAAATATATGAAAATACCCACAATCAAGCGTAACAATAGGGAGCTTCGATATGTCAAACCATTTCGCTTTTAGCGTAACAATATCACTGACAGACAGGTCAAGTATTTTGAATTAATGGTACATTAACATTGGTTGTTGGAGATTGCTGAACCGACTAAAATATTTATCAAACCAGCCACGCCAAAAAGTAAGATTATCACTGATCGCAGCAGTGTAAATCATCAGACAAACAAAATGAACTTAGACATTCTAGAAGCTTTGAATCACATTTCAGGCTATCAATTGATTTTCAGCTGCTCTAAAACTAGGTTCTCTCCACAACAAAGGAATGATATGCTCGTATCCACCTCGATACTGTCATTACCTTCTTGACCTTTTCTCTTCCCTCCTCTCAAAATCATAATCATGTCTTACTTTTGACTCTGGTCTATCACTATCACTTCTATAAAACCTGTTATCTTGCTTCCTATCATAATCTTCTCTTGACCTTGGTGCAGATTCATCTTCACTGTGTTTTCGAGATCTCCTGTCTTCCCTGTTACTATGAGGTTCTCTTGCCTTGCTTACAAAATCATCCCCATCCTTCCTCCGGGATCTTTTATCTTCCCTTATGTCCGAATCTCTCAACTTGGGTTCACACTCACCATCATCTGGCTTTATTGACTTCTTGTCTTCCCTTCTACGATGATCTTTTTGCTCAGGAATATCATCGTAATCATCCTTTCTTGATTTCTTTTCTTCTCTCCTATATCGCTCTTCTCTTGGCTTATGTTCAAATTCATCATCCCCATACCTTCTTGATCCCTTCTCTTCTCTTCTACTATTATTTTCTCTTCCCTTATCATCATCATCATCATGCCACCGCCTGGACCTCTCTTCTCTATCACTTCTCTTAGGTAGGTTGTTGAATCCATCATTGGCACGGGCTTTAGAACGTGAATCTCTGTCTCTAGTTTCTGAATTATGATTTGGTTGATTGTTGCCAGATCTCCTCTCTTTTTTGGGACCCTCAAATTTGTCGTGACCCCATTTTGGATTGTCTTCCTCCTGACCCCAACCTGTATTTGCAGCTCTCTGGATAAAGACAACAAAGACAGTCAAAAGCATGAAAAGGTAGCTGCATATAAACCCTATGTCAGTAAGATGTTCCAAAATTTTGAAAATTTTACAACACAACTTCAAAAGTTCAACTATAGGCAAATCAAAAAGGAGGAGAAACAATTCCAACCGGACAACCAGGACAACAAAGAGCAGCAAATTACACAACTTTTCCTTAGGATATATTTCAATTAAAATGCTCTCCCTATAATTTTAATATTTAAATTTCTGCTAATATCCTAAACTTGAGAGTGGAGGTCTAAATTAGTTGTTGATGATGCTAACAATAATAGCAAGAGGGAGGAAATCCTGAGAAGCTAGTTTATATTAGGGTTAAATATGTTTTTGGTCCCTCAAGTTTCAGTGAATTTTGGAATTAGTCCCTCATCAAAACTTTATATCAATTTAGTCCTTCATCTTTCAAAATGCGTGAATTTAGTCCTTTTAACCAAATTTTGTTAAGTTTATCTGACGTTTCAAGCACATTTCATGATAGTATTTAAGTTAACATTGAAGCAAAAATGTGTCAAACAGTGTAAATAATTTAAATACTATCATGAAATGCGCTTGAAACGTCAGATAAACTTAACAAAATTTGGTTAAAAGGACTAAATTCACGCATTTTGAGAGATGAAGGACTAAATTGGTCAAAAGTTTTGATGAGAGACTAATTCCAAATTTGGCTGAAACTTGAGGGACCAAAAATATATTTAACCCTTTATATTAAATGGAGCTTCCGTATAATGCATATTCATTCGTGTATGAAGGAATGTAAATTTTACAAATAGAGAGAAATGCAGGCATTTAAGCATTTCTTGGGTAATGAAAGTGTAATACTCAATAATTGAACAACAGGATGACAGGAAAATACATGCAGATTTCACGTTCGAACTTAAGCTGTATCAACCATTAATACACTACAATGAGCAAACCCACAAACTATATCAAATTAGACTCGTTACAATTTTACATTACAGTCAGGACATATAAAATACTCATTCAAAACAGTGGTTCATCAAACGATGCCAAACTTCCATTTATTACCATGTTGTCAAACAATGCGCCTTAATTCCATAATAACATTCAGGAACATATGACATTATATACCATTATAAAGTTGATCTTTGAATAATAACCAAAATGTGAATGCAATTCAATTGCATAATTCTAATTCTGTTAAACTGGAATTAGTTTTATTAAACACGGGGAAGGTATCAAGTGAAACTTAACAGTAACCAACAATATCAAAGTGTCATAGACCAATAAAAATCTAATTCCAATAAGTCAAAAGGCACTGCATACGAATACTAAAATTAAATTTACAAAATATAAACCTTAACTCCCAAGTTTTCACTGAGTTAATAGAACTATCATCCACATATCTAAAACATAGCATAAAAAGAAAAAAACAAATTACTCTGACATTATCATATAACAGTGATCTTACTTGCTCATCATGAGAAACTTGAAGCATTACTCTAACATTATCATACAACAGTTATCTTACTTGCTCATCACGAGAAAACTTGCAGCATTTCTCTAACATTGTCATAAAACAGTTATCTTACTTGCTCATCATGAGAAAACTTGCAGCTAGCTCCACGAGTACAATCACCCCTTTGAAACGCACGACAAACGCCCCGTGCCTCCCTCTTCTGCCGCTCTGTCTCCTCGTCCTCTTCCTCTTTCTTCTTGTACTTGTCAACATGGTCCACCCTAATAATTCTCCCCAAAATCTGAGCCCCATTCAAATTATCTGAGTTACACAAATAAACATCACAACGCAATTCACCATTGTGTCCATTAAAAAAATCCAGAAAATAGAGACCCACCCACAGCAAGATTTGTGCTCCTTTGATCCTCATACGCAAGGAACGCAAAACCCTTTGATTTTCCGGTGCCCTTGTCTCTAACGAGATTAACATCAACAACCTCCCCATATCTGAGTAATTAAAAAATATCATTCAGATTTAAAAAAAAAAAAAAAAAAAAAAACCCACCAAAAATAAAAAAAAAAAAAAAATCAAAAAAAATTAAAAAAAAAAAAAAAAAGAAAATTTCAAGAGAACAAAAAGAGTTGATAAATTGAAATGGAAAAGGGAAGCGAAATACTGAGCAAAAACGGCGAGGAGGTCACCCTCGGTGAGATCGAAGGGGATGCCACCGACGAATACGTAAGCGGAATCTTTGTACTTTGCGTGCCACGAAGCTTCTTCGCCAATTCCGAGTGCAGCTTCTCTGGCGTTGATGTTCTGAGTGCGCTTCACCAGTGTTAAAGGGTTCATCTCTGTGCTCAAAACGAAGCAGTGCAAACAGAGAAAGAGGGAAATTGGGGGTTAGGGTAAACAAGTTTTGACTCAAAAAGCTCTCTTTTTTCATATATTTGGACTAAATATGGTTTTATTCCCTCGCGCAGGCAAAATTAAAATTTGTTTTCTTTTCAAGTCTTGATATACTTTTGTTATCAAATTTTAAAATAGTCCACTAAATCATTATTTAACAGGTAAAAAAATTTAAGTTAACGGTTAAAATAGTTATATTTAATTATTTTTAAAGTTTGAAAACTAAATATATTAAAGTTTAAAATTGAATAATAATAATTTGACAATTAAATTTGATAATTTTTCTTTTAATCTTATATTTTTCAAATGATTTTAGAATATAAAAAAATAAGAAAATTAAAAAAATAAAAAGATGTCATCATAAAATTACCAACTTTTAGTTATTAAATAATTATTTTCTTTTATAATATAAATAAATTTTAATTTTAAAAATGTTGGACCAAAAATTGATTTAATTTTTATTTCTTCTGTAAACATTTGTTTTCTAAAATAAATAGTTTACGAAAGTCACTTGTTTAAGAATTAAATAAGATTTACTATTAAAATAACTTATTTTGATGTAGACATATTAAATAAATACGTAAACATAAAAAAAATTAATTATTTAATTTAAAAATTAAAAATGAATAACATAGATAAATCCTTTCATAATGTCGTTAAGGTAAAAATGTGAAATAATGTAAAGTTGCACGTAAAGTAACAAAATTGGTAGAACCTTTTTAAAGATCGAGTAGAAGGATGATAAATAAAACTTTCTAGTTATTGAAATAATTTTTTCTATTTAATATTATTTGCTTAACTTCAATAAAAATTATTTGAAATGAGATACTAGATTTGTTAACTTAATTATTTCAAGCTTCACTAAATTTTCTAAATACTTTAGGCAAATTTACTGTTTTGCCCTTAAATTCACTATTTTAATCCTGACTTTCAATCCTTTCATATCTAAATAAAACATATTAAGTATATTCTAATGTTTTCAATTAATATTCACAAAATTTTCAGTTTAATGCCCTTAAATATATTTTTATTATGAGCTTCAAAATTAATCTAAATTTACTTTTTTATTTTGAATTATTTTAAGGTTTTACTAATTTATTAAAAATGACTTTTAATCATACATATTATTATTATTATCCAATAATTATTATTTTAGAAATTTTACCATTCAAGTTTTTCAGACCATTAAATTTGAGTACATGTATGAGATATCATTGATTCAACAATAAAATAAATCGTGAAATTTAATACCAACTCAAAATTGCCACACTTTTTATATTTACGGATTAAATAAACAATATTTCAAATATTTAAATATGTAAATGCTTATTATCATTTTTTATTTGTTATACATTTTATCCATTTTTTTTATTGATGTCATACATACATTGATGACATTACGAGGGTTTGTTCACTATAAGACGAGGACCGAATTAAAGTCCAAATAAGTAAATTTTTTGTTAGGTATCCTACAAAAATGTTTTTAACCTTTTTAGTATTAATATATTTCAATTAAATTAATTGTAAAATTAATTTGAGAATAAAATATAATTAAAATATTATGAGAGATTCTTAATTTGTATTGGTACTAAAAATCATATTTAATGAGTTAACAATTTTTTTTAATAAATTATAATTTTTTTTAGAAAAAATAATGATTACTTATTTTTATTCTCTTACTGATCAATTTTAATTCTTATATTCATTTTTTTATTTTTCGTGACTTTTCATGTAGTGATTATACTTTTTGACTCCTTGTTTTCTTTTTGAACATTACTTTAATAGTTTAGTTTGACACATTCAAAAATACTCCATAGTAATTTATTTTCATTTCTTATGTGATTTGTAAGGGTCTCACGATCTCGATTTCAAGTGGTAAAAGAAGTTAGTTGACATTTTTTTCATTTTCAGTGCAATAATGTGTCTCTAATAGTTTTCCATTGTATAAATAAGTTTTATATATTACTAAGCTTCTACCCAAATCCTGATCAACTACATTGATCTTCAAAATAATTTTCTTAATTGTTTTATTAATGATTAATCTCAAAATAAATTATGCAGGTTTATGAAAAAAGTTAAAATTTGAAAATTAAATTTAAACATTTACTAAAGAAGAGCAAGAGACTTTCAAGATACTAAGAATCTACAATTGAGTTTATTTTCTTAACAATCAGAAGCAGGTTTTATTATTTTAACTCGTTCTTTTTTGTATATTTATCTTTAGTAGTGTTTTATATATTATAATTTTTCATATAAAAATGTTTAAATATGTCAACTAAAAAATATGAATCATACTATTCAAAACTCTAGAAGAAGATAAGAGTTTAATTGCATAACACACAAAAAAAACTATGGATAAATTTATAAAAATAATAAGAAGAATGAACTAAAAAATACATATGACTGCTCTTTGAAATAATAAGATAATAACAATATGGGTGAAAGAAATAATACAAAAAAAAAAATACTTAGTGATGGATAATTATGATTCTCAACCATTACCTTAGACATAATATACAAAGTGAGTTGATAAATTTGTTAGCAGATGAAATCAAAACAAGAATTATATAAAAAAATTAAGGATGCAAAATATTATTCAATCATACTTCAATGTACTCCAAATATAAGTCATCAAGAGAAAATGTCATTTGTATTACGATGTGTGGATATTTCATCAACTCCAATACAAGTTAATGAGTATTGTTTAGAAATTTTAAAAGTATACGATACAAAGTGAAAAATGTCTTTTTGGTTTTATTATAAATGAATTAAAAAATGTTGGACTTCATATTAACGACCTTGGAGGACAAGGATATGATAATGGATCTAATATAAAAAGAAAACATAAGGTGTGCAAACAAAAAAAATATTGATATTAATCCTATATCATTTTATATTATGTGTGGTTGTCATAGTTTAAACTTAGTACTTTGTGATATGGCTAACTCTTGTGCTAAAGCTACATCTTTTTTTGTGTGTTACAATATATATGTACTTTATTTTCTTCTCCTAAAAAGGGTGAAAAAATTTACAAGACCATGTACATAGCTTAACTTTTAAATTGTTGTCAGAAACACGTTGGAAAATTCATGTTAAAAGTGTGAAAGTTGTAAGATTTCAAACTTTATAAATAAGATATGCTTTATTAGAATTAGTTGAAGCTCATGATAATCCTAAAATAAAAAGTTAAGTCGATTCTTTAACAACTTATAAACTAGAAAACTTTGAATTTCTATTAGGTATGACATTTTATTTGTAGTTAACTTAATTAGTAAGAATCTACAATCCAAATATATGATCATCAATGAAGCTATTGAAGAATTAAAAGGGCTTCTTTCATGTTTTGAAAAATACAAAGAAAATGAATTTAAAAATGCATTTATTTCTATTAAGACTGTGGTTGATGATCACCCTCAACATATAAAAAAATTCTTTGCTACAATAAAACCATACGATATGAGATTAAACCTAAAAAAATGTAGTGTTGATGTAGGTGGTAAAAAATTCTATCGATTCATGGTCACACAATGAGTAATAGAAACAAACCCTAACAAATATGAAGTCATTTTATCCATTAGAGCCAAAAAATGTTAAAGAGGTTCGGCACTTGAACAATAAGGTTTCTTCACTTTCCGTATTCAACCCAAAATTCATGGAAAATACCAGAAAAAAAAAATATTTCAATTTTTAAAAGGCTCAGATAAGGGTTTTTTTCCTAAAGTGGTGCAATTTTTTTTCCAATTTCCTAAAATGGTGCAGATTTTTTTTTAATTCCCGGTAGAGGTAAGTCGTGAGAAAATGGAGCGACTTCATCTTAAAGAAGTCGTACCAAATTAAGGCGACTTTGATTAATTTGAGTTGAAGTCGTCTCAAATTGAAGAAACTTTAATATTTTTCATGAAGTCGTACCAAACGGAGACGACTTCACTTGAATTAATTACGAGAATAATCAAAGTCGTCCTATAATGGAATGATTTCATAACAAGGAAAGTCTTGCCATATTGGCACGACTTCAGTAATGGGTTTTAGGAAAGTTTTTCCATAATGGCACGACTTCAGTATTAGGGTTTTAAGAAAGTCTTGCATATTGGCACGACTTCAATATTGGGTTATTAAGAAAGTCTTGCCATAATGGCACGACTTCAGTATTAGGTTTTCAAGAAAGTCTTGCCATTATGACACGACTTTAGTGTTTTCGGTATAAAGGAAGTCTGGTCATAATGGCACGACTTCATAGTTGTAAGTGAATAACAAAGAAAAAGTTAAATTGAAAAGAGAAAAAATATTGAATTATGATAAAATTAAATTGAATAAAAAAGTTAAAATTTGTATTGTACCGAGATATAAAAAAGTAAAGAAAAGAAAAAAAAAAGAGTTTTTTGATAACAAATATATAAGATCCAATAATATTTTAGTTGATATATATTAAAATAAAAGTGAACAACAAAGTTGGTAAACCAAAGATACGAGAGTTACATAAAATAAAATTTCACTATTTATTTGGGCAGTTGCTTCTATTATGACCAATACTTCTGCAAAAAGAACATTTTTTTGGTTTATTTGGCAACGAATGGTCCATTTCGTTGTGGATACGAGTTGTAGTTCGCCTTCCTGATTTGTTGTGTCGCATGTGAGGGTCAGGCATTAAACTTGGACCAGTATAAGTAGACCAATTATCGACCAACAATGCCGCCACAAATGGTGGAAGATATAAACCAAAGACAACAACATGAAGATAATGATGATAACGATCCAGTTCAGAGCCCTCAATTAAGACCTAGACGATACCGAAGAAGACCTCTTTGTGGCACAGGCTCTCATAGATAACTTTGATGCCCTATTATAACAAACCAAAACATCATAAAATTTTTAATTACTTATATGCATTATTATTTAATTAATTAATATGACTAAAAAATATTTAATTTTTATTCGAACTAAAGTCGTCCCAATATGGTACGACTTCTTCATTATCAATACAACACTGAAGTCTCTCCAATATGGGACGACTTATTCATTAACAATTTAATACTGAAGTCTTTCCATATTGGCATGACTTTGCTTAAAATGTTAATTAAAGTCGTCTGAATATGGCACGGCTTCTTCATAACACAAAAGTCTCTCCATGTTGGCACGACTTCAACTCATTTTAATTAAAATCGCCTCTTTTTGACACGACTTCTTCATATTGAAATCGCACCATCTTAACACGACTTACCCTTCACTGGAATTTTAAAAAAGTTTGCACCATTTCAAGAAATACGTAATTAAATTGCACTAGTTTGGGAAAAAAACCTACTTTCGATGGTGTAAGAGACATAGCTTAAGATGTCCCTTTATTGAATCTTTATATATTTTAACCTAGTATAAATTACATTGATGAAATACATATACAAATGCAACAAATACAATTTTAAAGAACAAGATATGCCGACAGAGACTGACAGTAGTGTTTATTTATGTCTGTGACATGTCTTGTCATTAATGTTGAGACCTAGGAATGTATGTTTCTTCATGTTGAAGCATGATTATGTATATGTTTTATATCTAAATAAATGTGAATTGAAATTGTTGACATTTCATTTGTTTCTTCACATTAAATAGTGTAGGTGTGCACCTAAACAGAGTTGAGACAGTGATTTCAAAAATTGAAAGAGAAAGAAAGAAGAGGAGGAAAAGAACATTGATGATTATTCTTATTCTTTTCCACACCCAAATTAACTTCAAATATAGTTCTCTCTAATATTCTGCCTTCTCATATAAGCTACAATATTCCAGCAATGATTTTTTAATCTTCTGTAAACATTTTATCTTAAATGTTTCCATGTTGGTATAATGATGATTAGTTTTACTAAAATCTCTAATTCATTACAAATTAGAGTAGGCTTAATAGCATTTTTTAAGCAATGATGCGATGTTTTTTTCTCTATTTATTTTTAATTTAATATAATCCCTAATTTTTTTATCAATTAGAGGTTGATGAGCTCATATATATATATATATATA
>Ga0214544_1008404_pt1 | contig 17191 bp, 15 predicted proteins | sample CNSS3metaG_FD_160074 | JGI IMG/M metagenome (GOLD analysis project Ga0214544, IMG submission 160074) | Root nodule microbial communities from cowpea collected in UCLA plant growth center, Los Angeles, California, USA - CNSS3 | ecosystem: Host-associated > Plants > Roots > Nodule | place: USA...
CCCCCCCCCCCCCTGATTCATATAGGAATATAAACAGAATTATGGTTATCAATGAGCGGAAGTATTCAATGAATGATAATATCATTTGGCAGCTGCATTATCAGAGTTGCCTACATTGTTAGTGGGCTTATTTGGATTGTGGGTAATAGATTACTCTATTTTGATAACCGTGAAAATAAATGTTTTCACTTGCTTTATTTTACCAGTTGTTTGTAATTTTTTTTAGCTAAATGATGTAAACATATTGGGTGGTATTAATATACTGTTTCAGGCTTTCATCTGTTTGATTGGTTAATTGCACGGCCCGATAAAGCATGCATCTAGTGAAAACTACTGTTACCTGTTGATTCTGATTTGTATAACTCTTGTTCATGATCCCTTATTGTTTTATTCAGAATTAGAAACAAAAATTGGGCGCACAATGAAATTTACCTTTAATTCAGTTGACAGATGAGAGTATTCTGATTTCCTTTGTTGTGGTATCTAGGATTTGAATGTACAAAAAAGGAAATTGACATAGATTTCTCACTGAAATTATCTAGGACTTGGGATATCATACTGTGGGGAATTTACTTGCATTGCATGGCATTCCATACCATTTGGCAGTGTCTTTTTAATTTTAGAAAACTCTGCTAGCTTGTATGTGTCTGAATGTCCTTCTCCCTTTGTCGTCTCCACTCTGTTCAGTATGACTGTGCAATGAGGCAAGATAGAAGAGAAGTTGTGCGTGGAAGGAAAGTGATTGTAAAAGGCTGTGCAAATAAACTTTATTGCCAAAAAAATCATAATCAATAATTTATTTCGTTTGTATGATCAATATAACCGTGTATTTGATGTCAAATGTTTGACACAAGAAATTTGAATTCCATTTATTTGTTCTTTTATATCCTCTCAAAGTTCACAAATAATTTGAAAACTATACAAAACAATGAAGGTTCTTATTGTGTTAAAATTTTCTACATCGAGAAAAGTGAGACTACCATAGCAGGAGGAAGAGGACTTGAAAATAATTAGTGGATGACAATTTAGTCTCTCACTGAAACATTACTACAAAGGACATGTTATTGCCCGGTAGGAGTGGTATAAGAAATGGAGTTATAAAGTGAAGGAATTAAGTTGACGCAGGGAACCTGACACTGAAAAAAGGAGAATAACTTTTTGTTGCTTTACTAGTTTCTTGGTTTTTGTTTTGTCAGTGCCTCCACAGGACCCAGGATGTATGTTTGGTATGTGAAGCCAATAAACTGGATACACATGCAGGTATAGACAAAGGAGTTGAATGAAAGAAACATGCATGACTCTGTTTTTCAGTTGGGAGCTCTGGCATGGCATGGCATTTGGCAACGCAACATCTGAAGAGCTCATGTAATGCACGACACGAGGTCACTCCTGCATTAATATCATCCATCTATCTGTTTAATCTTTTATTATTTATGCTTATCCATGGTTTTTGAAGCCTTCATATTGATATTGTTTTCCTGTTTCGTAAACCACAACTATTCACCGGTTCCTCAACCATGGATTTCAGGCTTTGTTATGAATTCGATAACCAAAAATATCGACAATCAGGAAAGCTTTTACAAAAATACAATCATAACAAAGTTATGACTTTTTAAAATAATAATAAAGCTTTGAAAACGTAAAATTATGATGAAAGATTGAATAATGCTCTTAGAGATTAAATGATAATGATGAGTGATAGAGCGTTGTGAAAAAGATAGATAATACTTTTCTTGGGTTAAGACATACAAACACATATCTCCAAGCCTGTTGGATTTAGTAATAAGTTATAAGTTACCTTTATAATGTTGGGAAAACCTCTCGCATGATCTTATAAAATGCAAGGTATTGTCTGAAGCTTTTACAAATATTTTTTTTTTCTCATTCTTTAATAAGTGATTCACTATCGGATAATACCGATACTACATGAGTAGAAGAAGTAAAAAAGAAAAACATGTAATTTAGGTTGGTATCAAATAAAACTGGGCCTAATTTTTCAAAGCTGACCAATAAAGGCCTTTTTCAAAGTTGTTTTTTATTATCGAAGCACACAAGGCCTTTCTACGCAAGAACGTAGAATAAAGCTATCTATTCAATTTCCTTTGAGTTTGCTATCAAATATATAAATTCTTCAGACTCTGTCCTAAAACTCATTCATGTCTTTCTGTTTTCTTTTAAATTACTGAAATATTCAAAGTTTAAATAACATTATATATATATATATATATATATAATTTTCTTTGTATTTACTTTTGTAGCTTTTCATATTTCTTTTCTTTACATATTTTTCTTGGACTATTTCTGATTGTTGGGTTTGTTTTATATCCACAAAATTTACTCTTATATCTTCAAGATATTTTTTTTCTTATCATAATTTTAATTACATATTTTTTCATGTAAGAAAATTATTAAATAATAACCAATTTTAATTTTAGAGACAAAAAATAATTAATCACTATATTAATTAAATTAAATATAATTTTATAAAATAAAAATTATAGGTATCTAAAATAGTATTTGTTATGAATAAAAAAATTATAATTTGTTTGGGAATTAAAACTTAAGTGATCTCTAATATTAGTTAATAAAGTTTTAATTATCAAGAAATTAATTTAAATTGGTCTCAATTTACAATTAGAGATTAATTTAAAATGAATAATAGTAATACTTAATGAATATTTTTGTTGTTATGAAAACACTAAAAAGGTTGGTATGAATATGAATATGTATATATCCAATGAAAATAAAAATGAAATACAAATTTTATACTAATTAATATAGAGATAAAGATAAATATAAATTTTTACTTAAAAATAAATAAGATAATGAAACTCATCGTTTGAAAATAATAAATGTCTATGATAAGAAAGGATAATTTAACTTTGGTTGACTCCAAATATGTTTTTACGCTATAAAAAAATTCCTCTTATTACGATAATAATATTTATTTAATAGTATTTTGACTTACGAGAATGAATAAAGAATAAATAGCTCTTAACTATGGTAATAATATTTATTTAATAGTATTTTGACTTATGTAGATGAATAAATAATAAATAGGTATGAAATCGTGGGCCAACAAAAAAAAATGGCTTGATTTGTCCTTTTAAATATTAGAAATAAATGAAGAGGAGAAATATGTTATACTTAATTGACATTTGATTGAATAAATAACTTTTTACTTAATCACGTTAATTTAAGTTATGAGATGGTAACAATTTTTGTTTTATGCGTATAATTGATCTAAATTGGGAGTACCAAGTTGAATTGGGTGGTTATGGAGAGATTGAAGATTTGGCACGCGCAAATTGAAGTGTCGGGTTTTGAACCCTAATTTCAATTAGGTGCATGAATTGAGATTAGGGATGTCAACGGGGTGGGTAGGATATGGGTAGTAGTTCTTCCGTATCCTACCCGCTGGATAAATATCCGTTCCGTATCCGTATTTATATCCGTCGGATATCCGTTATGCTGGTATCTGCCTATTTTTTTCATATTCGCGAGTATCCACGGGTACTCACGAATATTTATAAAATTATTTAAAAAATAAATATTTAATCATAGATTTAAATAAAATAAAATAAAATACATCATTGTCATAAATTTTAAATAATGTTCAAATAAACTTAAGTTCATACAAGTTCAAATAATTATAAAAGTAGATATAAAATGACGTTCAACACAATGAAAATTTTTTAATTAGTGTTTTGATAAAAAAGTTCACTTTCTCCAATTGATTCCTAAAAAATAAACAAATAATAAACCTTAATTATCACATGCCAAATATTCTTATTTTGATTTCATCATTTTACAACAAGCATACCATAAACATCATTGTCTATATAGGATTTGATGTATATGTCCAATTTCAAATAAAGGAAAGAGAAGAATGTCAAGGGATGTACTTAAAAAAAAATAATATACCAATACTTTTGAAGTTTGAAAAATGAAGACATAAGATTAGATGTGCAACTTAGAAAAAATTAGGCCAAAATGTTTTTTACTAATATATATATATATATATATATATATATATATATATATATATATGAGTATTTTTGTGAATTAAAGATTAGCGGGTACAGGTATCCACGAGTACGGATACTATGATACTCGTACCGGCCCCGTTAATATGCGGGTATCAAAAATATCCGTACCTACGGATAGCGGATATCCATTTTTAATATTCATTTCTTACTCGTTGCGGATTTTATCTGCGGATACCCGCGAATACAGATTTTTTTGACATTCCTGAAATGGAGTGCAGATCGAGGGGAAAAGGTGGCGAAATCAGAATTTGGAGCGGTGGTTCAAAGCGTTGTTTTAAGTAGCTAGGAAGATTAATCTGTGATAGCAGGGAATGGGTTTCTTAGGGTGCACTGTTGAATTCCATTCTATTCGTACACCAATTTTTTTTTTAAACATGATCCTTTACTATAAATTTATAATTTATTTATTAATTAAATATGATTCAATATTAACTTAAATATTATCATTCAACACGTTTGAAACATCCAATAAATTTCATAAAATTTATTAAAAAAACTAAATTCAGACATTTCTAAAGTTGAAAGATTAAATTGAGTCAAAATTTTAAAAAAGGAGATTAATTTCAATTTTCACTAAAAATTAAAGAAACAAAAGATATTTAACCATTTATTTATTTATTTATATTACATCTAACTTTGATTTAAGTTTATTATTTAATATTTTTCTTTTGAGTTTTTAGTTACTTCATTTTATTTGTGAGATTGAGTTAAATTATTAGTAAAATTTACTAAATATTAATGTTTTAAGAATTCTTTTAAATTTGAGAAATTGAAGACAAATTAAATAAACTGTATAAAAATAGTAATGTATAACTAGTTTTCATCGAGCTCAGAGGTGCAGGACAAATTAAAAGAAGGATTATATATGGTATATTTTTTTCAGTATTAAAAACCACTTTTCTTATAAATAAATTTATCACAAAATATAGAAACTCAATATGAATTTTTCAAGATAAATTTTGTAATAAAATAAATCATTGTCATAAAAAAAATAATGCAAAATTTTTTTGACAAGAAAAAAAATCATTTCATTAACTATATAGTCATATTTTTTATTTTTTTCATCACAAAATGTTTGAGAACTATATACGCCAATCCGTCAAAAATTGTGATGAAAAATATTTATTATAAAAGGGAACATTTTTTTAGTGAAACAATGGTGATTTTTAGTGATTACTTGTTAGATAAAAACACATTATTTAAAAGCAAAACTAAAGTCACACACATTATTTAAGAGAGTAAGCATTGTAACCTAAGTGAACAATTAAAATGAATAATATTTTTCTAATAAAAATTTTAAAGGAAGAAAATATAAAAAATGGAACATATTACAACCATAAAAATGTCTCATATGCATATGAATTGTTTTTGCTTGTGATAAAATTAATAGTAATAAATATAATAATCATAATAATATTAGAAGTTAATAATTTCAAAGGAAACTAAACATCATCATTATCCTCTTGTTCTATTGCGAAAGGGGAATGTTTGATTTGTACCAGTGGAGACGAGTAAGTGAAGAATTCAACATAAATTATGTCATTTGCTCTCTCAACAAACATGACTATTCCTTTTAAGCAATTAACATGTTCTTCAAACTTATTTTCTTCGTATTTGATGGATATAGAATGCATCACTATTCATATTGACCGTATGTGATGACATTTGAAAATTTTAAAGAAGGTTTGAATTTTTCACCTGCTAATCCTACACCATAAACTTGTCATCCTTTTCCTAGAAGATGTCATCATCAAATGGATAACTCGACATATGTTTATGTTCATGTTCAACATTTCTATACAAAATACTTGAATGGTTTCCTAACGCCGCTGGAAATTAAAGATCTTCACTGATACAGCAAAGACCAATGCAAAAACTAGTGTGAATGCAACTATCACAACTGCAACCACTCCAAGAAAATCATGCTTGAAACCAAAGTAAGTTCTCACAAACCCTTCCACTGTTGTTGTTCCGTCACTGGATTCAATGGTTTGCTTTATATCTCCATATTGTGAAGCCACCAATCCATACAAACTCCAAGAAATTGGATTTGCCCAACTGTACCACCTCCACCATACTGGGATCCTCTGTTACACCATGCCAAAAAGGAATAATCAATATAATCATTCATATAAAGTACGAATGGAAGATGAAACTTACTGGGCGTGGAATTATGAATCCTGAGAAGATATTCCACACTGAATAAAAGCCAGCAGAAATTATAGTGGAGACGTGTTGGTTTGGGGTGACTGCCACTGCCATCATTCCATAGTAGGTGAAGTAGAGGAAAGAAAAGTACATAAAGAATAGGCACCACAAAAATTTAGGCACACTCCACTCATAACCAATCATTGCATAAATTATAATGCTATACACTGCAGCTTGTCCAAGTACATATGGGACCTCAATCACAACCTGCAACAGTGAACGCAAATGTATATTAGAAAGAAGGAATGGAGAGGTAAATTAGAAAGGTGGAATTGCTTGCCTGAGCAAAAGCATATGGAAAAGCTGAATACATTCCAGCTGCTCTTTCCCTATAAAACACTGTCCTCTCAACACCAACTACTGGCTGCACTGAATTTGAATTCTTAACACCAAGAAGGAGAACAGCAGCATACATGGACCCCATTGAATTGAAAAGATCTTGTTGCTTTTCACTGCAATTATTCATGGCCAAATTTCATGTTTCATCAAACACTCTCAAAAAAACAAATGAGATTCTCATGTCCAAGTTTCTCGTTTGATCTTACATTTTGGAGCCAAGGTTCCAAAACATGCTCCCAAGCAAAACAGCTACAATAGCTGTGTATAGAAATCTTAGGGCAGTGTATTGAGAATTGCGCCAGTAAGACCAATGTTGTTTCCACAAGCAAGCCATGCATTGGGTGAAGAAGGAAGTTGAGTACTGTGAAGGAAAATAAAGGTCTTTCGAACCAGGAGATTGAGTACTCAATTCTTTAACAAGTGCTTTGGTTCTCCTGAGCCAAATGCCAAAGACCATTATGAGCAACCATTCTACTTCTGAACTGAAAATAGTTCTAATAATAAACAAAAAGTTATTGAACTTTTAGACCTTAAGTGCTTTTTATCAGGTTACTTTCGAGTCTGTAGTTTTATTGGACTGTAAATACCTGTATAACTCTGAACTTTTGTACACATCGGCAAAATCAATCCCCAATTCCAATTCTTTTGCTGAACTTGTGACTTCCATCATCCATGTTGCTGGATTATAGCCATCTTTAATCTTACTGATACCTTGGATTTCCTTCAGAATAAAAGCATGACAAGAGTGAAACTTTTGCATGAAGATGACGATTTGAAGCAAAACACGAGTTCAGTATTCCGTATTTTCATAGCATCTCTACTTTTACCTCAAAGTAACTAATTAAATTGGAAGAACGATGTCCAAGTGGTCCCGCATATATCTCTTGCCCCCCTTGCTTCATCAGCAAAAGCTGCATTTTGTTGTGACAAAAAGGTTAGAAACATGGTTATCGAAGAGAGCAGAGTAAATTTGCTACACTGGTTCTGATTTTTACCTCATCAAATGATTCAAATATGTCTATGCTAGGCTGATGAATGGTACAAACAACTGTTCTTCCAGTGTCTACAGTGTTTCTAACCGTTCTCATTACAATAGCTGCTGCTCTTGCATCTAGCCCAGAGGTTGGCTCATCCATGAATATGATGGAAGGATTTGCCACAAGTTCAACTGCAATTGTCAACCTTTTACGTTGCTCTATTGACAGACCATCAACACCTGGCAATCCGACTATTGCGTGCCTTAGTGGTTTCAATTCCACAAGTTCCATGACTTCCTCAATGAACATCTGCAACCATTAATCAGTGTCAAACATCAAAGTGTTTCTTCTTTTTGTTTTTGTTTTGACACTCATAATCTTGTTTCCTTTGTTATTTATAACTTAATACATCCAATCAAGAATTGTAATTGATTTCAGTTTTGGCGCTTACAAATTACTGAGAAATTTTACTTACAAACTCTAATGTGTGACAAACTCAATCCAGAAAAGGCAAGTACTAGATTATTTCAATGAGTCATATCAGACAAGAATGCAGCATGACTGAAATGGTTACTTTATGGCAACCTCAAGTGTTTCAAAGTAATTGGCAGAAACTGAAATGAACAAACCTGCAAGACAGTAAAAGGCATAACATTTAGATACCAACCTTTCTGGTTTGAGCATTGATGTCTGGAGACAATCGGAGCCAAGCTGAATAAACCAAGGATTCATACACAGTAACATGAGGAGAGTGGATGTCGTTTTGCTCGCAGTATCCTGAAATTCTTGCAAATGTTTCTTGCTTCTTCTGATACCCAGAGATTGTGATGTTCCCTCCAACATATCCTCCAGTTTTTCTACCAGCAAGTACATCCATCAGAGTTGTTTTTCCTGCTCCGGTGACACCCATGAGAGCAGTGAGAACACCTGGCCTGAAGGATCCAGTGACACCCTTCAAAAGAACCAATTTATTCTCAACAATTCCTTGGTTCCTGATTTCCTGCAAGTATTTGATAATTTTTAATCACAGTATGTATATGCAAGAGTTTTCAAATGGTTTGTTTTGTTTCTACACTACCTGTGGCATGTCCACAACATATGTTACTTTATCAAAGGTGATAGAATGTGGTTCAAAAGGAAGAACCATTCCTCTGTTGCTAGTGAGTAAAGTATGAGAAGGTGTAGTTCCACATATACTTTCGCCCTCTCTCACTGTAAAGTAGTTCCAGCGTTATCCATTAGACGTAATGTGAATTGAAAATGAACTATTACAAATCAAGACTTGACTATGTTATCGGTTGTTAGGAGAAGAAGTTGTTAGTACCACCATTTTGCTCATTGTTTTCAGGTTCTTCGGATATAAAAGCATGTTGCTTCCCAGGTGCTGCAAAACCAATCTCATCACATTAATAGATAGATTTACCTTATATGTTTTATTGTATATTTAAGTTGAAGATCCTCACTGCTGAAATACGTAAGAGCAAGGATGTAGCCAAAGTTGAAAAGTAATGTATATCCAATCAAAACCGCAACGCCTATCCAAAACCAATATGATTGAACGAAGAATCCCCGTGATTTCAAAACTTCGACACCAAGAGGCTCCGTAGAGTTTGGTAGAACCTATCATAAGAAATTATGTTCAAATATCATGCTATTTATATAATGAAGAACACATACAAGTATATATTATTTGAAAACTTACATGCCCCCATCTCTCTGCAAGGAACTCATTATTTACCAAAGCATTCTGTCCATACATCACAGGTGATATCCAGAAGCCCCATAACCACCATTTTTTTATGTTGTCTGGGGCATAAAGAGAACAAAAGTGCATTGGTAGTGCAGAACATAATGGAAAGTATGGCATTGGTCTATTTTGCATCCATGGTACCTTTCGATAAGATAAAACCACTCATAGCAAAAAGGATGGTTAGTGTAAATGACCCAAGAGTTAAAGCTACTTTCAATTCCCTTCCAACTCCTGCAATAAATCGGAATAATGCGGAAGCCATCTGGTTCACTAGTAAAAGAACAAGGCATTGTCTAAAAAATCTGCATTATGTAGACACAAAATGCATGTCACTTTTTATTTGCAGGGTTCAAGTAAAAAATGAGAGTAGAAAAGATCAACGAGCATGCTTGCTGAGTATGTGTATAAACAAAGCTCCTTTTACCTTCCAATATTTGGATCAAATCCAATGACATAGTAGGTTAGGAATATCCAAACAGCAACTTCCACAAAAGTCATAGGGATTTTTAGGATCCATGCAGGAAGAGCATAAGCCCATGAAGGAAAAAACAGATTATCCCTTTGCTTGTAGAAAATAGGAAGCTTCACAACGACCATTGAAAGTTCAGCAAATCCATTGAACATAACCACAACCAGGCAATAGAACAATGCTCCCACATATATCCCCCCATCAGTCACCGAGTCTCTGTGCATCTCAGTCCGTAGGAAGACGGTCATGGTAATAAGTGCCATTACAGCAAGCTAAAAGGAGGAGGAAGCTATCAGTATGATAATAAAAGCTTTAGATAACATGACAATAAAATGAACCATTCTAATTTCCAAACCTACTTGGCTCAGCCTGAAGATGTAAACGAATGAATTTCGTTTTATAAGTAAATATTCTCTGGATAAGCAAGCTTTTAGCAACTCCCATTTTCCCACTCCATATTTTTTGGTTGTCAAAGCAGCTGGGTGACTCTTGGACTTGTCAAATTCAGTAGAGAGTTCTTGAGCAAGGCTTCTCCCAACATGAAATGATTTATGTGCCTCTGAGAACTCTTTGGCTGTGACAAATCTATAAGGTTGATCTTTGTGTGCCCAGTACTGTTCTTGGTCTTTCCTTGATGTTACCTATAGCATAGTAATCAATGGCCAAGATTTAATTTATAAAACTCTCTAGTACTTTTGCAGACAGTTTACATCATTGGACAATAGACAAGGACACTTACTTCTTGCAAAAAGTCTGCCACACCTTTCCTCTCAGGACATTGAAAACCCAATGATTCGAAAAATTCAAGCACATATTCACGTGGACCCTGGTACACTATATGACTATCAGAGAGTAGAATAATGTCATCAAAAAGATTGTAAGTCTCTGGGGCTGGCTGCAGGAGTGAGATGACTGTGGTTCCTTTGAGAATGTGAACAGATTGCTTGAGTGAGTTCACAATTTGGAAGGTTGTTGAGCTATCCAAACCAGTAGATATTTCATCCATGAATAAAGCTTTAGCTGGTCCAACCAGCATCTCTCCTGAATTTACAAGTTTATACATTCATTTTATTGAGTGGTGCAAACTTAGTACAATTCGTGATAAAAAAAATGTTTTTTACCTGTTGTAAGGCGTTTCTTTTGTCCACCAGAGATCCCCCTTAACATTGCATTTCCTACAACGGTATCAGCACAGATCTCCAGCCCTAAAATCTGCAAATAGAAATGAGTGATTAAAAGAAAATATTATAATGAGTCATGATGATTGGAGAAGCTTCAGAAAGAGTAGATTTTATACCCTTAGGATGTAATCTGTTATCAAATTTGCCTTCTGGCCTTCAGTTGCTACAGCCTGAATATTAAGAGTCAAAAGGACAACCACTTAATATCTGTATGGAAAAAAAGAAACTGCTGATTCAACTATAACTAATCGAGATGGCAACTGTTGGGGTTGGTGCCCCTAATTTTTGGCCTGGCCCAAAAGCTTGGAGGTGGAATAAATTTGGTGATGAAATAATTTTGAGTGTGCTCTTGTGCTAGGACTTTTATATTCAAATGGGACAAAACACATTCCTTACAGGTGATGGACTCTGTTACCTTCATGTAGACATCAATATCTGAATCAGGCATGATATTTTCCTGTTTTTCTCTTCTGGACAATTCTGCAAGCAAATCTGCATAAAGGCATAAGTTTTACACATAATTAAACGTTAAATTACACGGACAATGTTAGCATGTGTTTTCAACATTGAATTTAAACAAAAGTCATTATGTGCAGACTAACCATAACGAGTTCCAACTCCTTGGACTCTTGCTGAGAAGGCCAAGGTTTCTCTGACCGTCAACTCTGCAATATGCAGATCATTTTGATTGACATATGCTGCAGTTCTTTGGGGTACAAACTCATCCACCCCATGACCATTATAAGTCACCTTTCCAGAAAACTGACCAAGAAACCACACTATATTATCTAGAGATACAATATTAAAAATAAAGAGAAAAAAAACACATGAAAGTATCTTTCGAACAAACAAAATTATTTTCTTTGATGCCTGCCCCAACCTTTAATTTTGGATCAAGTCTTGCTGCCAGGGCCAACAACAGTGTGGTTTTTCCGGAACTTGGAGGGCCCAAAAGTAATGTCATTCTGAACAGGAGGAAATGGAAACATTATATTGGTCCTGAAGGTGTTAGCAAATTACGGTATACGGGTCTGGTCTACGAACAGATATATAGAACACCATTTTCACTGTTACCTGCCAGGCTTTATTATTCCACTAACATCCTGGAGAATACGTATATGTTGCTTGCTACTTCGTAGAATACAAAGAGAGTTCAACAGACCCTTTTAACGAGAAAAAGTGAAACCAAATTAACAAGTTATAGAACTCCTTCTGTAAGGTCATGTTATATATATGAAAGCTGATACCAACACTCACCTCCACAATATTAACCATGAAATTAGTGAAGGTAGGCAAAGCTCTGTTTCCTACACGAGCTTCTGCTTCCACATTCAAGTTCTCAAACCGAACCTCTATAGCAGGAAGATCAATCCCAACTCTGATGTCATGAAATCCAAGGAAGAAAAATGGGAGGAGAAGAAGACATTCATGAGTTAAATTCGATGAAAGACACACAGCTTCATTAATGAAGAAGAAAAGAGAATGGGAATCTGACCTATCAATACGTTCCCTTAGCTTGAGCAAAAACTTCTCATTATCCTCTTCAGCAGTTCTGACGAGTCTTTGAAGCAAGACTCTCCTTTCTTGCAACCCAAGTTTGTGCACATCAATCTCATTCACTCCCCCTTCGGATGAAGTGAGCAAAGCTTTCCTCATACGCGAAATGGTGGGAAGTTTCTGAATGGTAGCCCATTTGAGAGCTTCTTCATCATCCTCTCTGTGGAATGAGTTTGAGAACATATCCTCACCACTCTCCCTCCAAATGGATGTACTACCATTCCTGAAACTACCCCCACTCTCCATTCAACCAGACAAAAGAACAAAACGAAATACAACCTTAAATACTGCAGCCACCGCTACAACCTAGTAAATGTTTCCCAGAAACAAAAGCATTCTCAGTTTGTTGATTATGGATGAAAAGAAGATAATATTAGAATGAATAAGAACCATAAACATAGCTTAGAAAAAAGAAATTGTACCTAAATTCCACCACAAACATCAAATGTTCTTGTAACAATATAGAGCATAGTTGTTGAAAATGATAGAATCTTCTTAGTGTAATGTGGATTACTAGAAAATGAGTCATTACATGTATCAATACACTAATTTTTTGATAAATCTACATTCAAAAATAACTTTTGGATACGATCTTGATGCCAAACTTCTTTTTGTTGTCTCTTTAAAATACCCTACTAGAGTTAACACAACAAAGTGAATGTCTATCTTAAGTCTCTTGAACAAACTCAGCACACAAAACTATGTTATTTATAGTGAAACTTCAGAATTTATCATACTGTTAGGAGACAGAGATACTAATTAGGGAAGTGGCAGTGCAGTGCAGCAAGTTCTTCGTGCACTAAAGAATATATATTAATTCATAAAAGTTGTATCTACTATCGATTATAGCATTTATAAATGTTATTATATCTCATTTTTCAAATATTTATATTTTAATCTATAAACTTTATATGTGATGGACCACTGGTAGAGTCAGATTGAGTAAATAAGATTGAGTGAGTGTTTATCGAATACCATATATAAGTAGTTATAAATAAGTTGTTTTATAATTGTAAATAATAGGATTAAATTGTTTTATAAAGATCGTAAGTTATTATGTTCTTTATAATTTAACACGTATCTAATTAATTATTGTGTTAATTCTGTAATCTATCGCAAACAAATTGCTATCCAAATATTATTTTTTAACTTTAACATTTATCATTCAAACAAAAATCTCATATTCTATATGTCTTTGTATGTCTATATTTGTATGTATTTCTAATTACAAATTTTATCATTAACTTCATGTTGTACATGATCATATTAATATTTTAATTTAACAATTAAATATGCATATATATTTCATTTTAATATAATATATAAATCAGAACTCTAAATGTAAATTTTAACCATATTGTTTTACTACATACTATCCATTATTATGACACTTTCATAATTTAACACAAATAAATTCACATCAAAATATTATTATTTTTTTAATTCTAATATTACCATTTAAAAAAAAATAAAAAACAAACATATATGTATGTATGAATAATTAATTATTATAAATTCAATGTTTATATTGATAACAATATCTAATGTATTTTTGTTTAAAACTTTACTCATAATTTCATGTTACTCTAACTTTTTCCAATAAAGATCACATCTCACCTGTGTTTGCATTTTACTTAAGTTGATTATTCATATATACATGTTATTTTTGTATATAATATTTTAACTTTAATTTTATATTTTCTCTTATTCCTCATGTTAATCTATACCTTTCAATATGTCTCTGTCTCCTAGTCTATCTACATGTCTTTCTACTTATAAAGTTTAATCTCTACCTCTGCATGTGTTTCTATTTACAAGATTTAACATCAATTTCATGTTTCTATTTTGTAGAGAGATCATATTTTACATGTTTATCTACATTTTACTTTAACAACATTATGTGTTTATGCATTTTATTTTAATGTAATTTATAACTTGGAACTTTAATTGTAAATTTTAATTATATAACAATATTGTTTTATTACGCATCACTAATTAATTATTATGTCAATTTTATAATTTAGCACAACACATAATCATACTAAAATATTATTTTCCTAATATTATTGTTTTACAGTAAAAAAATAAATCTTTATGTATGCATCATCGATAATTAGTTATTATAAATTCAATAACTTCGTTGATAATAATATTTATATGTATTTACATTTAAAAATTTTCAATCACAATTTTATGTTACTCTAAGTTATTTTAGTAATGATTACATTTCACAATATTTACATTTTAATTTAAGTTGATTATTTATATCTCTATGTTACTTTTATTTAGAATATTTTAGGTTTAACTTCTTTTTTTCTCTGATTCCATATGCCAACACCATTTTAATATTCTCTTACTTTTAAGTTGTCTATATTTACATGTGTTTTATTTTAAAAATCTTTAACTTCAACTTCATTGTGTATTTATTTTGTACGAGATCATATTAGACTATACGTCTATATTTTACCCTAATAATGACCGTGCATACACATTTTATTTTTATATAATATATAATTTAAAAGCTTAATTATAAATTTTAATCATATAATTATATTAATTTACTACATATCACTAATCAATTTGTGTGAATTTTATAATTTAAAGCAAACAAACTCATATCTAACTATTATTTTTAAATCTTATTATTATTATTATTGGTTTTATTATTATTATAATTAATATTATTGTTATTAATAGTATTAACTTATTATAATCCATTATTTTTATTAATATTAATACTACTAGCTGTATTTTCTATAATATATTATTTTAAGATGAAGAAATCAATATTAAAATAATACTATTTACTTTTAATTAATTTATTATAAAAATATAATAATAATTTATTATTTAATTTTTTTATATTATTTAAATATTATATAAATAATTATAATAATTTGTATATAAATTATTTATTTACGTATAATAATAATTATATTAATTTTTTAATCAAAATTTAAAAATGAAAAACAAAATGTACATAGGGGTTATATTTGGTTTTTATAACATTGGTCTTACACATACACATATAAGATATTTGACACTCACAATAGTGTATGGATCTTTATTCTTATATAATATTTAATTTTGTCTATTCTATCTAATGTGAGACTTGGACTCACACTTGGACTATTCAGGGAAATTAATTCAATTTCTTGAAACAAATCAATAATTTTTTATTAAGATTGACACTATATAATTATGTTAATTACATCAATAAAACAAATCATCCTTATTAACAACTTTAATTTTGATAAAAAATTCTTAATCCGTTTTAAAATATCTAACGAAAAAGATCAAATTATATTAATTTTTAAAAAATCAGAACCAAGTTGAAATTTAAAAAAATTGAAAGACCAATTTAACATTTTTAAACAAAAACAGTAAAAGAAATAATTAAACCTTTTATCTATAAACTTTATATGTGATGGACCACTAGTAGAAGTAGAGTACGATTGAGTAAAATAAAATTGAGTGTTTATCGAATAACATATAAGTAGTTATAAAGAAGTTGTTTAATAATTGAAAAGAAAATATGATTAAATTGTTTTATAAAGATTGTAAGTTATTTTTATAAGTTATGTCAAGAGTACTATGTTTGAATAAGAGTTGAAATATGAAGAGAATAATTAGCGAAGTAAGAAAAATATTCAAGTGGAGAATTATGCTATATGAATTGACAAACTTTAACAATGAAATAATTTCAAGTCATTTTTTTTTTGGATATATTGAAAAATAAAGGAAAATAAATAAGTCTACCAAAACAAAGACCCTTAAAATTTAGATAAAAAAAATGAATAAATAGCCGATGGGTATAAAGAAACTTGAAAATACAAGTCTTTTCACTTGAATTTTACATCTTTCATGAGTAAAACCATTTATCTTAGGACCCACATATTTCTTTTTCTGGTTTTCTTTCTATTTCACCTTTGTTGTAAAAGAATAATAAATACGTATAACATAAAATACTTTTTAATTTGTTTAGAGAAAAAAAAAAGTTAACTGAATATAACAATAATACTAAATAATAACACTTCCCCTATTTTTCTTCTCACCATTTGAGGTGAAGTAATGGTCCTACCCACTTATTTTATCTTTCTCCTAATAAAAAAGGATGAATGAAGAGAACATGTATTTTAACAACTTTTTTTCTTTTCTTGGGATTTCTTTCTACACAGTATAAATAAAAGAGGTTTCATAAAAGAGGTAAGAAACGTATACAATTTTATTTCCTTCTTTTTAATTTCTTTTCTTTTCGAGTAAAAAACCAAAAACAAGCTTATTAGAATAAACTAAAATCAATTTATGCATATCATATATATTATTTTTACAACATTTTCCAAATACTTGATGAACACTTGCATAAAACTTATTAAATTCTTTCAAACACACGATATAGGACAACAAAAAGTGGGTTGATTATGTAAGAGTAGTTTGTTAAACATTTTTTGGCCTTAAATAATTTGTCATCGCTGCAAAGGCAAAGGATTGTTATGATTTGTCAAACATAAAATAAGGTGAGAATTATTTTTTATTATCTTAGACAACAAATGCAAAGTAACAGCAAAAAAAAAAAAAAAAAAAAAAAAAAAAAAAAAAAAAAAAAAAAAAAAATAAATTTTTAATAATTTTTTTTTATTTATATTTTATAATATATTTTA
>Ga0214544_1008405_pt1 | contig 17188 bp, 14 predicted proteins | sample CNSS3metaG_FD_160074 | JGI IMG/M metagenome (GOLD analysis project Ga0214544, IMG submission 160074) | Root nodule microbial communities from cowpea collected in UCLA plant growth center, Los Angeles, California, USA - CNSS3 | ecosystem: Host-associated > Plants > Roots > Nodule | place: USA...
ATATGATAAATTATCACCAATTAATATTTGTATTAATTTTCCAAATCAACCCTTTGCAATCTCCTCAAATTATCTTCTAAATAATCCAATATCTTCAAGATATATTTGTTTGTTGTGGATCTAAAAAGATTCCAGAAAATCTTGTCATATTTAAAAAAAGTTGGTAGTTAATATCTTTTAATATTTTATGATATAATTAAATAAGATAATTATTTAAAAATATCAAATAAAATATTTAAAGATATATTTTTCCCAAATTATCTTCTATCATAAAGATAAAAAAAACCGCAAGGTCCAATTTTTTTGGTCCTCTCTTCTTGGTTTAGCCAAACTTCTTCACTTTTTTAAGCTTTTCTTGCCGTCTTCATGCCATGCTTGGCTTGAATTTTTTTGCTTTGATAATTTCTTATTCTTGGATTCATCTTTAAGGTGTCATGAAGCTTTAATCAATTTATTTCCACACCTCCATGAGCTCAACTTAGCTGTAGCTGCACTAACACACCTCAAAATATCCAAAGAACATTTATGCAACTAAAAAGCTGTTTTTAACATGTTTTTGTATCTCATGCTCAATAAACCCAATTATAGAAAATCCCAATTAAATCAATCTTTAAACACACAAATTCAATTAAATACCCAGAATTAAACACTAAATGAGGGCAAAAATACGCACTCATCACTTACCTTGAATCCTTACTAAATTATATAGATGGGGCACCACCATGAACTCCCACTAACAGGGGTCATGGAATTATGTCTCGACCAACTGAGGCACCACCATGAAGTTTCACCTAGAGACTTATGAAATTACGTCCTAACCAAAATGAGGCACCACCACGAAACTATCGTGGGATTACGCCCTAATCATATCAACATCATATTCCATTTATCCACAATAACATTTCATTCTCATACCAATCACATGTCACTTTTATCATCAACCATTCCATACTCGGTTCATGCCAAACTCATGTTAACTCAACATTTCAGCTCATACAATTAGATCTCATATGAATATTCATATGCTTCACACCTAAAATATGGTATTCCAAGCCAAGCATACAATTAACAACCCAAAAGCATGGAAAGAACAATCATGGAGTAAAACCCCGAACTAGTCTCGCTCAAGCTGAGAACCCCCGCTCAGGCGAAAGGGATATTTCGGTCAAGCTATAGGTTCTCGCTTAGGCGAGACTGCCAACAGAGAACCCTGCGAGACCCACGAGTTCTCGCTTAGGCGAGCCACTCCTCGCATGAGCGAAGCCACCCCTCGCCCAAAGGTGAGGTTCCTCGCCTGGTCTACAACTACAGCAACATGCCTCAAGCTCCCACACGTCCTCGCTTAGGAGAGCCTCTCTCGCCTGAGCGAGATGATACCTCACTCAAAACGAGAGCTCCCCGCTTGAGCGAGTGCTCGAGCGCGAGCTTGGACTTGTTTCTGCAAGTCTCGCCTAGGCGAGACTGGGTCGCTTGGGCGAGAACGTCAAGTCTCGCCACTCTCCTCCCTGCAACAGCCATACACTCATACCCAAACATCAATACCAATCCACCCAAGCATTTTTAGTAGCACATCAACCATGCAATCATGAAAAACAATGGTAAAACAAGCAAGAATCGGATTAACAAGAAACCCCTAGCTTCCCTTACTTAGAAATAGCTAGCAGGAGCACTTTGACGCTAAATAGTGAACACCGCAACTCTAGGAACGAACTCGAGAGCCGAAAAATAGCAGAGCAAGTTCAAGAAAGAGAAGAATCAACTTACGTGGGTGGAAAATGAGTTGAACTTGCTTGAAGACGAATGAGTCTCGAAACCCTAGCAGAGCTTCTAAAAAGGAAATAGAGCGTATAAGAGGGGCTATTTGCAAAAGTGAGAGCTGAATGGGAGACCTTGGTTGCTTTAGGGGCCTTGGCACCCTGTGGGCCAGCCTCTAGGCCCAAATGGTTTAAGACAACCCTAAAATATTGGGGCAAAAATAATTGGGCCTTACACTTATTCATTTTAAATTATTATATTTTATATCTAATTATTTGAATTTCAATTTTTTTAAATATCAATATTTAAAATAATATTGTCTTATAAGTTTTGTGATGTGGAGTGAGAATGGCGAAAAATCTTATTTAAAAATTTAAATTTTTTAATTAAATTTATAATAATGTTAAAATACACTATTACAAAAGTAAGATTCAACATCGTTTAATATGTTTCATTTTTAAGAAAAACGAAGTATATAATGACACAATGAAATGTTTGAAAATATTTATACAACTATAAGTAGTGATTCAAGGATAACCAAAGTCTATATCCTAACGATATGAATATAAGCTTCCATCTCAAGTATATAATGAAATGGTAACAATTTTTAAAATATTTGTATAACTATAGACAACGATCCCAAATAACTGAAGTCTATACTTATGAGTTAGTATAGACTTCAATTTTTTACATAACCGAAGTCTATAATGACTTAGTAGCATTTTCAAAAATATTTGCATATCTATACATTTTAGTTATTTAAAGAACTAATATCTATAGTTATACAAATATTTTCAAAAAAATCATAACCTTTTTAGAAGGCTTTACCTCAAATGTTAAATATAGATTTTGATTCTTGATTAAACTAAAACATATATGATAACTACATGAATATAGGCTTGGTGTAAGGCCCACTTTAATTCTACCCTAATGTTTAAGGGTTTCCCCTAATCAGTTGGGCCTAAGGCTGGTCCATAGAGTGTCCAAAACACCTAAACCAGCCTAATCCTCTCATTTTCTGCCCACTTTGCAAAAATAGTGCCTTGCTCACTCCCATTTTCCCTCAATAGAGCTCTACTAGGGTTTAAACCTCATTCATCTTCAAGCGAGCTCGACTCCATTTCCTTCTCACATAAGTTAGTCCTCAACCCGCACCTTCTTTGTTTCTAGCTTTGTTGTCATGATTCTAGCTAGGGCTCACCTTGGTAACCCGTTTTGAATTTGTTCTACTACTTTTCCAGCTCTCGAATCTGCTTCTGGAGTTGTAGTGCTCGCTAACTTAGGTGTCGATGTCTTTGGCTAGCATTTTCCAAGTAAAGGAAGCTAGGGTTTCACGTTTTTAAGTTATTTTTGCTTATTCATGTTGTATTTCGTACTCTTGATGATTTGTAAAGCTTTTGATGGTATGAAAATAAGTTGTGTGTTGTTCTGGTTGAGAATCTGATTTAACCACACGTGAATAGTGGAGGAATCTGGTATTTTCGCTCAAGCGAGCGAGGCTTGCCCAAGCGAGAGTACTAGAAGTGCTCCTTAGGGTTTTCGCGAGCTGTCGCTCAAGCGACGAGCTCCAGTTTTGAGCGAGAGTTCATCTCGCTCAGGCGAGGAGGTCTCTCCAAAGAGAGAAAACGCGAAAGCCATTGTTTCCCCCTATTCGAGTTCTCACCTAGGCAAAAGCAGCTCGCTTGAGCGAGAGAACCTCTCTCGCCTGAGCGAGGGCTTTTTCATTATCAAATAATTAACTTTTAAGTATTTTATATATTTTAATATTTCTTATTAATTTTCTAATTAAATTTTTAATGGAATAATATTCATAATTTTATATTTTTTAATTGAATTTATTCTATTTAATTAACAAGAATATTGTCTTATATCTATATAATTAAAAAATAAAATTTTTAATACGAAATATCTTTAATATAAATTTTTTAAATTTATATAAAATAATATTATAATTAAAAAAAATTAATAATTTTTTTTATTATTTTCGTTTAAAATGTGATATATAAAAATGAATGATAATGCATATTATTTAACAGACAAAAATAATTAAATAATTAATAAAGATAACAAAAGCAAATATCAATCATATTAAAAAAGTTAAAGAACATATTAATTAATACGAATGTTCATTATTTTAGTTTTTATTTTTAACATGATGAGATGTTATAATAATAATATAATATCACGTGAGTATAACAAAAGTTAGAAATCACATATTTTCATTCAAATATTGTCAAATATCAAAATACAAAAATTTATTTTATAATGCGTTATGAAAATATTGTTCCATTAAAACTATGCAAGATAAAATAATAAACTTATTTATTTCATTCATTCAATCTTCTTTCCTTTACTATGTCTAAATACAAATTTTCCTCCAATATTTCATGTCATTAACAAACACGATCTCATCTTTTCACATTTAAATAAAATAAATGATTAAATATGTTTTTGTCCATTAAGTTTAAGTGAAATTTGGAATTAGTCCCCATCGAAACTTTTGACCAATTTAGTCCTTCATCTTTAGAGATGCGTGAATTTAGTCATTTTAATCAAATTTTGTTAAGTTTATTTGAAGTTTCAAACGCGTTTTATGATAATATTGGAGTTAGCATTTAAGTGAAAATGGGTCAAACAATGTAAACAATTCAAATACTATCATGAAATGTGCTTAAAATGTTAGATAAACTTAACAAAATCTAGTTAAAAGGACTAAATACATACATTTCTAAAGATGAAGGTGATAACGTTGTCGTTGACGCGATCAAATTAATACTACTAAACTATAGATACTGCAGTATTGCTAAGATAGTAGTTAAGGAAATAGAAAGGGTAAATTTAACCCTAAGTTGTCTCCCAACAAACACGAAATTGATTTTTAACAAGTTAGTTCTTATAAAATCTATACAAAACAGTCAATAAAAATAATAAAAATATGGGAGGATTAAAATAAACAAGAAAGAAATAGAAAAGATAAAAAGAAATAAAAACAATAGCAAAGAAAAGATTTTTGATTTCATTGCTTTTTCAAAATAGATTCATCATCGGTTATCTAAAGATTATTGCTCAATTAATTATTTTTGTAGATTTACAAATTAATCAATGTAAAGTCTCAATTAATTTGTTAGCGTTCTCACTTTTAACCAAAGTATAGTCTCAATTAAAAGTGAGAACTTTTAGATTATCCACGATAAATTCAACCTAAGTACAGTCTCAATCAAATTTTACTATGCCTAATCATGTCTATTCTTTTATCTCCTCACCAAATTAAAAAGCTTAATTAATCAAAGTAAAGTCTCAATTAATTTTTGTTAGAGTATATACCTTTAACCAAAGTAAAGTCTCAATTATTGGTAAGAACTCATTTAATCACATGAAAGTTTCTAAATAAAATCAAAGTAAAGTCTCAATTCAATTTAAAAACCCTTGAACTCATATGATCAACATGCATATAGATTTAAAATCATTACTTTTTACGTGATTCAAACATAAATGACATAGATGAATTAAAACCTCAACAATAATAAAAAGAACAAAGAAATTATTTCATTCTAACCTTAGAATCCATAATGAAATTACAATGGAATCAACCCAAGAAGTTTAGCACTACATGAAACACAAAATAAAATAAAAATAGAAGAAAGGATAGAGAAAAAAATTAGGCCCCCTAAGGGTTCCTAAATTCCGAAGTGCGGAGCTTGTTTTCTGCTTCTCCCTTGGTCTCTTTATTTAGGAATTGGACTGGGTTTTTCTGTTGCTAAAATCTCTCAAATATATTTTAAAATAAAGATAAAGATATATATTTAAAAATATTTGGAGAGATATAGACTATTTGACAAATATAGTTGGTTGATAATATCAATATCTAATATAATTAAATTAATTAATTACTTAAAGATATATGATAAATTATCACCAATTAATATTTGTATTAATTTTCCAAATCAACCCTTTGCAATCTCCTCAAATTATCTCCTAAATAATTCAATATCTTCCAGATATATTTGTTTGTTGTGGATCTAAAAAGATTCAAGAAGATCTTGTCATATTTAAAAAGATTTGGTAGTTAATATCTTTTAATATTTTATGATATAATTAATTAAGATAATTATTTTAAAATATCAAATAAAATATCTAAAGATATATATTTCCCAAATTATCTTCTATCATAAAGATAAAGAAAACGTCCAATTTTTTTGTTGCTCTCTTCTTGGCTTACCCAAACTTCTTCACTCTTTCAAGCTTTTCTTGTCGTCTTCATGCAATGCTTGGCTTGGATTTTTGTGCTTTTGATAATTTCTTATTCTTGGATTTATCTTTAAGGTGTCATGAAGCTTTAAACAATTTATTTCCACACCTCCATGAGCTCAACTTAGTTGCAGCTGCACTAACACACCTCAAAATATCCAAAGAACATTTATGCAACTAAAAAACTATTTTTAACATGTTTTTGTATCTCATGCTCAATAAACTCAATTATAGGAAATCCCAATTAAATCAATATTTAAACACACAAATTCAATTAAATACCCAGAATTAAACATTGAGTTAGCATTTAAACGAAAATGGGTCAAACAATGTAAACAATTCAAATACTATCATGAAATATGCTTAAAACGTTAGATAAACTTAACAAAATCTAGTTAAAAGGACTAAATACATACATTTCTAAAGATGAAGGATTAAATTGGTTAAAAGTTTCGAAGATGGACCAATTTCAAATTTCACTGAAACTTGAGGGACCAAAAACATATTTAACCCTAAAATAAAATAAGCTTAAATATACATTTGGTCCTTATTTTTGTTGCTTTTAATCAATTTGATTCTCATTTTCATCAAATTTTGGTCAATTTGGTCCTTTTGACTAACGATGTTTAAATAGTTAACGTTTTTGAACAGTACATTCCACATGTCATTTTCGTTTTGTGTTCAATTTGGTCATCATTTTCGTCAAATTTTTGTCAATTTGGTCATTTTGACTAACTTTTCGAATAAGCCAATTCATTTGGGACCTCGTGGATCCACTCGTTTTCCTATTCAAAGATCAATCTTTTGTCTCTGTGTTTTCACATCGACAATTCTTTACAAATGAAGAGATGTCAAGGGAACTTCTTACTTCCCAAACAAATCTTTGTGAAGCCCATTTATTTCTCTGCCCTAATAACTAAGGGACTGCCCCAATCTGTTGGGCCTAAGGCCAGCCCAAGAAGTGCCCAAAACACCTAAACCTAACCCTAACGCCTCATTCTGCTAATTTTCAGAGAAGATTGTTCCCCTACCCACCTTGCAGCTGAACGTAGAGCTCTGCTAGGGCATTCTCCGAGCAACCATTGTTTCACTCTAAGGTCTCATTCGGGTAAGTTGAACTTAGACTTTACCCTTCTCTTTCCATTCCTATGCCTTGGTCTCTATTAGGTTGAATCTAAAATAGTAGGCTTAGTAATACATCTGTTTTCCAGTTTTACTGCGCTGGTTTGGGTCGCCGTACCTTCCCCTTCTCAGTGAACTTTAGTGATCCCATTCAAGGTAAGGGAAGCTAGACTTCATGCTTTTGATTCATTGTTGGTGTGCTTTGGTCCTGTTTCGTATTTTGGTGATAGTATGTGGTTTCTGATGGTACGAAAATGCTTTGGGTGTCGTTGTGAGCGAGTCCCTGTTTGAATACGCGTGGTTCAGTGGTGAGTACTGATATACTCGCCCAGGCGAGCTCATCTCGCCCAGGCGAGAATAACAAGAACTCGCCCAATTTTTCTGCTCGAGTGCTCGCCCAGGCGAGGGGCTGTGTTTTGAGCGAAGAACGGTCTCGCTCAGGCGAGACAGCCTCGCCTAAGTGAAAGCTCGCGAAATTCTCCAGGAGCCACTATTGCAGTCTCGCCTAAGCGAGAGTTTGCTGCTTGAGCGAGAGCACTCTTCTCGCCTGAGCGAGGACTCCATCTTGAGCGAGACCTCTTTTGGGTTTTTTCTATGCTTTGTTTCATGAATGTTGATGGTTGTTTGATTAGTTGGTTCATTGACTTATTATGTACAAAGGGGGTGGATATGCATGTACTATGTATGTATGAGGGAGAATAAATGAATTGGAAATGAGCTTGGCATGAGATATATTTGATGGTTGATCATTCATACTAAATGACATGTTAATGGTATGCGTAGGAACTTCATGATTGATTGATAATGTATGAGTAAGGTTTATGTAGGACATAATTCCATGACCCTTGTAGCGGGGCTCGTGGTGGTGCCTTATCTTATGGACGTAATTCTGTGGACCCTTCTAAGGGGAGTCCCCGGTGGTGCCTCAACGATAGGACCTAATTCCATGAACCTTGAGGTGAGGGTTCACGGTGGTGCCTCGAGACCAGGACGTAATTCCACGAGGGTAACGTGGTGGTACCTCAAGGCCAGGACGTAATTCCACGAAGGCCACGTGGTGGTGCCTCTTGTAAGGGTATAATTCCGCGAAGGCCTCGCGGTGACGCCTCACTGCTAGGATGTAATTCCACTGTCTCGTGGTGGTGCCTCATTGAGCGTATTTGGATAGTCAAGTTTTGGTGTCTTATATGGTTTTGGTGCCTCACATATGGATGTCTGCCATTTATGTCCGAATATGAAATTGTATGATTGAGTGTATGATATGATAACTTTTTCACTAGCTTACCCTTTAGTTGTTTGTATGCTTGCGTGTGGTTTCTTCCTTTGCGATGATCATCAACCTTGTTGATGTGAGCAGATGTGAGAACCTCTGGCAGTGGTAATAAGAGAGATGTTGCGGTTTGATGATATCTTGGGCGACTATCAGGCTCATTATAGGGTTCTCAGCGTTGGAGTTTAGTAGTAGTAGTAGTTTCTCTCGCTCTTGGCGAGTTTTTGCATCCCATTTAGGCCTGTGGAGCCTCTTCCTTTTGTTATGGATATGTTGGGGTACTGTGTACGTCATATCCCGTCTTTCCGCACTCTCTGGATATTTAATATATGTGGCGTTTATTTAAATTGATTTTTATCTATTTAATTGGGACGTTACAATCTTCCTACACCTATATATAAACACTGGTTTATCAAGAATACGTAAGAAAACATTTTGAACTGTGTTTAAATAGTTAATGTTTTTGAACCGTACATGTCATATGTCAGCTCCTAGTTGTTTTTGATTTTTAAAAATTTTTAATACTAGAAAAAAACATTTAATAATTATATTCTTATAATATTTTAAATAATTATATTCTATTTAGCAATTAAATATAAGAATTTTATTCAATTTATAATTAAATTTAATAATTGAAATAAAAAAAATAATTAATAAAAATATCAATTTTAGAAAAAAATATTAATATAATTTGTATAAAAGGTATTAAATTTGATGTCAATTTAAAAGAGACAAAATTGATTTATTTTAACAAAAATTGAGAACAAATTAAACAAAAATAATGAATATAAGAACTAAATTGAAAAAAAAAAAAAAAAAAATACACAATAAACTGATGGCACTAGGATTGACAAGTGGAAAATTTATGACTTGACACATAGACAAATTTTTTAAAATTAAAAAAATTTTAAAATCTTTTAAAATTAAAAAAAAATTAAAAAAATCAAAAAATAAACACGTAATATGTAAGGTTAGAAAATATTAACTATTTAAAAATCGTTAGTAAAAATAATCTAATTAACTAATTGACAAAAATAAATATTTAATTAAAAAACACGAAAATAAGAACAAAATTAAATAAAAAAAAATTTATATTTAAGCCAATACTCGTAAAAAAGAAAAACTGTAGGAGAAGATAGAATCCCCAGCAAGCGATATTATAGTAAAACGGCAGCCAATTACCAGAATAATGATGAAACGTCCTGGAAACTAGGCAAGGGCAAGACCGTCTTTTCGATTTTCTCAAAACAGTCACGGGCGGCCCTAAAAATCGCTCAACAAACCCTCCCTCACATACACCTCTACGCTATAAATTCACCTTCAGCCCCTCCTTCAATCCACACGCAACTCTTTCTCATTACGTTCTGCTCGGCGCCTCTTCCTTCTTCTCTCTTCATTGTTCACTCGTCTTGATTTTTAGGGTTTTACTTGGTAAAGTGATTCCTCTTCTGCTCCTAATATGTAAGCGTTGTTCTTCTCCTTTTACTTTTTCCATCCCCTGCATCGCTCGATTCGTTTACATTTCAATTCATGGATTTTGTTTGTTTCTTGAAATTTCAGATTGTCTGCCTTTTGGCTATTGGATGATTTAAGGTCTTTACAGCGTAATTCGTTGCGGCATCTTAAACGATCAATCTAATCAGGTATTAGTTTTTCCTTTTATGTAGTTTTTTTTTTTTATGTAACTATTGCAGTGAGGTTTCTAGATCTGGTACCCTGATTTCGTTCTCTTGTTTGATTTGCATGTTTTATTTCTAGTATTTCATTTATATGATTTTGATCTTGTTTTGCTTTTCTGTGTGCTTTATGTTTAATATTGTTCTAATGATTTTGATATTATTTGCTTCTCTTTTTCGTTCTCTGAAAAGTGTTTATTTGATATACTTTTAAATGATTACCAATTGCCTTTTTCATGCTTTTCATATTTTCGTTTTCGGTTTTCTTGATCAATTTCTTCTTTTTTGTGGCGTTTCTGTTGCATTAAATCTTTGACCGATCTCGATCATTTTCTATGTTTTAGAATTGTTTAAGGGTGTGATCTCCTTTGCTTTTTAAAGTTGAAACTTTTTTCACAGAACACTTGTTCTTAATGAAGTAGTCAAGTAAAATTATAGAATTATGAATTGAAAAATGCATTTGTTTTCATTAAGTACATATTTGCTCCTGCTTGAATTTTACTCGGAAAGCTTTTCTTTTTATTATTTTTGTAGATCCAAAAATTAACTTTGCACGATTTGTTCGATTTAAAATAATTTCCCATACTTGCACAAACTTGCATGAATAACGTGTATATTGTTTGCTGCGATATTATCTTTCTTGGATTCAGTTGCGGGTTTGGGCAAATGCTTATGTATGTTGATTGTGTGATTCAGGGCTGAATGAACTAATGGAGTCTAAAGGTGGGAAAAAGAAGTCTAGTAGTAGTAGTAGTAGTAAATCATTGTTCTACGAAGCTCCCCTCGGCTACAGCATTGAAGACATTCGACCAAACGGTGGCATCAAGAAATTCAGATCTGCTGCTTACTCCAACGTGAGTTTTCATTTTTTATTATTCATTGTTATTATTTTGCTGTTAGATGGATTCTCTTATATTACCGTAGTTGAAAATTTGTTGATACGAGCTAATAGATGTTTTTGTTTATTGTTTTGCAGTGCGCTCGCAAGCCATCCTGATACCTCCCTGGATTGATAGTTCATTGCATGCAAGCAGTGTTTTATTAGTTTTTTTTTTGTTTTGTTTTCGATTAGGTTTTCACTACTCTCCTTCAAACTCCATCTTTCCAATTGCTCTCTTTGAGATACTCTGTGCCGTTTCCTATTGCGTTCGTTCCTCTCCTGAAAGACGACCATGGCAGTTTCTGCAATAGGTTTTGAAGGTTATGAAAAGAGGTTGGAAATATGCTTTTCCCAACCAGGAATGTTTGCTGACCCTGAAGGAAGGGGTTTAAGAGTTCTTACGAAATCCCAGTTGGATGAGATCCTAACACCAGCTGCTTGCACCATAGTCTCTTCGCTCTCAAATGATGATGTTGACTCCTATGTACTGTCGGAGTCCAGTCTCTTTGTTTATGCGTACAAGATCATCATCAAAACCTGTGGGACTACAAAGTTACTTCTTGCAATCCCGCCCATACTGAAGTTCGCTGGTATGCTTTCTCTTAAAGTTAGATCTGTAACCTATACCAGAGGAAGTTTCATTTTTCCTGGTGCTCAGCCATATCCCCATCGCTGCTTTACTGAGGAAGTAGCTATCCTTAATGACTACTTTGGGAAACTTGGATTAGGCAGCATGGCTTATATCATGGGTAGTCCAGACAAAAAGCAGAAATGGCATATCTTCTCTGCATATACTGATTCTCTAATGTCATCTGATAACAACGATATTTATTCTCTAGAGATGTGTATGACGGGCCTGGATAGAGAGAAAGCACAAATTTTCTACAAAGAACAATCTGCTTCAGCTGCCATGATGACTGTTAATTCTGGCATTAGAAAGATTCTCCCGAATTCTGAGATATGCGATTTCGACTTTGAGCCATGTGGTTATTCAATGAATTCTGTTGAAGGGGGTGCTGTTTCTACCATTCATATTACTCCAGAAGATGGATTCAGTTATGCAAGCTTTGAGACCGTGGGCTACGACTTTAAAGTTGTGAACCTGAACGAGTTGGTTGGCAGGGTATTGTCATGTTTCCTTCCAAACGAATTTTCTCTAGCTATTCACGTGGATGGTGCAAGCAAGCCCTTGGAAAATATGTTTTTTGTGGATGTGAAGGGATACTATCGTGAAGAGTGGAGCCACGAAGGGCTTGGAATGGGTGGTTTTGTTGTCTTCCAAAGATTCGTGAAGATTGGTGACTGTGTTTCACCTAGATCAACTCTGAAGTGCTGGAAAGATGAAGTTGAAGAAGAGTAGTTTAAGTGTGGTTATGAACCTTTGTCTTTGTAATAAGTCTGGTTTTCCAGACACGTTATTAGTTTCTGGTATTTTCATATTATTGTCTCCTGCTGTTTGTTTCTGTTAATTGTGGTGTTCCGGCGTTTGTTAGTTCTATTTCCATTTGAACGTTTCAATTGTGTAATAAAATGAAGCACTTGCTTTACTTGGTTGTTTTGTTTATACGGATTTAATTTGCATTTTTTAGGGTTTAACTTCAAAAGGTTAAGGGGTTGCTGAAAAATTAAATGTTCAGGGTTATCAAAATAAAATATGCATATTCAATTTGCAATTTGTAGTGGAAGACTAGACGCAGTTCATAAATTTATTTAGTAGTACTTATAAAAATGAACTTGGTTTAGTAAATTTTAATGAGCTAGTAAAATGATTTGTAGTTCAGGTAAAATACAAAATAGTTGTTGTTCCTTTCGGTGCTTGTTTTTATAAGGTTAAAATATTTTTTTGACAAGTTTTGTTAAATAAGTTTTAATTTTGATTTTGTATTTAAATAAGTTTCAATTTTTGTAAATTTTGTTCAATTGGATCCTTTTTTTTAACATCATTTAAATCATATTAAATCATTAATGATCGAATAGTGAACGTCATGTGTCAAATTTTTATATTTAATATTTGTTATTTTTGTTTAATTTAGTTCTAATTTTTGTTAACATGAACCAAATTTGGTCATTTTTCAAATTGAAACCAAATTTAATTTTCACGTTTTTATTTAAATATATAGTATATTAAAATTCATATCATTATAATTTTGATAAAAATATTAAATTTGGTCACATCTTCGAACAAAATTGGTTAATTTTAAACAAAATTGTCACGAGATACACTCCAAAGAACACAAATCACATAATCAACTCAGAACGTCCCACTGTCCTAATGTGTCGCCTGGTGGAGCCACCAGGCGGTGCGTGCCAATCTGGGTTCTGTCCAGATTTTTTTTCTCGCACCAGTCGTGACCCCAAACACCCCAATCACAGTCCCAACCTTCATGTTGACATAATTTAACATGCACACATCAACATGGTTCATACTTTGTGCATATTGCCCAGATTTTTTTCCCGCACCAGTCGTGACCCCAAACACCCGTCGTGACCCCAAACACCCCAATCACAGTCCCAACCTTCATATTGACATAATTTAACATGCACACATCATACATGGTTCATACTTTGTTCATATTAACATCATTTCCATAAAACAGCGCACCAATCATAGACATAGATCATGCTTATTCATTTCCAACCCCAACATGAACCCTAGTCCCCAAATTCATTCAAAGACTCATGCCTTTTTCATCCATTCATACACAATTTCATACACGTACACACACAAACAATTTTAGAATTGGTCCATACATTTCAATTAGGGTTCACATGCATTTTAATCAATCCAGAAACAATACAATACTCATAAAACATGTAGTACAACTCCCCTAACCTGGTATTCCTTGCTTCCACTTGCAAAACTTAGCTAGCCTCTTTGATTCCCAAAGCTTCCTTTGTTCTTCCACCTTTCAGCACTCCCTCTCACTTTCTACAGCTCGTGAATAATCTGAAAGTTCTCTCCTCACTCTATGCATCAATGGTAGCCTCACTAGCACTCTCTCTCACCCTTAATGGAGCCTATCTGCCTCCCAAATTGTTAGGGTTTTTGGCTCTTCACATTCATGCCAAAAATGATTTTAGCAAAAAGAAAGTTATTTTGCATAGATCAAGGTTTGAACACACAACCCTCCAATTACGAAGCAAGTGCACAACAAATTCAACCAATTCATGTTTAATGACAATTTCTATAAATCTAGAACCTAACAACCTCATCTTTTGTTTATTATGTTTTATCTTAATAATTCAATTATATATATATATATATATATATATATATATATATATATATATATATATTACAATTATTACTTTCTAATTCATTCTTTCTTTTATCTTAACCTATTTAGTTACAATTTTGTGCCACTGCCAAATCTAACAAAAGACCTTCTTAATTCATCGAGCCTGTCAAGGATTTTTATAATCATTCATACCAGAGATATGCATTTTGAAAGATTATATTTTAGGTTTAAATACTAATTTAATTTCTATTTTTGTTAACAACGAGTGAGTATGTTAACACCCAATTTCGTTCGTGTGACACTCACTTTAAAAAAACCAAAAATAATTTTCTTTCTCTTTTAGTGTCTGTTTGGTCACCTGCACCATGTGACACTCGTTTTCAAAAATACCAAAAGTAGTTTTATTTTTCTTTTAGTGTCCGTCTGACCGCTTGCGTTGTGTGACACAAATTTTCAAATAATTCAAAAAATATGAAAATTTTCAAAATATAAAAATATCAACATTTTCAAACAAAGAGTCTTTCTTAAGAACTACGTGATCCTTGATTCTCCACCGTGAGATACGTAAGAGTAAGGCCAGTCCTTGTCAGGTTCACTTCCAAAAAAATTAAATCATTTTCCAGATAGATTTCCAAATCATTTTTCTCAAGAACTATGTAACCCTGATTTCTCACTTTAAAGGAGAATACGTAGGACCAAGGTCAATCCTTGTCGGGCCCAAAAATAAAAAAAAATATTTTTTTTCTATTTAGTATTATTTGTCTCATTATTTTTGGGGAAAATTAATATTTTGAAAACCACATCAACTTTGCAATTTTAATTAAAGGTACCACCTTCGGGCGGGCGTAGTAGGGTGCTAATACCTTCTCTACGCGTAACCGACTCTGATGAGCGATTATCTCATTTTCTTTTAGAGTTATGAATATGGTGAGGTTGTTTAAGAAAGTTTTTTGAAAATTCCCACTGGACATTAAGATAGCATGTTATCTAGATATGAAGGTTCATTTCTAAAGCTCATGAAAGGAAGAAAAGAGTTGGATTCAAGTAACACACACACACGGATTCAACAACACTAAAGAACAAATGAAAGAAGAAACATTAAAAAATGGAAAGCATAGAAGATGAAGCATGGAAGAAGCACGCCACTGATAGGGGGGATCTAAGCCAACCAAGCCCTAGAGATGAGTGATGGTGCCGCCACTTGCAAGCAAGATAAGGTAAAGGTGAGTTCACTTCTAGGAAGGAGAGCTCATGGAAAAACAATGGTTGAAACACAATAGTTTAGCAACAAAATGATCAACCCTTTTACAAGACAAGGAGCACCCTTTAAATAAGAGTTCATAGGGGTCCTTAAGCAAATACACAAACATGGAATGGACTAACAAGAAAACTCTAGAAACCTAAAGCTAATGAAGTCTCGGCCAAATGATTGAATATGATTGCTGGATGCATTTCCATGAGGATTCTAGGCCAAAAGAGGAAGGAGACCAAGTAGCCTTCAAAGGAATAAACCAAAAAGGCAAAAGGAGACAAGGAACATGTCTACTTTTGCTTTTGCTTTATGCTTTTTGCTTTTCTCTCTCCTCTACATCATCCATGTGCTCCAATCACCATTTGCCACCTAGCCATGCTCTACTTCTTCTTAATTACCTACAAAACAAGTCAAGAAAGGATTAGCATGTTGGTTTAAGTTAATCTAATCTTGGTCAAAGGTCAACTTTGGGGTCAAAGTCAACAAGTCAACCAAAATAAGTCAACTAGGAACCAACTTAGGGAATTCAAACTAAAGTGATGCAAAATAAAGATAAAGATGATGGAATAGAAGACTCCCCTCTAGACATGCTTCTAGTGATCCTTCTTGAGGGAGCTTCTAAGGTGGTGGTGGTGGTCACGCCTTCATTATCCTCCCTTTCTTGGAGAGAATTCAACCACGAATTCTTAAACCCTACATCAAAAGGAGAAAGGTCACAAACATTGAGTGAGTTACTTATGTTGTAGCTTGGGGGTAGGTCTAACTCATAAGCATTGTTGTTAATTCTCCTAATGACTTGAAAGGGGCCATCCCCTCTAGGGAGGAGTTTAGACTTCCTTTGAGTAGGGAATCTCTCCTTTCTCAAGTGAAGCCAAACCCAATCTCCCTTTTGGAAGATGACTTCCTTTCTTCCCTTATTACCATCCTCTTGTTGTTTCTTAACTCTCTTCTCAATGGTTTCCTTGACTTGTGAATGTAAGTCTTGGATGTACTTGGCTTTGGTCTCACCATCTTGGCAAGTCCATGCCTCATGAGTGGGTAGGGGAAGGAGGTCTAAGGGAGTTAGGGGATTGAACCCATACACAATCTCAAAAGGGAAATGAGAAGTAGTAGAATGCACAACCCTATTGTAGGCAAACTCTATGTGGGGAAGAAGTTCCTCCCATTCTCTAATGTTTTGCACTATCATACATCTTAACATTTGCCCTAGGGTTCTATTAACCACCTCAGTTTGGCCATCACTTTGGGGATGGCAAGTGGTGGAGAAAAGAAGCTTGGTGCCAAGTTTACCCCATAAGGTTATCCAAAAATGGCTTAGGAACTTAGAGTCCCTATCACTTACAATGGACCTAGGTAGGCCATGTAGTCTTACCACTTCCTTGAAGAAAAGATTTGCAATATAAGTTGCATCATCAATCTTATGGAAAGGAATGAAATGGGCCATCTTAGAGAACCTGTCCACAACAACAAAAATGTAATCCCTACCTTTTTTGGTCCTTGGGAGGCCTAAGAAAAAATCCATAGAAATGTCAACCCAAGGTTTAGAAGGGATAGGCAAGGGAGTGTAAAGACCATGGGGTTGGACTCTAGACTTGGCTTTCATGCATGCTATGCAACTCTTGCAATGCCTATCTACATGCTTCCTCATGTGAGGCCAATAGAAGTGTTCTTTCAAGACTTCCAAAGTCTTGTTTGGCCCAAAATGCCCCATTAATCCTCCCTCATGTGCCTCTCTAATGAGTGAGG
>Ga0214544_1008406_pt1 | contig 17184 bp, 9 predicted proteins | sample CNSS3metaG_FD_160074 | JGI IMG/M metagenome (GOLD analysis project Ga0214544, IMG submission 160074) | Root nodule microbial communities from cowpea collected in UCLA plant growth center, Los Angeles, California, USA - CNSS3 | ecosystem: Host-associated > Plants > Roots > Nodule | place: USA...
TCTTACCCCACAACCGAGTAAATTACTTTCAGATATTGTGGAGGCATTGATGTGTCTCCAAGACTGGTTATGGACCAACATGGAAGGTAATGAAATTAACACTTTTACTTAGATATTTTAATTAAGTAACTGTTAGAAATTTTTAATGAACTTCTTATGTTTTCAGGCTCTTCTAGATTAAAATGTTGCAAGAGGTGTACATTGATGAAGTTAGTAATTTCTTTAATATTTTATTCAAAAATAAACTACAATATAAATTGGTCATGATTTTTTATTTGTTTATTTTTCAAGAATAAATCGGAGAAAAGAGACTTCTTGATCCAAGCACTAATTATGGTTAAATATTTATTTTTTTTAAATATTTTTGTAAATACTCGCGGGTACCCGTGGATACCCGCGGATATGAAAAAAAATAGACGGGTACCCGCATAACGGATACCCGACGGATATGGGTACGGGTACGGGGCGAATATTTATTCAGCGGGTAGGGTACGGGGGAGCTACTACCCGTACCCTACCCGCCCCGTTGACATCCTAGTCACGTGTCATATTATTATCACATGATAGTGCTTGTTTTCATTTTAGTACAAAGGACAAAATTGAAAACAACCACTATCACTACCACATGTCAGGTTATAGTCATGCCACGAGATAGTTTATATATTTTTTAAAAAATTAAATAATATTGAAAATTTCACGAATTGATATGTAACCTGTACGAACACTGTGTTAATATTAACTTAGCATAAATGACCAAATTGAGCTTTTTTAAATAATTAGAGAACTAAAATGAACAAAAAAATAATGAAAGGACCAAGATGAACTAAACCAAAATATTAGAGAACTAAATAAGTAATTATACCTAAAAAAATTATAATTGGCTACTAAGTTGGTCTCTAAAATTAGCTATCAAAGTTTTAGCTACAAAAACAAATTGGTCACTAAAAATTAGTTACCAAGATGTTAATTATCAAATGAATTAGTTTCTAAATTAGTCTCTAATTAATTAGTGACCAATTATAATTTTTTATTTATAGAAATAACTATTTTAATAATCAATAATTTTTAATATTATAAATTAATATTTAAATTGGTCATTACAATGATTAATTATTTTTATTTTTGAAATTAATTTTTATTTAGAGATTTTCTTAGCGGAGATTTTCTTGTAGTAGTGTAAAAGCCTGTAAAAAATAATAATAATAGCTCAAAAAGAAAAGAGCTTTTGCCGTCAGTAACTCCAAGACAAAGAAACAGCCGAATTAAAGTAATTGGTGCGTACCAAGAAATATTTTATTGATTTTAACCATTATTAATTTTTTATTTTAGTTCCAGAATTCTTTTGTTCTACATTTGATAGGTACTTTTTTAATGCATTTTTAACCAAATAAATGCTTTTTAATCCGTACATATCCTATATAGAGTGTAATACACTATTACAGGAGAAGGATATCATAACTCTAAAATCCAAGCTAATATATTTAAGATTTAAAAAGAAATATATAAACAAAGTAATTTAAGATTCATATATATGAAGTAATTTCATCATTTTATCTATAATACATAAATATCGCTATAGATATTATGTTACTATTTTTGGAAGACTAATATCTTAAAGGCTTAATTAGTCCAAGAGTATTCACTTTTGTTCGGAAGTTTTAGTATAGTATTCGCTTTAAAAAAAATTTCAATTTTATTTCAATTTTTGAAAAAGTGTCTCAATTAGGTTTCTTCAAAAAAAAATTATCAATACCATTAAGGGCGTGCCATGGTTCGGCCTCTAATTTTTTTTCATTATTTTAATTGAAACAAATATACATATGAGGAGACGAAACTGAAATCAAGACAATGACATTTGACAAGAACACTCACATTTGACAGTACCTTGCCACATGGCACTAACAATGTCACCTGTCACACCAAGGATCTGACAAGTGGCAAAAAAAATTAAAAAATAAATTAAAAAATAAACATTAAAAATAAAAAACAAATAAAAAACCTAGAGATTGACACGTGACACACCGTTAACGGCATTAATAATTTTTTTTCTGAAAGGGACCTAATTGACACTTTTTCAAAATTTTGGACGAAATTGAAACTTTTATAAAAACAGGTACCAAACTGAAACTTTCGAACAAAAGTGGGTACCATTCAACTAATTAACCCTATCTTAAATTAGATTTAGAAATTTTAATACATGTTATATGGATACCCAGTTGATTTTGACGAAATTAACTGAACTCTACTCAGTCTAATATATCAAGATTTAAACTCTCTTCATATGACCAAATTAATTCTCTATAATCTACTGGAATAATTCTCTTTCACATTAATTCTTGTTAAAGGAACATGGATCGACTCTCACCTCCCAAATATATTTCTCTATGTTAATTTGAATATAAAGTAAGTCTGGATCACTAGTACAAAATTTCCTTTTTATACCTACATATTATACCTGTTAAAATCCATCAAGTATAGAAGGAGGGGGCAATCATAATTTTGTAAATAATATGAATTCTTTTATAGCTATTGAGCCTAAAATAGATATAGAAAGTGATTTAGTAGTATTTTTGTATTATTGGAGAATAATTTATATTCTTGTTCCATGGTATAATAGGTATAAAATATTGAATCTTTTCTCCGACTCTTTGCGCGCTTCGCACTTCATTCGCTTCTCCAGACTCTGTGCCTTTTTTTTTCCTTCTCTATTTACTCGCCACATTGGGGTCTCATCGTGTTCGTACGTTGTCGTTGAGTTCTCGTCGCATTTATCGTTCGTCGTTCTCCGTTCACCATTCACCGTTCACCATTTTGTCGTTGTCTCCTCCATTCTCCTTTCCTTCACCATTTGTGTTCGCTCCTCCATTGGAGTTGCTCTCTTCTGTTCACGTTCGTGTTTCGCTCCTCCAAAATTTCTCCCAAATGCTGACCACAACAGTTCTTGACTACTCATTTTTTAGTGTTTTGTTCATCAATCATCATTGTCGATTTTGTTTGTTATGGATTGTGATGGTGCATAAGGTGAGTTCGTGGGGTGAGAATCTTGGATGTGGAAATTGGGTGGCACGGAGTTCAAATTCTCTTTTTGGCAGAGTGGTTGTAATATGAGGCAGGCAGGTATTTTGAACATGGTAGAGCTGCTTGAGAAGTAATTGGCTTTAGAGTAATCAAAGATGACTAGAAGAAGCTTTCATCCTTGCTCGTGCCTTCGGTCACTATCTTACTTTAATGGGCATAGTTGAGACCCTTCACAAGTAATTCAGTCACAACTTAATAGTTCTTTTACTCTCATTACTTGATGATTAGTTTGTTCTTGCTTTTAATGATAATATCATTGTAAAATTTGAACAATTGTATTTTATTACAATACTTAGAGAGTAGTAATAAGCAGGGTAGTCTCTTACAGAATTTGTGCTTTTGTAGGGTTCGTAAAGGAGGGAACATGACACAAACTGCAAAATCTTGCGATGATATATTTAATCAGTTTGTGTATATTTATATATATTTAAAAAATAGGTTAGTTCTTTATTGCCATTCTCTCTCAACCAGTTTTGTTTCTTCCTCTGTTGGTTGGTGCATTTCTTAATTGATATTTCCAATCTTGTTAAATTTAACATGCAGGCAGATTCCATATATTTTATGATTGCATTATTAATCATAGGCAGATTCCATATAACATGCATCATTAACTTTTTAATATGGCAGGGTTGTTGTCGGATTTAAAAGCATATCTGACAAGGATATGGGAGCTCTTGTAGAAGCATTTTTTATTTTGTTTTGCAGAGGTTTTCATTCTTGGGAAGACTTCAAGATAGGTAATATCGATCTTTTGTGCATCCTTCCAAGGTCAGTTCGGTGGTTACTATTCTTGTAATGAATAATTTTTGTTTGTATACTGTTCAATTCAACATGTTGTTTCCTTGTTCATCACATCAATTAGTGACCTATAATTGGATTATTCAACTGATCAGGAGGAACCCAAAGGTTCAATTGATCCAGCTAGGATGCTGGAAAAAGCACACTCAAGTACGAAAGCTAAAGGTTCCTCTACTGCATGCATCATTGCACTTACTAATCAGGTTAACTTCTCCTTTATGCTCTTTTGTTTGGAATATTACAACAGCTTCTACGCCATACCTTGACATATATTACCGTAGTAATGAATTTAACTTCCTTAGTTATTGCTTCCTTTTTAGTTGCTATTTTTAGTATCCTTTTCTACTATCTAATGTTCTTCTGGTGATTGGTTTAACCTTTTCAGCTTATTTTCTTCATTCCACAACATTTATTTGTGGAAAACCCATATAGAGTACTGGTAAACGATTCCAAAATATATTGGCTTTCCAAAATAATTTTCACTGTTCTGGTAACTTAATTATGTGGAGAAGTTTTAAAGCAGTAATCTTAGATCTTTATAGATCTTGTGACCTAGTGCATTTTAACATACGTAGTGAATCATGATGCAAAAGTTCCAGTTTACATAGCTAAATGTTGTCTTAAATAATTTATGGTAAAAGTAGTCCTCAATGTGATTGTAATAGTTAAAAGTCTCTTTTAAAAGCTTTTTATGTGCTTGTAAGTTGCACCAGTTAATTTTCTGAAATATAAAGCATTGGATACATCTAAGCATAAGATTACATAATATGAAGTTCCATGGTCGGGATTGTTGAGTAATTTACTAAGGTAGCATACTAGCATTTAGTAGACTACTTCAAATAGGGTGAAATATTACGAGTTGTTACATTTTGGAAAGAAAATAGAACAGGACATAAGGTAAAAAAAGTGATGCATTTTGGTTAAAGGGTTGAACAAGAAAGAATGAAGCATCACACATTCCACTCTATTCTATTTGCGTAGTAATTTCTAAACTTTGTTCCTGAACTTTGACTCTTTTTTTCTGCTTTTCTTCATTTTATAGTTTTAATTGAGGGCTTGTGATTTTTCTTGGTTACAAATATTCTACTCTGATTTGTAAGTAAATAATTTTGCTATTATGTAATTCTGAAAGAGATCTTTGTTTTGTTTCATTCTTCACATATCTTCATTATTGTGTGTTTCTTGCACAGGGCCTTAATGCTATCAATTTAGGAGACAGTGGGTTTATGGTAGTCCGGGATGGGTGCATCGTATTCCGATCCCTAGTGCAACAACATGATTTCAATTTCACCTATCAGCTGGAATGTGGTAGGAATGGTGATTTACCTAGTTCTGGTCAGGTATTTTCCTATTTTTTGGACTTTATCCTTGGGAGAATCGGATTAAATTGGTCAATGAAGTATCTTTTCTGCACTCACTCTTAATGGTAGAGTGTGCTTATCTGATTTTTGAAAAAAATGTTTGCTACTGCATCTGCTACTCATTTATATCTTTTAATATGGTTATTATATATATAATTAACATAACAAATGTATACAAAGGTTTATGGTAATTTTACTCTATATTCAATTTCTAATTCGTAAAAATCTACCATTCTCTTTTGTATATCTACTGTAAGATTTAAACCTTGTTTCAGAAGAATTCTTTTATACATATAATTATATATTATTTATGTTAATGAGGTTTATAATCACTGTTTTTTAGGAATCCGCAATTGGTTGCACATATTCGCAGTTTATATTTCATGAATCAATATTCGGCTACTGATATAATTGTTAGTGTGTTGGCTTGTATTTGATGTCGTAGTTCTTTGTTTCTAGGAGAGACTGCTTGTTTCTTCTATAGAACTGTTTATTACATGATTTTCTGCCCTATTTTGTATAATGTAGTGATGTAGTCAAATGATGTTAGGTGTTTTATCACTTATATAATAATTCGTTTTGGAGTAGTATTATATTTCATATAAACATTAGATTCTATTTCATGTAAATATTAGATAGAATGAGATTTGTTTTCTGGATGTTTTGGGTAATTATATATAGGTTTGGTATGTGGTAGGAAGCATAAACGAATTTTTCATAAAAAAAAATAAATCACTTTTTATACCGATTGAGATCATACTTGGTGTAAAATGTGTAAGTTTTTATACCGGTTGGAACTATAATCGGTATAGTAAGTCATTTTTTTTCTTACATAACTTTCCATTTCCAAGAGGACTTTCTATACCGGTTTTAGAAAATGGTATAAAAATACTTTTTTTATACCTGTCATGGAACCGATATAGAAAGATCAAATCTTCTATACCGCCTACATCTATGCCGATAATAAAACCAATATAAAAAGCCTTTTTTAACCGGTATAAAAAGCCTATTTTACACTAGTGGATAATCTCGTCAAGGAATTTTTATTCAATACAGCTCCTAAATTACATAATATAGCACTTCCTCCTTGAAAATACTTCATACACGTGACATATACAATTATTCAATATCTCAGTAGATTTTGGTCACTATATATAGGTATACTTTTCTCTCTCTCTCTCTTTATATATATATATATATATATATATATATATATATATATATATATATATATATATATAAAATGTAATAGAATATAAAATCAAGTGACTTTACATAATTTTATCTGAAAATAAAGTCACAAAATTATTGATCCTAGAATTTTCCTTCTCCAAATACGAATCTTAGCGATATGCAATGTGGACTTAAACGAATGCTTACTGTAGCTATTTTTATTCTCTTATAATTCTATTTTCTTCTTTTATCTTTTTATCTCTTTATTACTTTTCTCTCCTCTCCTTATTTTCTTCTCTTCTAAGAGTCATTTTTTTAAAATCTTGGCAGATTACATTCATTCAATTTCCTATTGTCCGTGTGTACCAATTTTTCACCCTCATTTTTTGTTTAGTATTTTTTTTCTTTCTATTTCTTGTAATTTTTATTCTATTTTGGATTTGTTCTAAAATTAGAAATGCGTTTCTTTTGTCTAGTTTAGTTTTTCGATACTTTTCGATTTACAAGTTTCAAGAGTTTTTTTGCATATATTTTGAAGAGGAACTAAAATTTTTCTACAAAATTATTAATTATATTAGGGATTAGTCTTTTGGTAGATAATAGATTAATTGGAGTGTAACTCAAAGTTGAATTTTTTGTAGAAAGATAATTCAAGTTTAAGAAAAAAAAAGACTTACTATAGAGTTGAGAAGATCCTAAGTTCATTGGAAAACGTATTAGACAAAAAAAATAAACAATTTGATGAAAACATTGAGAATAAAATTGTAAAATCTCTTCAAGAGTCGTTTAAAATTGATTTATTTTTTGTATATTGTAGATAAAGAAATTACCACACTTTAGAATACGTTTGAACAATTTAAAATATATAATTTTTTTTTATGTAGTGTTAAAAATTAAAGTCACTAAATTGTACATTCTTGCAAGAAAACGGCTTAAACTTTGAATAATCTTTAAAACATGATAATTTGTTGGATAATGATGAATTTGATTTATTTTCATAATTAAATATCTTAAGAGAAATTATAGGTTTGAAAAATAATAAATCAATTTATATTCTTAATTATATAAAAAAATTATATTCTTTTTTAATTTTCCAAATGCATATATAACTTATAAAATAATATTAACAATTTTAGTGTCAACAATGTTTTAAAAAAAATTAAATAAATTAATCTTAATGTTTATTAAAGAAAAAATATTAAATAAAATTAATTATGACAATTTAACAAATAATTTTGCATAAAAAAAGTTCAAAAATAAATTTTAAATAAAAAGCTTTCATGGTTTGTTTTAGGCCCTCTAAATTCTTGAGGCGCCTCTACCGTGTACGTGCTACTCAATTTATAACATTTTTAGAATCTATCCATTTACATAATTTTTGTAGAAAGTGAACCCGTTTAATAAAAAAACAAAAAAATTTGGTATATAATATTTAGAGTGAGAAGTAGGAGATGGAAGTATTTTGTTGAAAAGATAGATGAAGTTTGTTTTAGAAGTTATAACTTTAACAACAGATGGAGTGGAGGCACGTTTATATGGGTGCTTAAATGGAATTTACACAGGTGCACATATGGGGCAGGTAATCATCGTGAAAATAAAGCCTACCATAGTTGTGACCTAGGGAATCTATAGCTTACTAAAATAGTCATAGGAGTCGGGGAAGAAACATGCCAAACAATAAACCCAACCAAACTACAAAAGTTATATATAATCCTCTCTCTCTCTCTCTCTCTCTTACGAACAACGCATTGTTGTTTTCTTCTTTTTTGAATTCAAGCATCTTCCTTTTCGTGTTACTATGCTATATACCATTACTCTCACTTTTACTCTACTTCCCCATGAAGGTAATTCAATTTCAATTAATAAATAAACTAGTGAACTTTTAACACCATGAACTTCAATATTCAAACCACCAATTAATGAGACACAAACTCATCTTTGCTATTTTGTAATTTCACAAATAAATGGTGAAGAGGATGATGACATCATTGATTTGGCTACAATATGAATTAAAATATTGACGAAAATAAACAGAATTTTAATGTATTAAAGTATTCATTTATATTTTTCCTTTAGACTTGTATTTAAGTCATTAATAAATTTAGTTACTTTTAGGGATGTCAACGGGGCGGTAAGATACGGATAGTAGCTCCTCTGTACCTTATCTTGATGGATAAATATTCGTTCATACCCGTCTCCATATTCATGCGAATATCCATTATGTGGGTACCCCATATTTTTTTAATATCATCACGGATATCCACGTGTATCTGCGGGTATTTACAATTTTTTAAAATATTTAATTACATATTTTTAATCGTAAATTCAAATAAAATACAATACATAAAATTCACAAATTTCAAACAAAGTCCAAATAACTCATTTAAATAGTGTTGAATGACATTTTATAAAGAAATGATTTTTTTTTAAAATCAGTTGATAAAAAATAACTCATTCAAAATCAATGTGTTAATATTTTAATCATGTTTTTTTAAATTGTTTTGAATTTAAATTTAGAGTATAACGGATACTGGTATCCACGGGTACAAATACTATGATACCCGTACCCGCTTCATTAACATGCGGGTATAAAAAAATACTCGTACCCATTACTTGCAAGTATCCCTTTATAATATCTATTTCTTAGCCATTATAAGTTTTATCCCTGTCTACGGATTTTTTTGACATATTTGATTACTCTCCATGACAATCTCTTCAAGTATTTATACACTCATATGCATATCTAGCTAGATCTATTACTCGCATTTAATGAAACATGTTTTCCTTGAAAAGTACTAGCATTAACTATAAAATTAATTTAACTAAATACATCCTATTCTATAAAAAAATATAAAATAAAATCCAAAGGTTGATAAGTACACCTACATAACAAACACGATTCAACTCAATTGAAGATAACAAAAAAAATGATTACAAACATATTACGTATTTTAGTATTAAAAGAATAACATTAAATTGCTAGACGTAGACTGAATAAAGTTTAAATAATAGATGAAATTCTAGAAATTTAATATATTTGTTCTAGACTGATCAACATAGTTATAGGGACCTAAAGAAAGTCAGTTTTACAATTAGACAAGCCCCACAATCCCTTTGTGGCCTACACTTATGTACGCTATAACATAATTCCATCAAGTTATACAGCCATTACATGAATCTTGACGAAGGAAGATTACTATTAATACACACGTCCTAAATCATTGGGATTCACCAAATTAACCATAACAGCAAGCTAACACGACATGTATAAAACCGTAACCAAAGTTATGGATTTTGCTTCACATTTATTTACAGGTTTAATTTAATTTAAATTAATTTAATACAAGTAGCATTTGATAATTTAAATCGCCCTCTTCAAGGATTTAATTGTGTAGAAAAGAAGTTTCACAATAAAATACAATCGAAGAAATCAAATTGACTAATATGTAAATGCATAAAGAAATTAAACGAACTAATTCTCTTACCTTGTATTTGGATGAAAAATTTTAACAATTTTAAGAAATTAAAATATTGAATAATTACAGTAAACTTTAGCTTATATTCGTATTTTGATCTTAAAAGTTTGATGTGAACTTAATTGGAATGCAGACTTATGAAATTTTAAATTATTATAATTAACATAGAATATTAGGTCATATAATTGCAAAAATTTTTGAGAGATTGTGAAAATATGAGAGATATAAAATATATAAAAGATATAAAAGATATGTTACAAAGGAATATGTTATTTTATTTTATTCACACACACATAATAAAATATAAAAATATAAAATATTTATAATATTTTAATCTTGATTTTCTAATTTAAAATAATGACTAATTTTTAAAATTGAGAGATATTTTTAAAAATTGAAATATTTCCTAACAAATAATTTAAATAAAAAATATTAAGTAAATATTTTCAACAATAAATCATATAATAAATAATCCTATATTTTCTAAACAAGTGACTGAAAAAACAATTTATCTTACAAGAAAGATGAATTTTAAAAAAAATTTCAAATAAATGAACTACTTTCTTAAATTGGTTCATTCACCCCATAAGTTTGATGTAGTTTAGAATTTTAATTTAATAATTATCTGATAAATTTGAGGAATCTTCCTTATGTATCACATTAAATTTGAAGAATATTCTGGAGCAAAAGCATGTTAACGTATATTATTGTGATAAAGTATTACATATAATATATGTGTGTGACTATCAAGCAAACATGGACCAAGAATGGGGCATGGGTCCATGGCGAAAAGCTACGTGCCTGTGTTCTCCACTCTTTAGTTATTTACTGAATGAGGCAGTCTACAAATCATAGCCTCAAATGTGGCAAGATTTCTATGACCCTACAAAATATATATATACACATATATTAGTGTTGATTAATCTCTGAACAGTTAAATATGAAAGTAAACCAGTATATTAGCACCAAGTTTCATGAGACTTGGCCTCAAGTTCACAGTTTATGGCTAGCTTTATTTTGGCGGTCCGGGTACAATAATTGCCCATAAAAAGTCCAACAACAAGAAACCACGTGAAGGGGAAGAGGGATATAAAGCAAAAACATCCTAAAAAGAACAACATAATTAGCTGGTAACCACATATACATATATTCGCAATCATATCAATACAATTACGATAATTATCCTTCTTTAATCATCACAATTTGTCACAGGAATAACTCTGAAGGAAATTACATATATTATTATTTCTCTTTTGGCTTTATGTTTTTTTATATAATTTTACCGTTCAACATAATTTCTGAATTAGCAATTTCTCAAATGGCACCCACACTTAATTAAGATAATAGAATATGAAGACTGAGTTTGATACTAAGACACGTGTGGCACTTATGATAGTAAGAAATATTGCTGAAAAAAAAAAAAGTAAAGGAGGAAGACGATATATGTGGTGCCTGGGAAAAAGAAAAAGAGAAGGAGGATAAAACTGAGATGGGTAAGGTTTGGCTTTAGTTAACTTTATTGTTTTGGGTGGGTACAACCCTCCTAATGCGTTGGACGAAAGACATTGGGGTGCCAGGGAATTAGAATCTTCAACTTCTCCGCACCATGCAAACATATCACATTCACAATATCATACACAAAAAGAAAAAAAAGAGAAAAAAAAAAAACGGACAACGCAGCTAAAAAGCATTGCATTTTCATGTAGGAGAGTCCTGAAGTGTCTACGTTAGTGAAACAGATAAAATGGAATGCACTATTGCTGGGGACAGGAACTCCTTTTTCACATTTCGCTAAAGTATGTCTCTGCTAAATATTTTATCACATGTCCACCTTATCTGTCTTGTTCGTTTCGATCCTTTTTCATTCTAATTACTTCTACCGATATCGTTTTTTAATTTGAATTTTAGAGGGACGACAAAAATATATAAGAAAAGATCGCGGAATAAGGCAGGGATAGAGGACACTCTATTAAATATATAAGTGAAGATTCGCTATAAAGATGTTAATTTTTGATAAAAATCAAAGTTATAATCCAAGATCTAAGAGAATCCTCTCTCAAATAATACAAATTTTCCAGTTGCTTATAGCATCAAGAGCTTTTGAATAAATTTGATCTTCCAATCTATTGTTCTTTATCCTTGTCATGGATCCTTTAATTGGTAAATGTTCATCGAGTTTCAAATTTATCCTCTATTATACCCTCCTCTTTAAAAAGAATTTATCCTCAAATTTGTTTCACTTGAAGATTCCTTATCGAGTTTAATCCATAATTAAGTTTTACTAACAAACTAATTAAGTTTTCTTTCTTAATCAAACATTTTATTCCTAAAATTTGAAATTAAAACTTTTTTTATGAGGTGTGAAACCTAAACCTAGTTTCAGTCACACCAATCATTGAGAAAGGAAATCTATCGGTTCGGATCTCTCTAGATCTCTCTTTATCGCATGCCAGTGATTTGGCTTTCCTGCTATCTCTCGTTTCTTAAAAAAAAAAATAAAATAAACTTGGTTGGACTTTGGTGTAAAGAATCTATGGTTGTTTGAAGATTCAGTTAAATTCGTGGGTTGAAAGTTTGTCTCCTTGGATTTTCTGTTGAACCAGTTATAACCAGGTATCGAAAGTTAATGTTGTTGGCGGTAGTTTCATAGCCCGAGGAACTAACGAGGCAGGAGGTACACCAAAAAGGAAACAATTCTTATTCAAATGAAGGAAGTTAACGATGCTCTCCAAAGTGGTGTTCGCCATTAACCCTACTTTGAATTTTCTTCGGTCATTTCTTACAGTTCTTCACTAATACATTTGGATTACTTGAATCAAACAACCATCCTCTCATATTCTTTCTTTCTTCATAAAACCTTTACAGTTTGTTAGGTGAATTCTCTCAACATGTGGTCCTACTTGGACCATGTGTTTTTCTCTCTTTTGACTGCACTGTATAGCCACGTTATAAAAAAACTAATATATTTCTTTAATAATAACCTATTAAATAAAAGTTCTAGTAAGATTTCGTAAGAATAAAATATACTCAGGATTCATCTTAATTTAATTTTTACTTATTTATCTATTTTATCAAACACAAATGTCACTATTAGGAGAGTTGAGTCAGTGAAAGAGATTAATATCTTACAAACATTATGAATTCTAAAGAGTTGTCCATTTTTAGTTACTGGTACCGCGTTGAATAATATAATTTCTGAAAGTAGATGCTTTTAGGTGGCAAGAAAATTTAGTTTTTGTCCATTGTTTCAAATTTAAATCTTCGAGGGCTTTTAACTTATTAAATATTTTGGCTTACTTAGGTTGGGAAGAGATTGGTGTCGGAAATCTCATCTCGACTAGAGATAAAATAATTTTATAGTATATAAGTGAGTACAAATCTAACTTTATAAACTGATTTTATAAGTTTGAGTTAGACTTAAAGTCCACTTCATAACATTTCATCCCTATTGAATTGTTATCAGACCAAACAAATCTAACCTTACAAACCGATTTGTTAAACATATAATTCAACACTATTTTTTATATTTACTAAATTATCTTAGTAAATATTCGTCAAAATAAAATCATAAAATTTCTAAACCAACTTGAAAAATCTTCCCTGAGTAATATATCACCGAATAAATCTTATATATGTCTCAACAAATGTCAAACACTCTTTCATTAAAAACAAAAAACTATCTCACATCTCGTAGTCTTGTTTCTCTCTTGTTTGGTACATGTCTACCTCCTTAAATTGGAATGATTCTTTTCATTATAAAGACTTAGAGTCGTATTAAAAAGTTTATATTGAGTTTTTGAAAAAAAAAATACTAAAATTAACTACTTTCTACAATTCCAATGTTCTCTTTCAAAAAATAAATTATAGCAAGAATAGTACTATTGCTATACCTCGCCAATTTGAACAATACTGATGCTATTTTTTTTTTAAGAATTTATAATTTTACATTCCCAAAATTTACAGTAGCTTTGGAGAAAATTTTGGCTTTAGAGTTAAAAGTTTTCCAACAACGCGTTGATTTCTTTATGCTGGATATTACAAAGTAAAAAGAACAATTCTTTCATTAGTATTATTTTGAAAATAAAACTACTTTAATCGGAATGACTTCATATAATAACTTGAATAATTTTTTATCCCAAATATCTCATTTCCTAAACGATAATTTTTTTTAAGTATTGAAATTTATTTAAAGAGTATACTTAACTTGTTTGATTAGATATTAAATATTTAAAATAGATCAAACAAAACATAGAATCTTCGCTGAATTAACTTTGAAAAATTATATTTTGATTCTTATTTTTTGACTCTTATACATTATTTTTTGATGTGATTTAATATGGATCATTGATTCTTTAAAAAAAGATAATAGTACATTAATTAATTACTCATACTAAATCACGTTGGAGATTAAAAAATGAAAGAAAAAAAATGTGAGTGATAATATGATTGACAAATTAACTTTAAGAATTTGCTTTACCTACATAGGCGGAAAGGCTTGGTGATTAAATTTAATGTTACGAAACAGGAATTAAAAAAAAAAATAGAATTTTTCTTAACTATGTACCATGCCATCTTTTTGGTTCCTTGCTTGTCACCATTTGTCAAAAAAACTCAGATAAAAGTATTCGAGATTCCTGCCAACTGCTATTTCTTGTTAACTTTAAACAGAATTATTCCTGTATATACACTGTATAGAGTTGGTATTCTTTTTTTTGGCTTAAAATTCGTTTTTCTAGATGCATAGTTCTTTTCTCTGGATTTTTTTTTTTGTAGTGAAAACAATGAAAGAAATGTCTAGTTTACCTTTTGATAATATTCATAACATAATAATATGAACAACACATGTAATCCAAACAATGAGTAACAAGTTGACGATTGGTGGATATATAGGAATGTTCACACCTTGATAACTAAGATTATGCTTTATATCTTTGAAATCATGGCAATAGTGTACAGTAGTTTTCAAATTAAAGGAAGAAGCTAAGGATAAAATGCGTACATGCATGCATAGCGATGGTTGATTATGTGCAGTGTTCAAGTGTGGTTGAAGAAACGGAAAGTGGCAGAGTCATCCTTTTCGGCGTGGAGAATGAGAGATGTTGCAGAAGTGGAATCGGCATCGGGACCATCGGTTGTGTCAACATGGAAACAAGAGCACCATTCTAAGGAAGCAAAAAAGGCAGATACAAAACTTTGACAGAGCCAAGTTGCAGCCATGCCAAACCCAAGTTGCAGCCATGCCAAACCCATCAAGCTTTTCACACGTGCGTGAGCAATTCTTGACCCCTCTCTCTTTGGAAAACCGTGTCCAGGTGCAGCTCATACCTTCCAAGATTGGTGGAACGATGTAATGGTTATTGTAATTATGTGATTAATTCATTTAATTTCTGACTAAGAAGCTTCCTAGCGCCTACAACGAAGGGTATAAAGAGTGTTGGGGGGTTTGGAATAACAAAATTCGTGGCTTTGTCACTGCTTTTGGGCACGATAAAGATGCTGCTTAATGGCTGGGATTTCGCACCAAGAAAAGTATACACACTACACCTTCTGCTTTTTGTCCTTTGCACTCGACTATTCAAAGCCAAACTTATACCATTTCACTTCAACTATTCAGGCGTTTTCAATTGTTTAGATCCTCGTTGTTACTTGGAAGATATCAAAATTAATAGATAAAGAAGTGGAAACAAAATCCAATTTTTTTTCTAAATAATCAATATAAAAAAAATAATAAAATACATAAAATAAAGAATAAACAACAGAAGGAAACACTACAAGAAAATACTTTATTAATAACCAAGTTTAATGAAAAAAATGGTTAGTAACAAAAAAATGTTTTATTAATAAGGACCTAAATATAATTTTGATAAAAAAGATTCTTTCTCTTTCCCAACATTACTCCTCACCTTCATTTTTTCTCTTGTATATCTTTTATGATTTTTAGTGTTCAAATTAGGTAGGTGGTTCACAGGTTACCAGTAGAGAAAACGGGTTACGGGTCACATCAAAGAAAAATCAATCCTTTAATCTAGGATACTAATTTAAAGACACAGGTTTAATTAAAAACCTAAAATATATTAATAATTAAGTCTAAATTTAAATGTAAAATTTTTTAGAGGAATTAACTTTGTAAAATAAACTAATAATAAAAAAAAAGTGTTTTATAAAAAGCACAAAACCGTAAATAAACTGAATTCAATTATATAGACTTATTTGTAGCCTTAAGTATCACCTCCCAAAAGGAGTAACCCTGACCTGAACAGTAAAATACTATTTTGAAAAAGGAAATAAGATTATTTGGTTAACAGAGACTGTCTTCCGTATTGCATTAATGGGTTGGGCTTAAAATATTAGAATAGAGGTTTCTTCCTCCACCTCCAAGATAACTTTTACACTCTCAAAATTTGAGGCTCTTTTAATTATGCTCTTAAAAAAATAATCAAATCAAAAACAAAATTTAGGTAAAGCAGTAATTATGATTGTTGGTGGCCGATCAAACTTCTACAGATTTGGATATCCTGCGTTCCCTAAGGTGTTTCCTAATGTGGACATCAGGTTAGGAATTGTATCTGATGTGAGTTCCCGTTTGTTCTAATCCTAGAAATGGAGTTTTGAATTGAAAAGAAGATTTGTTCTCCTGTATTCCAGACGTCAAGATTTGGTACAAGTGTTTTCGAAGATAACTTTCAGATATTGAAATCTGGTACAAGTGTTCAATTTCTTCACTAACACTTTAGAGTTATATGTAAATCACAACTTACAAACAGATTTTATTAAGTTAAGTTTAAATCCAATTCTTAATATAAAATCAAAATCATGATTTTAGAATGGAGAAATTGAAAAAGAATAATACTTGGAAGCTAGTTACTGTATCAACTAAAAAAAAATATTAGAGGCAACGGAGAAGAAATACTTCCTAAAAATTGAATGTATGAAGACTTATTTAGAAAAAATAAGAATGTTAGTTTTAAGGCATACATATACCGATGCTGATTATGCAAGTTTAATTATTGATAAAAGACCGATTATTGGTTATTATATTTTTCTTACTAGAAAATTAATAATTTGGAAGAGTAAAAATCAAAGGGTGGTAATCAAGTCCAGTGTAGAAGTAAAATTTCCAATAATGGCTTAAGAAACATGTGAACTATTATGATTAAAAATTATGGTGATAGATTTGAAAAAAAAAAAGGATGAGTCTATAAAGCTGTATTATGATAACAAACATGCAATTAACATAGCCAATAATAATTTAGTACAACATAATAGAATCAAACGTATTAAAGTGAATCAATTTTTTT
>Ga0214544_1008408_pt1 | contig 17178 bp, 4 predicted proteins | sample CNSS3metaG_FD_160074 | JGI IMG/M metagenome (GOLD analysis project Ga0214544, IMG submission 160074) | Root nodule microbial communities from cowpea collected in UCLA plant growth center, Los Angeles, California, USA - CNSS3 | ecosystem: Host-associated > Plants > Roots > Nodule | place: USA...
GAGGTACTTGAAAGCATCTTCATTCTCCTTTTTAATATCTCTCATTACCCTTTCCCAGGCCACAGGGTGTGTCACAGTTGCTGCCTTCCACATTAGGTTTTTCAACTTCTGGCCACCAAACCGTTTTCTGAAATTAGAGTACAAATGCCTCATACAAAATCGTTGCTCTGCACCAGGTAATAACTCCTGAATTGCAGGCAACAGACCCTGTTTCACAGCAGTTATATGCATTAAAATTAATACAGTTCATGGCTATAATGTGAATAAAAATATTTCCATGAACAGATACAAACCTTCTGTTGATCTGACATAAATGTACATGCCCCACAGACTTCAGGTCCTCCTAGATCATCCACTAGGATTTCCAAAAACCATTTCCATGTCTCTTTGTTCTCTACCTCCACAATTGCGTATGCTAGAGGAAGCATTTGGTCGTTAGCATCCCTGGCCACTGCAGTTAGCAACTCGCCCCCATATTTCCCTTTGAGGAAGCAACCATCCAACCCAATAAAGGCGCGAGAAAACACAAAAGCATCTTTGCATGCTTTGAAACATGTGTAAAACCTACCAAAAATAGACTCACCCTGCATTTCATCCACTTTAACTTTGACTGTGCTCCCTGGATTGCATCTCAGAATTTCATAAGCATAATCATGTATTCTTCGAAACTGTTCTTTGAATGACCCTTCCACTTGATCTGAAGCTAAGGATTTTGCCCTACGAGCCATGGCCACTGAAATACTTGTATTCCACTTCCTCAACCCTAAGATTTTAATGTAAACCTACCTTATGTAAAAAAAAATGAGGACGTAGCAGTATTATTGCTCACTCTTTAGTATTATTTGGTTTTCTATCTTTGAGGCCCATCACATAATAGATGTGTTTTCAATTTCACGCACTTCCCAAACATCTATGCTATATTTACGAGTGTTTAATAAATTAACATTTTTTTAGAGATTATTTTTCCATAAAAAATTCACTGCACTTTATTATAATATAAAACAATGTCTGGATTATGTTGTTGCTCATGTAACTTTAATCCAACTTTGTGTTACAAAAAAAAATATATAGTGTACACAATCACTTTCACAATATCATAACATGCATTAATATGTTAATTTAAAAATAGAAAAATATTAAAAGTTTGAGTTCTCAAATGAGTGTTTTTCTTTCATTACAGTCAAAATGTTATCCCTTTAATATAATACATGATTTTAGAATTAATTCAACGATGATGAAACAATCTAAATTGTTCATCGTAATACTGTAATCAGCACCACTAACTGCAACTTCAAAACACAATACATTTTCTTTTGAGCCGCACCACTAACAGCTCATACTGCAATCCGCAAACTAAACTCATATTTGCACCATTGACACAATACAAAACATATGTTAATTCAGTAAAATAACCTCCAATACCTAAATAGGTCATGTATATGAGAAGTAAAATGTGGGATAACATATTCGAACACTACAAGGATGAAATAGGGGTGTGTCTGAAGACATGCAACGGACAAACAGTGCCTTGTACTATTCCAACAACCTCAACATGAACAAATGACCAAGAATCATAGCTAAGGGGCCGAAAAATATTGGTACAGGACCTGGTCTCTGTGTAATGACATTGTGCATTGTGTTATTAATTTACCTTCATCCTATGTCAGCAAGATCCAAGTATCTTGGAATGATGATTTCATGCCTACTACAATGTATCCAACTCACGGTTTATTAAATATGTAATTTTAGTACACTGACTTTTGTTTCTATCCCGTGCTGCCGTTGCATTGGCTCCGTCGAGTGTGAAATCCATGCATGACGAGACTAAATGCAGGTAGCTTTTTTGAGCAAAAACAACAAAAGTTCAACTACTCATTTGTCCACTTAATGTTGCTTCATCATCCTGGGCATCCATTTCTTGTTCCACACCCTTGACCTGTAAGTGCGGGAAGCAGCATTAAATAATGCTTTAAGCAAATACAGTATAAATGAATAATTCGTATAAAATTGCAATCATTTTATTAACTCTCCTTGACTAAATTCAATGATAAATACTATAATGCATGTATAACAAATTTAATATGAGAAAATAGAATGAATAATGTGTAAAAAATTGCACTGCCGTTTGATCAACCGCCATGCATAATAGCAGGATTAAAAGTCATATCAATGATGATTCATTTACTGACTATTAGTGTAAATTATTTTACAGTGATTGTGGATAGAGATTGAATTCAAAAAGATACTACTACTAAAAGTTATTGCTGAAAATTAGGATTAGTTATTCTTTATAATCCATATTCCACATCTTAATGCAATAGAGGGAAAAAACAACTGACAATTTTGACTCAACGTACAAGGCACCTAGATGGTAGTATCCAAGGAAGGAAGGTAGGTGTATGCAATCTTGGTCACCTTATTCGGTGATGTATTTAAGTAGTTGGTTATCCAGTTTTAAAAATTAGCTTTTAATAGGTATGTTCCACAAGTTATGTGTTTATCACATGCTTTCCATCAAATTAGAAATTATACAATACAATTATCAAATTTTACAAAATAATTTAATTAGTCCCCTGACTCTACCACTGTAATATGAACTGAGTTAACTTGACAAATTGCATGGAGCATGCAAAACAATTCAATGCTAAAGGAAGATAAAGTTCGCCATCAGATATGATAAAAATAATAAATACATTGTGCTCATCACAAAAAGATATTGGCAAATTTGTTACCTCAGGAACATAATGCATCAGCATATTTTCAATGCCTGATTTCAGAGTCACTGATGAACTTGGGCAACCACTGCATGCCCCTTGCATTTTAAGTTTTACTATTCCAGTATCTCTGAAGAAATTCACAACATAAAATAATAGTCAGTAAAAATATCAGTCAGATAATTGACCAAATATTAACACTCAGTACAGTATAGTCAGTAACGGCTCTGAGGACAATTCAGGAAAGTAGGTTAGTTTAGTTAGAATAATTGACATGTTATATGTATAAAAAAAGAGGGAAGCAACGGAATGAATGTTTTAGATTGGGGGTTAGGACTGGGAGGGAAAGCCATCACAATGGCTCAAGAATTTCCTAGGACTTGAGGAATATGTTTCTGCACTATCAATTTCCTTAGGATCCCAAAGAATTATGCAATAAAGTTAATCTTTTACTATCTGTTTTCTCATTCTCTATTCAAGTTGTACAAAAGTTAGTCTATAATATATCCATGCTCTTCCTCCTCAAGATTTTTAAAATAAAGAAGTTAAAAGAAACTTACGGGTCAAAACCTCTATATACGATGTCCCCACCATCATCTTGCACTGCTGGCCGAATTCGAGTCTCTAACAGCTCCTTGATCATCGCGACTGTTTCAGAATCATCCTGTATTGAAACACGTATACATGCCAGTTAGTTCTGCCCTAACCAAACTTCCCATATACTACATGATCAAGACGGAGACAAATCTCACACTCCAGGACACTCGGACCATTGTACATAATCTTAAAAATACTGTTCTCATGTTTACTAAAATAACATGATTATCTAAGATATTTGCGAAAGATCTCATCTTTACTATCAATATGACAAAAAGTAGTGTATATAAGTTAAAGACAACTCTCATACGAAGAACTAACTTTTAATGTTGTTCCAAACCAGAACCTTAAATTCTAAGATGATATACGAGACTTTTGCAATGATTGCTGTTGGACATATCAGTCCAGGGTCCGATCACCCGTCCACACACGTCCAATCCTACAAACTTCTGACTCGAGATGTCCAATCCTTAGTGAGAGGTGAAATACTTGCTTCAAGAACCAGTTTCCAAGTTCAGTTAGGTCAAGACTCGAAATAAAGCCCAGATTAGGAATTGAATAAGACCTCGATGCAGTTTTTTTTTTCTCTAGGGATTTTGTTATTGTTCTCCCACGAGGATTGAATACCCGAGAAACTCTAATCCTGAACGGTGACAGGTACAACTAAATCCAACTCACAGCGTCTCACGAATTATTGAGAAATGCTTACTTGGTGGATAGCGGTGTCCATGGCGGCGGCGGCTTGAGAATCTAAAAAGAGAGGCTGACCGGAAGAGTAGAAATCCATAATAGCGGCAAAGACCTCGGGTTTCAGAAATTCCCAGGCAGCGTCTTCCGATTTCGTAACGGTAACGAAATCGGATCCAAAGAAAACGCGAGTAACGCCTGCAAGGCAAAGAGGGAGGAAGCCGATAGAATCCCTAAATAGAATCCCTAACGAAACAGGAAAAAGGGAAAGCGAAGGAAGAAAGGAAAGAAAGAGACCGTCGATTGCGAAGAGCGATTTGGCGAGGGGAGAATTCATGGCGGAGCGAGGGTTGGGGAAGTCGGCGCTTCCAACCTGCATGACAGGCTTGTCGGGATAAAACATGAGAGAGGAGGGATTGGGCGTGGCCTGCGTTTGGATGAACATGGTCCTACGTTGCCCTGTGAGGTGAGAAATGAAAAGCCGTTGCATTGGAAAGATTGAGGAAAATGGAAGAAGAAAGGGACTAACCGGTGGAGAATCGAAAGGGTGGTGGATGGCGGGAAGAGGAGAAATCATTGCGGCGGAAGGGCGCGGTTGCGCAGAGGCGGCGTGCGATAGAGAGCGCAGTGTTGTTATTGCTAAAGTGCGCGGGTGGTTGGAATGGAAGACGCGCTCGTCTTGCCAATCGCCAGAGACTGGTAGCACTACCTCTCATGGTTCCAATGGTTGAACAACACTTTCTCAGACCCTAACCTTCGCCATTCATCTACTGCTCAAATATTATTACTGGTATTTTCCTTCTATTTGTTTTTTCTGTCGTAATGTGTTCGTAATTTTTATAAAAATTTGAATTTAAATCAATAATATTTATTTTTATAACATTTAATTAATTTTTAAATAATATTAAATATAAATTAAAAAAATATGATATTTACGTAAAAAAATTAAAATAATTATTAAATACAGATAAAATTAAAATTTTAGAATAACTATTAAAAATCAATTATTTATAAAATAATTAACTTTTAAAATAATAATTAAAAAAAAAACACAAAAAATAAAAGAAAAAATCTTTATATATATATATATATATATATATATATATTTATAAATACCATAATTTTTATCTGATATAATTATGATTTTTATGTGTAAACATTCTTTTACTTTATTACAATTGTTTATGTGTATTTTTCTTACTGTATTATTTTTATTTTTTTTAATTATTAGCTTTTTATTACTATAAATTATCTTTTATCTTTCTTATTTTGTATACATCGTATCATTATTATAATTCATTTATATTTACTATAGATATTTAATATAAGCTTGTGTAATTTTTTACTTTATTAAAATAAATAATTTAAAAAAAAATCATTTTGACATGAATTCATTATGTAGAAATCATGTTAAAGACTTTTTAACATGTATTATTTTTAAATTAGATTTGTTTTAAGTTTACTGTTTTTTAATGGAATAACATAACTTTAATTCTCGAAATTGATAAAAGACATGCAAAGATGAAGATGATACTTTAGTTTGAAATGTTGTGAATTAAAATTTGTCTTTTTCACACCAGAGTAAATACAGGCGCTAATCGCGCAGCGCTAATCACGCCTGTGTGTATGAATTTTTTAAATATACATGATATTATATGATATTATATTAGTAAGTGATAATATTATAATTTTATTAAGTTAATATATAAACTAAAATTATATTTATTAAAAATAAAGTAATATATCATAATAAATGAAATAATAATTATTGATAAATAAAGAAGAAGAGAAAGATAACCGATTTTATAGAAAATTCGTAAAAATAACGATCAATTTTTAAAAATTTAATAAATTATTATATTTAAGAATAAAATTGAAATTTTGAAATGTAGACACAAAAAGAGAAATTCCCTTTATATATTGTTATAGATAATTTCTGCCTTAAAAAATACTATATAAACTAGAATCATGCTCCTTTCGCTAAACTTACCTATAATTCTCTTTTACCAATTTTAGCAAATTTAAAGAAAAAAATACAAAAGTTTGATAAAAAAAATAAACCACCAAAAATAAAATTTGAAACATTATCACTAATAGTTATTTGCACATTACAAATATTAAAAAAATTGTTATTAAGTTTTTCTTCCCTGTTACTAAATATAATCCTTGTGGAAAAGTAAAAGATCAAACCAGAAGAATATTATATGCAATTTTCAACAAACACCCAATTCACATTGTAGAAAAGTAAAAGATCAAACCCGAAGAATATTATATGCAATTTTCAACAAACACCCATTCACAGTTTATACGTAATCCATATATTTTATAAATTAGAAATATTATCTTTTCTGATGATGCTATTCACCGTTTATACGAAATCCATATATTTTATAAATTAAGAATATTAATCTTTTCTGACTACGCTCTAGGTTGTTTGAATCTAATAATAAAAATAAAAATAAATAAATTGTGCCTTGACTTGTGATTTTTCCTTTTTCCTTTCTACCTTAAACTTGCACCTAGAGTGTTGTTGTTCTTACACGTAAAAGTAAAAATAAAAAATAAAAAATAAAAACAATCATTCTTACAATTGGCTAATATTTTAAAATATGAGAATGACAAAATGAAAAAGGTATTTTAATAAATGAAGAAAAATGAAAATACATCTAATTTATTCTTAATTATTCTAAGCTGTTACTTAGAAATTGAATAAGAATTTATATTAAATTTAATTCTTTCTTATCGCCCTTACATAGTATTTCTCTCAGAGGCCTAATGGTTTAAGCAAATTCTATAAATTTAGAGAATTTAAATTATGTTTTTTTGGATTTGTCATAAAACAATAATTGATTTAGTTCCCCTTAAGGATTGAAGAGCAGCAGCAGGTAGAAGACAAGGCATAGTAGTAGCTGTCAATTTCAGAGGTAGTACTGCAGAATGGTTATAGAATTATTATGATCACTAAAATAATTTACTTACTCGGTTCGCAAAAATTGATAAATACGAATAAACTCATCCTAATTGTTGGTGTGAATCAATGACATTTTGTGGTGGGTTACTTCTCCCATTGACCACAAAATAGAGGTCGCTGTCAATAATTGACAGATTTAACTTCATTTAATGTTATTTTTCTGCATTTAATATAGCTTTCTGTTGTTTTAATTTAATTTTAGTACTACTTCCATTAGGCATGCGTTATTTGATAATTCCATGGTTGCTGGTAGGAACAGGAAAGTGAAAAGAACCAATAACATCATTCCAGTAAGTAAATTATTAAAAACGAAAATGTCTGTCGCTTGGCTCGCATGCACATTATCCTTCCTCCATCATTGGGAGCCACACTTCATTTCATTCCTTCACCAACCCTTCATTTCATAATTACTTCTTCTTCCCCTACAATCTTTACCACATTTGATGATGCGCACGCATGCTTTTAGAATCTAAACTAGGTAGTAAGGAAAAGGAGCATTAGTATTATTATAATCTAACTCTAATTCTGTAGGTGAAAAACCAGCAAATGTAAATTCCATAATACTCCTCCAACATTCCGCAGGAGGCCTTATGTACTATCGATGAGAAGAAGACTAGGAGGGGGATATCAAAATCTTTTCCTCTTCACCCGTGAAATATCATCAAAACTGTCATCACTCCAAACCTGTCCACCACCACCACCACCACCACCGTGTCTGAAGTTCTCTTCCTGCTCATCCATATTTCTTGTTCTTCTGGGCGGCGGCACATTTCCTGGTCGCCCCTTCATTCGCCTGTCAAAGTCTCTTTCCCGTATGTTGTTGCCTCCCCTTTCATGAAAATCTGAATCATCTGAACAGAATCTATAGTGCCTAGGTCCCTCTTCAGCATTAAGGTGAAAATTCTCACCAACGTTGTTATTGTACGGAGGCCTGAAAGAACGCACAGGTCCTCGTCTCTCACCAAACCTTCTCCTGTCCTCACCGTTTCCTTCACCACTAAGCTCAAGTAACCTACCAGAATGCATGGGACCCCCAAAGTAGTCATCATCGTTATCCGTACGGTCCCGGGGATCTACAACATCAAACCTCCGGTTCCTGATTAGAATTCGACCAGACCTTGGATGGCCATGGTCCCTGGCAGAATCAATGTCCCTCATATCATTAGAAGGTCTTGACATAAACGAGGGTGAGCCATGCCTCCTCACCACTCTCTCTGCAGGGAAAACAGGGCGATCAGGGGACCTCATTCTGTCAACCCTGTAAAACGGTGATCTTCTATGGTTTAGTTCCGGATGTCCACCAAAACCCTCAGGGGATCTTCTTCTAGGAGACCTCCTTCTTGGAGATGACCATGGACCGGGTGAGCGACTCCTAGATCTTATGGGTGACTTGGAACGCATTCGAGGAAGGCCTCTTCTCGGCATGGAAGAAAAATTCCTATTTCCCCTTGTAAACCGACCATCCATCCCCTCAAATGTCTGGGGCCGTGTGAACATTGCATCCATGTTATCCTCAGGCAAACCTCTCAAAAATTTATCATTGTGCCTCACCCCAACCAAGTCTGGACCATCACCAATACATCTATTTGGACTAATGTTTCTTGGATTTCTATGACCAATTTGGATGCCATCTCTACCTCCTGGTGAACGCCTCCTTGGTGCTATATAAGACCCATCATTCAACGGTTTTCTGCCTAATCGACCATTCCCAACATATGCGCCATCGGGTGCAACATTGTTGTACTCCATATCAGTATTGGCAAAAGCAGACGCATATTTAGGCCTCGGCCCACGGAACTGATTCGGACCATTATAAAACTCGCCAGAAAATTCACGGTCAGATTCCCATTCACTACGAACTGAGTCTAGACGACTATTGAGTCTTCCTCGACCACGCCCAAAATTCAACCTAGAGTTTCTAGGGGAGATATCTTGATGTCTTTCTCTTGAAAATTTCGGAGGGCCATCAATGTATACATCATCTCTGAAAACCAAAACAAGAAGAATACGACTTGAGGATACGCAAACAAACTACTCAGTGGATAAACGAGAAATAAGTTATTCATACTACTAAAAAGTATACCTTCCTCTGTGTAATTTATCCCCATCAAGTGTGTCAGGCAATACATCTCTTCCGGCTCGAGATGCCAGTTGTGATCTGCCTGGAATGGACCTAGTTTTACCAGGGGATGAAGAACTAGTAGCTCGAGACAGATCTATAATTCTACCTGGATTACCACCATTATTAACATCTTTGGATGCATCATTGGCATTCGCAGACACTTCCATATTTGGCAATTCTAGATCAGTTTGTTTAACAGTGTCAGTTGTTTTAACAACCTCATCAGCACATTGGACATCAACCCCATTGCTTCCATCAGTAGCTTGATTGGAAAGTGATTCTGTCACCAGAGCTTCAGAGACGTTTTTACCTTCCAAAAGATCTAATGGTTTCTTTTGCAAAACATTAACTGGTTTGTTGCCATGAGCAGCAATGTTGGACTTCTCGTCTTCCAATGATTCTTGCAAACACACATTTTTGTCGACGACCTTACCAGACCTCTCGTGCATTTCAATGTCCATAGCTTCTTCACTATTTATTTCACTTTGAATTGCAGTCTTGTTGTCATTTTCCACCACTACCTGATATTGAGCGGCACATTCACCACTCACCATTCCTTTCTCCATCTGCTTATTTACAAAGTTACTACAGTCAGGGTGCTCTACTTCTCTTACCTCACATATGTTGTCCTCTGCTATGGAAGGATCCAGTGGTTCCCGAACCTCACCATCTTCATAATCATCATCTTCAACATACCGCTCAGTATCCACAGGAATAGTTACTGCATGATTCTCATCTGACTCGTAATCGGAACCATAAGAATCATCCTCCAACATGTCACCTGACAGGGTTATCTTTTCTTCATCACTTACACAGCCTTCACCAGAGCCCCGGGCAGCAGACAGCGGCTCATTCATGAGTTTCAATCTGCATGCATCACGATCGGCAGCATTTTTTTCCTCAGTAGTACTAACAGAAGAAATTTTCAGACCAGAAATTTTCAACTCTGAACCATTATCAACCACAGGCAAAGTAACTGCTTCTATGGTATCCTGCTCGGCATTTAAACAAGCTCCATGACAAACTTTCGCAACATTGTCTCCATCCGTAGGACTAATATTTTCAATCTGGCTTACTGTGTTTTCACTGGCTGATAACTCAGCTGTACACCCAGGTTTCATTTGAGGACCAGCTGCGTCGGTAGATATTGGTGTCGTATCGGGCACAATAGACATCGCCAATGAAGGAGAAGAGTCATCCAATCCTTGTTGTACTTCTTTATCTAACCGATCTGTTTTACTCACAGCGGCATTGGATTTTTCCTGATTACCTGTATGGACTAGTTCCTGTTTAACTGAGACAGCATCAGCTTTCATTAAATTGCTAACGTTGGACAACTTAGAACATTTTACAACGATAGGCTGAAATAGTTCTTGTTTAACAGTCACACTGTCCAATGAACCCGCCGTAGAGGTATTAGCTTCCTTCAATTCCTTTTTCAAGTTCTCATCAAACGGTTCTGGCTTTACCAACCTAAAACTAGAAGTATTTGCATCACCTGCTGCCGAAGCCACACTAGATAAGCTTACATTGGGAATAGAACTACCAGAATTCAGTTTAACAGATAATTTAGAGGGCTCTTCAGTATATTTCTGAAGAAAAGGAGTAAGAGATAGATTACTGGAGTCACCAAATTTAAATTGTTGTCCACACATCGCAGATGGAAAAGTGAAATCTTTTTTCTGACTCTCTTCACACACTGGCTTCACAGATAGAACATTTGTTGGTCGTGTCATCCCAGTAGAGCACATTAACTGCTTTTCAACAACAGAATTTTCAGTAATTTTCAGCCCATCAACACATGTTTTACCCAAGCCAGCTTCAGTCCCAGATTCTTCCCATGCATCCATTGTCGTATTAAGATCCCAGTTTGCCCTGTTAGAATGAACAGGAGTCGTGTTCCCATCAGTTTTAGCATCAGTATTTAAACTGTGAGAACTGCAGTCTTCCTTGCTTAAAGATAACTCCAATGAGACAGATTCCGTTTTCTCTATTTTTAGGCGACTCTTGTCATTCTCCACATTTTCAACAGCTGGAAAGTGGTGTTCCTCTAAGCTTAAAGATAAACTAGAACTTCCTGAAACTAAGGGACTCTCTTTTCTACAAATATCTTTGACATTTTGCTTACTCACTTCAGTTCCAATGCTAAGAGCAAGACCTTCCTTTGCAGCCAATAAGAGTTCAGGATTGCCCTTGATAATTTGGGATTCCAACTTTTTATTGCTTTCACTGGGTATCACAGTCTCTTTGCTATACATGACATCCAAAGTACATGATTGAGTACCAAGGTTTGGTTCCTCGATTTTCGGTATAAGGAAGCAAGAGTTGCTTTGGCCCGTGGTCGCATTGGAAACATCAGTACTTGCTTTCCTATCTTCAAGCGCAGGGATTCCATTAACATCAGATAAACTAGAAGAGCTGGTAGAAAGAGTTGAACCCGGTGAGGTGCTTGAATGTTCCTTCCGCAAGGCATCACTTTCTTCTGAACGTGAAGCCTCTTCCAAAGAGGACGAAGAAGGCTGAATAAATGGAAACCTTCTTTTCTTGATTGGTGCACCTGCAATACTGGCATTTGATAAAGTTGATCCTTGAGAAGTGCTTGAATTTTCTTTACGTTGTAACTCAGTTTCTTCAGAGAGAGAACATGGTTCCTCAGACACAGGTGAGGAAGAAGGCTGAAACGAAGGAAATCTTCTTTTCTTGATAGGCACACCTGCAATTAAACCACTAAATTGCCCAGCATAGGACTTTACCCCGGTCTGTCAATAGAAGATCAAGTAATCAATATCCAAAAAAGAACAAATTGGCATGGTTCTCTAATCGTAGTTAGCTGTAAATCAGAAAGGAAATAAACACCTCTTCATGTCCTGAAACAGGCATGACTCCCAAGTAGTCTTCTAAAAATCTCACAAGTCAAAAACCCTTCTTTCAAACTTTAGTTAATACGATTGAATAGCAAAATCCTCAACAAATTATTGAAGTAGGGTACAAAAAATCTGGCACTGAATTAACCATCGTAGGCATATCTATCCTCTAAAAAGCTTCTTCTTTCAGAGTAAAGCAATCCTAGCCTTACTCTCACTTCAATGGTGAAGACAAAGAAGTAGCGTCAACCTGCAAAACACACCACAAAGACAGAAGATCGTAAACTCCCTTGGACAGATTACTGGTTGTGATCAAAGCCAAAAACAATTTAACAAAACACCCGTGTGCAAATTTAATTAAGCCTCTGGTCAACCAAATCCCCTCATAAAGCTACCTTAGATCCAAAATTAACTGCCCCATACAATCATAACAAACAAACTCCACGCCAGTCTCTATAAACACTTCGTAATCACCTCAAAACGCAGACAACAAGCAGAAAACACAACCCAAGCAAATTACCATGAACAGATCCACCACAAAACGACCCACAACGCCAAAATTCACCAAAACAAGATTCAATCAAAAGACGAAAAAAGATCCACTCGATTACATCATCGTCGTTCATCAAATCAAGCAGAAACCCAGGAAGAACCCCTTTCAACTGCAAAGTTAGAATAACGACCTTGAACCGAGAGAACCCATGAAACCGAGGAAAAAGGTCTCAGAATCCAGTGGCGTGGAATCAGATCTAGACCTAGACCTAGAAACGAAAGTAATAAAGTGTAGGGCACGGCATCATCGCTAAAAATAAATAACCAGAATCGCAGCAGGGCACAGAAAACTCAAGGAGGAGCAAAGGAAAAACGCCAGATCTTGACGAAGAAAGCTAAGAAGTTGATAAAGACGAAGAGATACCTGAACCTGATTGGTTGTGGAAAAAATAAAAGAGGGTAAAGAAAACAAAGGGTTTGGTTTGGTGTGGGTTGAGGTCAAGCTCTGCAACTTCCACGACACAACAACCAAAGTGGAAAACCAAGAAGGAACGAGCGAGAAAGAGATAAAAAGGAATCTCTTTCTCTCTCTATCTCTAATCTCTTTCTTTCTTCTGTGTGTATCTATCTAGAGAGAAAAAATTAGGGTTTGCGTTTTTATGCTGATTTTATTGACTTTGTGAAAAGGGGAACTTATCTTCGTTTCTATATATTCTATTCCACCGACGTGACGCATCAACTAACGTATCGCCATGTGTTCTTACCCTCCACGTGGCTTCTTCTCGTCTGTTGATATTCTACCCTTTGCTCTCCTCCGTCCGATTTAAAGTGGTGACTTTTATTGTGGTTCTTTCCCACTGGCAACTGGACCTTCCTGTCTCCTTCCTCCAATCTTTAACCTAATTTCATTATCACTTATTTATTTCAATCATTCAATGGACCAAGAATAAAGTATCCTGCAAGTTGCCCAAAAACGTCATTTTATAATAATTCAAATAAAAAATATTATCAATTTGCATCCAAGTTTTAAATTAATTACAACTAAACTTAACTGTTTATCTTTATGCAATTAAACTCTATCTTAAATATGTTTTCTAAAATGTTTATATCAAGAAACACTTAATTTATCCAGTAATTTAAATTTAAATTAATAACAGATTTTGAATATATTTATTTATCTACCATTGTAAACAGTTATGTTTATGGTATACGTATTTTTTAAATATTTATAAATTATTTAAATTTAAAATAGTAATTAAAAGAATAAAAAATATATATATATATAATTATAAATAAAATATATTTTAGTTATCAAAATAAAAATATAGCAATATATAAATAATATTATAAATAATTATTAAAATTTTAAAAAATAATTATAAAATAATAAAACTAAAAAATAACTTTTTTCTTATAAATAATTATTTAAATTAAAAAATATTAATTAAGAAAATAATATAAATATATATATATATGAAAAAATATATTTTATATAATTATAAATCATAGATAATACCGTCGTGACTAATCTTTAATGACGTGTTTCCGCTTCTTTCAATAAAAATTGTTAAACAATAAAAAGTTCAATAATTATAAAAATATAATTTTTATAATTTTTATTATAAAAAATTATTTAAATTTAAAAATAATTACTAAAACATAAAATAGAAAAATAATTATATTTAAATTAACAATTGGTAAAAATAGAAATATAATTATTTTACTTTAAAATAATAATAATTGGAAAAAAATGTACACCAAATAATTAAATAATATAAATATATATATATATATATATATATATATAGAGAGAGAGAGAGATAGGTAGATAGATAATTTATTCCGCTCATAAAAAATGTTTCTAAAACTATCACTATAGTTGATTTTGTTTAAGATATTTGTAATTGTTAATTGTTCTTAATTATTATTATTATTGAACCTAAATATGGTATATTACATTTTTTATCTTATATATATATAAACTTTTATTATAAATTGTGATTTATGATACTTTTACAAATTTATGAGTATTCTTTTTATCACGTTGCTTCATATAATATATTGTTGTACTAGAACAATTAAAATAATTTTATTTTATACCTTCACTCATTTTATATAAAATTCTTACAACTCTCTAAAATCAAATCTTTGAAGCCTGGAAATCTAACAAAAGATAAATATGATAAATTACGAGTTACATTATTACTTACAAATATAGGTTTAAATATGTTTGAATTTTTGATAAATTTAAAAAAATTTGGATAACTTTTTATTCAATTGTTATAATTTATTAATTTCTTAAAATTTTAAAACTTTTCATATTATATATCAGGAGTTTTGCTATATAATATATTATATAAATTATTATAATAATGATGAGGATATTCTTTTATCTCTCAAGAATTTGAGATTTTGTTATTATATTTATCTAAAATTATTTTATATTTAATAAAAATTATAAATTTATAAAATATATAATATTACAAAATAAAAAATTTATAAATTATAAATTTATAAAATTGTATAATTTTATAATTTAAAAAAAATAATTTAATTATTTTATAAATTTATAATTTATTGATTTAATAATTTTATAGTTTTTAATTTTATAATTTTACTATTTATAATTATATCATTTTATAATTTTATACATATTTCAACGAAAATGTCCTAATATTAAATTTATTTCACAAAATAGTGTGTATATACTATTGAAAATAATTCTATGTGAATTGTTGTAGTAATATTATTCTAATATCTCTTATTTTAATAAAGAATTTCACATTACTAAAGTATAGATATAAATAAAATCTCAATACTACTCAATTTTTTAATTTGGAAATAACTTTAGGATGTACATATCCTATTTCTTTCTATATTGTTATTTTTGTTTATCAGTTAATTTAAAAAACTTATATTTGTTATTGTTTTGTCTCTAATTTGGTAACTTATTTTTAATATATATTTAGCAATATTTATACTGTTTATATAATCATTTTACATTTACTTATTACTATTATTAATATTTGTACAATTATAATTTTTATTTTAATATTCAATATTAAAAAATATAGATATTTTTTACATTAAATATTTAATAATATCATATTTTTATTGTAATTTTTATTTTTTAAATAAATTAATTAATATTTAAAATAGTAAAATAGTGTGCTCATATGTAAATATGAGTATACTCGTTTTTTTATTGGACAAAGATGAAGAAAAATATTCATTATGTTAAATATGAAGATGAGAATGCATTTTATTTAAAAAATGATATGAGATTATTCAACATACATTAATCTCACCTTCATGTGTGAGATCCCTTTTTCTATTTTTAAACTATGTCCTAAAGAGGGGTTGGGCCTAGCCATTTAAGGGTCCAAGTTCAACTCACTTTGGATCCCCAAGACCCCCTCACAGTCACTTACCCTTCATTCTGCCACTTTTACAAAAAATAGTCCTCTTTGTGTCTCTTGTGCTGAAGCAGAAAGCTCTTGAACAAGTTCCTTGATTTTCATAGCTGAAACATCTTTCTACCACGTAAGTTGATTCCTTCCCTTGTTTCCTTTTGTTTTTAGCTCATAAGTTCTAGTCCTACGTTAATCTCTATCAAATCTGAGTTATTTTTCGTGCTCGTGTGTTTGTTTTTAGCTCATTAAGCTGTTATTAATCCTAGTTCTCTTCCACCAAAAGTCCTTTAAGAACGTTTAGCTTCATTCGAGGTAAGGGAAGCTAAAGTTTTTTTTTTTTTAAGTTATTATGCTTTCTATATAGGCATCAGATTTATGTAACAGAAAGCACCTTGTAATTTAACTGTTGCTGGACAAGGTGCATCATTTTTGTACTTTTATTTGTATAGTATCTGACAGTATTTAATATTTATTCTTTTAAAGGTATGTCGTTTTCTATACATAGTTTCTTTGGTTAAAATTTTAGATGTTGATTGTTGCCCGCATTGGATCATTGACATTAGATACTTTTATTTATTTGTTGAGATTTTATTCATGAAAATAGTTTGTCTTTGGTCTCAATCTCTGAAGACTTGGGTTTATGTTGAAGTATAAACTGAGTAAAATTGTTTTTTTTTTAAACATTTGTGGATTGATATCTTGTTTAAATTATTCTTTTATTGAAAATTTCCCATGTGCAGGATTTGTAAAAAATAATTTAAGGTGTTGATGCTTACTTTAAAAATGGCATGTCCCTTGACAATTTTCATATTGCATCGAGCACATTTTATGTTTTGTAAAAACTAAAAATCTAGATAAAAGTATAAATGTGAGGAGTATTCCCTTCTGGGTAAATTATATTTTGGTTAAATAATTTATAAATTATTATATATGTAACTATTTTCACCAGAGTAAACTAGTTTAATGAGAACAGAATACACTGTTGTAAAAGACATTATTTTGTTGTAAGTGTTATCATGAATCCATACATGTATTGATTTTCAGACCTATTACTTTTTCCTTCATCTTATAATTAGTAATGTCTTTCCTCTTATAGTAAAGGTAAAAAAAAATAATAAATATTCTTTTAGTTTTCTGATGAAATTTTAATCATTTTGTTACATTTTAGAATACCAATATCTTTGATCCTTGTATAAGAATAAATGACAGTAATTTTTATTCTCATTATTATAAAAGAAAAATGTTTATTTTTAAATGTATTAATTACCAATTACCAATTTAACATAATTTGTTCAAAGTCTTTCACATGCAAGTTTAA
>Ga0214544_1008411_pt1 | contig 17176 bp, 22 predicted proteins | sample CNSS3metaG_FD_160074 | JGI IMG/M metagenome (GOLD analysis project Ga0214544, IMG submission 160074) | Root nodule microbial communities from cowpea collected in UCLA plant growth center, Los Angeles, California, USA - CNSS3 | ecosystem: Host-associated > Plants > Roots > Nodule | place: USA...
GGGTTAAGTGAGCCGGGTTGAGTTCAACCCACTTTTGAAAAAGTTGAATTTTTCTCAACCCAACCCGGCTCGAACCCGTGGTGAGCCGGGTTGGCTCACGGGTTGAAACCCATTTTGACATCTCTATTGAATATCAACATTATTATACATTAAAATTATTGTTATTAAAATTTAATTATTTAGATAGATGTGATCAAAACAATATCTAGCTTTCATGATATGGAGGATGATCGAATCATTTTCAATTTTTCATTTATTTCTTTTTCCGAATGTTATTTTTGTGTTATTTGCACCTCACTTTAAACAAGTCTTTTTATTCTTCTCGGACTCAAATTGGCACTTCATTCACGACATCTTTTAAATTATAAACTCAATTAGTAGACTCAATTTTCTTAGTGTATTGTTAGCAAAACAATAATTATATATATCAAACAATGTGTAACATCCCTAAGCAATATTACTTTGAAAATATCACAAACAATTAAATAAATGAGACTAAATACGATATTATAAAAATTTTCCTCATTTATATATGCAGGTTCCCAAAACGCAGGAAATTAAAGTCGTAATATCAAAACATTGTAACTGTTCACAATTCATAAACATTACAACTCATACAAGCCAAAACGGCTAATGTTCCAAAACATAAATACATCAAAGACTTTAAATCTTCAAAAAGCCCATATCATCCAGCTCTCTAGTCTCAAGCGTCTCCTGGCTCACATGTTAATTCATCTGCTCCCGGATCAAGAATCATCCGATCATCGTCATGCACACATAGATAGGGTGAGCTATGCATATTAAACAAATTAAATATGATACCCATCCCAATAAAAATTTACAGATACATGTTAATTACAAGTTATCCACCCTGATCTCAGATTCCTTCCTGAGTCCCATGCATGAAACTAGGTCTTGGGATTTTCACTGTGCTTCCACGAAACTATCCCTTTCGTGGTCCAACCCTACGAGCCAATCTTGCTCATAGTCCAACCCTACAGACTCCTCGCCTGTAGTAACACATCCAAGCTTACACAACTTGGACTTTGGCACGCACGCAATCACCATACTATGGACTCCTTGCCCAATAGTAGCCGACGGGAACATCACAGTTCCTTGCCCATCGTGCGCCCAACGCATGCAATCACCATACTAAGGACTCCTCGCCCAATAGTAGCCGACGGGAACTCATCTAGTTTCATGCCCATCATGCGTTCCACCACTCAAGCACATCCCAATCCCTTATTGGACTTAGTGCATCCAGCCCAAGCACAAAAGAAGCGAACTTAGTCCTTCAAGTTCACTAATCACGCAAAAGAAGACAACTATACAGTCACACAAGCTGCCTGGTACCGCCTAGACACCGCTAGGCGGATACTGGCAGAAAACCGCCCGGCGGACACACTCCCACCGCCAGGCGCGGCGGCCCAGATAGGACCCGTAATTCTCTGTCACCGCCTGGCGGACACCACCCTGCCGCCAGGCGCCTAGCGCTAACAGTGGCCACTGCCACTGTCTTTCACTCTACTGCCAGGCGGTTCACCCTGTACCGCCAGGCGCTATACCAGTAGCGCAATTGGCACTTTTTACAGGTCTTAATAGACCTACATTTACACAATATTTCCATCACTCATTCATTCATAGCCTTACAAGACATAAAAAAATCAAACCCGAATGTAATATGTACAATTAGCCAAAACCAAGTCCCAATCCTCTCATCTCGATATGCCTCGCATAATACAGTACAAAAACCTGCCCTATGGTGTAACTAGTACGCTCATCACCCACCACAATACAAAGCATAGTTTGCAGTACTCTTATCTAATTGCACTTACACCTAAGTCATACCCAAATAAATCCTTAGTCCTCATATGTTAGTATGTTCACTTAATTCATGAAAAGATATTTACTGACTTTTAACCCAAATCCTCCAGAAATCCCCCTCCCTGTGACTCTCCATAACGCATTTCTCAGCAACATCACCAAAACGTTCTTCACTCTGATGCGTCGCCTGGCGGTTACCCAAGTGCCGCCAGGCGGTTCATACCCGTTTCGCACACTGCCACATTTTCTAGCATTCACAGTGTTCACCACTAACCCAAATTCCTTTTGCATTAATTCTAACATAACTTCACTTCCACACAACAATCAACATTCATATCCTAATCACATTAATGTCTATTTTCAATCAACAAAACTCACCATCATGATCAACCATGTTTTCCAATTCTAATTCCTCATGAACCCTAATTTCCCAATACCATTATAATTCATGTATTAACCCATCAATTATAAATTTTCCAGTCTATAATCTATCAAATCAGTTATATTCGAATCACCAGATTTTCCCCAAACCTCGCACACCACGAAAATACCAAAAATCAGAAGAAACTGGGTAACCCAGTTCGCGTCGCCTGGCGGACTACCCTTAGTCGCTAGGCGGTGCATATCAAAACCTAGAAAAATAAGCGCTGGTGGCATGAGCCGCCTGGCGGTCCTTCAACGCCGCCAGGCAGTTTCTGGAAATTTCCAGAAAACGCAAAATAAAACAGTGAATCATCAATTTTACACATTCCATCTAGTCCAGAAAAACACGAAATACATATATATATATATATATATATATATATATATATATATATATATATATATATATATATATACATATATATATATATATATACATATATATATATATATACAAGCAAAACAACTCCCTTAACCTGGATTAAAGCTTTCCCCGAGTATTCTTCTACTTCTTTCCTTGAACTCTAATTGATCTCCTTTGTCTTCTCTCAATTCAGCCCCCACTGATCACCCACACTCTCAGTTCCTCACTGGATATCGCACTCTTTGTCTACCTCACAATACCCTCTGCATAAAAACTCTTTCTTCTCTCACAATTAGGCTCTTTAATGACTAGGGCTTTTTCTTAACCCATCAACTTCAAATCAAAACCAAAAATGACAAAAATGAAGTTTCCTTTGGGTCTCCCAAGGTTTGAACCCACACCCATGCACATGCCAACTCAATGCCTAACCAATGCAACCAATTCATATTTCATACTAACCAATACAATTCAATAATCATAAAAACCCACAACACGTTTTAATATACACAAAAATAATACAAATTTAATAACACACAAAAATAACATACATAGGACTCAAATCCAAGTCCTCTCACACAATCAAAGTACTCTCAACCACATGAGCTAGTACTTTTCCACGTCATACACTCCGCATTTATTACTTTAAAGGTTCTCCTTACCCACATTTATCCAGTAATTACTTAATTAATTATTTAATTTTTCCCGGGTCTTACACAATGCATCAACCAAACACTAAAACTCAAATAAAACCATCATAAACTAAGCGGTGGGCTAAAAGTAAACCAACAATAATACACGTAGTAATAATTTTGAAATGATATTATATATTAAACCTATTTTAAAACTAAATATGAAAAAACATAAATTTTGCAATGATGCATTAAGATATTTAATATCTTGAAAGAATATATAATTTATTAAAAAATGTATTACCAATTAATATAAGTGTAGAAGATTTAAAGTAAGTTTTTAAATTCCCTTTTAAAAAAGTGAATTGTAGGGATCTCTACGAGAGAAAACTTATTCATTTTCAACTTTGTGTTTATTCATTTTACTTCATCTTCACTTTGGTTTGATTCACAATTAACTCTACACATTCTTTTGTTATTATAGGATTCAATTTGACACTTGGTGTAAGACCTAGGAAAGCATGGCTTAAGTGGTTAAGAGCACTTGATTATGTTGAGAGAACATAGGTTCGAGTCCTGTGTATGCCATTAGTATGTTTATTTAATTTTGTTTTATTTTGCAAATATATTGTGAATGCGGAAGCATGGCTTAAGGTGGTATATACGTAAAAATTGACATGAATCATGTAATAGCTTGCTGGTTGTGCATAGACTTGGTAGGTGGAAGGGTGTGAGTTTGGGTCTAGGTTAACATGAGTTATTCTTTTTCATGTTCAATATTTTTGCTAAAGAAGGAAAAACCTAGAAACTCTAGAGCTCTGAGAAACCAAAAGGGCAACGTAGAGGCAGTTGGGGAAGTAAAAGCACAGCATAATGGCCACTAACCTTAGCTATTAATTAATTTTCGTTTTAGTATTTTTATTTATTTATTTTGAGGGCTAGAAATTGAGAGGGAGAAGAGAGTGAGTAAGAAAGCAGAGAGTCAGAAAGTGTGGTAGCAAGGAAAGGCAGAGGGAGACAAAATTTACAATTGAGGGGGAGAAAAGGGAGTGCTGGAAAGCATTTTTCAGAGTAGGAACAAAGGTTGAAGCATTGGGGACGAGAAAGGATCAGTGAGAATACACTAGGAGTAAGGAAACCAGGTAAAGGGAGCTAACTAGATCTTCTTCTTTTATCTGAGTATGTGTTGTTTAGTGATGTTGATAATATTTGATTATGAATGAATATACAACTAATAATTTTTATGTAATTTAAGCCCTCAAATGATTGTTGTTCTGCTTATTTATCCCAAAGGTAATGTTGTGCTTGAATTATAATTTGTAAGGTTGTTAAAGTGTGGGTTTTTTTTGTTTAATGATGGAAAGTGAAGTAAAGTATTTAGGGTCTCGTAAATAATTTTTTTCCTTGAGGCTAGATGCATTTTTCATAGATTGGCATCTGCGGAGGTGTTGGTTAGAGAGAAATTGGGTGGGCATGAATTAAAAGTGTCGTGGGTTAAAATTAGGAAACTAGGAAATTATTTGGGAGAATTGGATGCACCGGAAGATAATTTAAAGGATTCAGGAGGTAAGTAGTGTGCAATATTACCATTATTGTATACTTGTTTTATTTAGGAACATAGAATTTAGGTTTATGGTTGAATTGGTTATAGTAATATTGTATTTTCTTTATTTGAATTTATAAAATTCTAGAGATAATGGGATGTGGTTCCATATTTCACGAAATCTGAATGGTTTCTATTAATTTATAAGTCATCAGTTTTTTTTAGGAAGAAAGGATTATATTATATCATAATAATAAGTATTCATTTTAGGTCAAATAAAAGTGAAAAATGGTTTAACTTGCCATTTGGAGGAGTGATGAATCTCACATATGATTATATTGTTAACCAAAAGAATTGTGGTGAGATATTTATATAACTAATATGATTGTATAAGCACGTGGTAATCAACATTTTGATTACTACATTTGGTTGGGACTTTAGTATTATTATAATATAATATATAAGAAGTAACCACGATGCTTGTTTTTTTTTTGGTATTTTATTTTGTAGTATTAATAATTTTATGCATATAAATGGAGTTGTGGGCATTGTAAAAGAATTATTTGAATTGGGGAAATTGTAGCAATGCTTTAAAGTTTACGTGCGTAATGGCGGCAATTGTGTTTATTTTTTTATAGGTATATAATGGCAATAGGATGCTTGCAGGTTTGTTTTAAGTCTTGAACAGTCTATAAGTTAAATTATGGAAATTGCAAAAATATTTTTTTATAAAAGTAAAGTCAGTACATTGTGGTTGCTAAGGAAAAGATTTGGTACTGTTTTGGAGGTATGTTGAATTGTGAAAATACGCACTTGGTATTCTAGGTGTGTAGAAATGATTGCTTAATGTGTTAAGATCAATTATGCAGTGCCTAAACCAATATAATTCATTTTTATTGGTGTGGCTCCTAGCGGCAGGTATGCTTTCGCTAGGTGATAAGTCGCAAAAAGAGGGGCCACTAGCGCGTGGCGCCTGGTGGCATGGAATTACCGCCTTGCGGGCTGGAGCACAATTTCTCTTGGCAACGCCAGGCGATAGTGCAGGGGCAAGGATCCATTGCAGATGGATTTGCATGGATGAGTTTGATAGCTTGGTTAGAGACATGCTGGATAAGTTACAAGCCGACAGGTTAACGAAGATTTGAGATGTGTGATAGATGCGGAGGAGGAGGTTCGTATCTGTTGTACTCTTATGTGGGGACACAAGCAGGGAGGTTCGTATGTTTCGTGCTCACACCTGAGACTACTATGAGCAGAGAGGTTCATAGTAGGTGTTCACGCATGTTGGACTACGAACAGGCAGGTTCATAGAGTTGGACTACGCGCATGGTGGTCCATAGAGTTGGACCACGAGCGGGTAGGTTTGTGGGAGCATGATAATCCCTAAAGACCAAGGTGTTGAATGGATCTTTCTCATATAGGATATGAGATTGGGGTAGAATGTGGAAAGTAATTGATGAATTAAAAAATGAATGAGAGGGATTGGGTGAAGGTTAAATTTATTATTTATTTATTGTGTTATTTCTTTCTCAGCTCACCCTTTCTGTTTGTGTTTCGCAAAGATCGTGTGACTTGTCACGCGGGAGCATATGTGAACCCAGTTGAGCATGCTGATGCATAGAGACGAAGCGGGGCAAACTATGAGGGATTTTTCACTATGTTTTAGTTCAAGCATTTTCTAATAAATTTGTTATGATGTTTTCTCTTCTATGAACTTGTCAAAAGGATGGAGTAGTGTAATTGAACTGTAGCAAGATAAGTTTTAAATTTTCCCGCGCTTGGGAACTTTCTATATTATTTTAAATTGCAAAAGAAACTATATGATACATGCTTTATCTAGTAATATCCACCTAAGGTGTTACATTTGGTATCAGAGCATATGATTTCAAAATTATTTTTTAGCCTTGGGGAGTGAGCTTATCGCGATTGTGATATTAGTATAAATTTATTGAATTGTAAAGTTCTTGAAATTTGTGTTATTGTGTGGTGTGTATTGATAATGAATTTTCTGAGATAAATTGTAACGATGTATGATACCCTATGTTCTAGAACTAGAAAATGGCCGGCAGAAGAGGTAGAAGAATTGGTGCTAATAACTTAGCTGATGAAATTGGCCTCGGTTGACGCTATGCAGCCACAACAGGTGGTGCTACCACAGCCTGCACCACGACCGATCACCATGGATGATTTCATGATGCACAAACCAGCCAAGTTTAATGGCAAGGCCACTCCTGATGATGCAGATGCGTGGATCAGGGAGTGCGAGAAGATATTTTGTGTACTAGCTTGCTCGAATGAGCAGAAACTAGCATATGCTACTTTTCTCTTGGTGAGTGATGTGAAATATTGGTGGGCTGGAATGCAACAACAGATGCAAAACAAGGAGGAAGAGGTGAGCTGGGAAAACTTCAAGAAGAGGTTCCTAGAAAAGTATTTTCCGGATAGCATATGAAAAACACCATATCTAGATAGAATATGGTGAAGAGTTGTTTAAGAAAATTCAAGGAAATCCCCATTGGACAATAAGATAGCAAGTTATCTAGATGTGAAGGTTCCTTTCCAAGAGTTCAATAGAGGAGAAAGAGATGGATTGTAGTTCTTAACAACGAAAATAAGGATGGAAACAAAATGAAATTGCAATGAAAGAAGAAGAACAAAGTAAAATGGAAGAGACGAGAGTAATGGTTATGGAAGTGGAGCAAGCCACTCATAGAGGGGGCAAAGGCAAACCAAGCTCTAGAGATGAGTGATATGGTGCCGCCACTTGCATAAGCAAGATAAGGAAAGAGTTCTTCCACTCCTAGAAGGAGGGCTTAGCTAACGGAAAAATGGTTGAAATAAGAGTGTTTTGATTCAAAATGTTCAACCCTTTTACACTTGGTAGAGCTCCCCTTAAATAGATAGTCTTAGGGGTCTCTAAGCAAAATACAAAAGTTGTAAAGGGCTAACTAGAAAAGTAAGAGAAACCCTAATTCTAGAAACATCTTCAAGCTTAGCACAAAATGACTTGGTGGTGTGTCTCCTATGTGGATTCTCGGCTTTTGCTTTACTCTTTCTTCCACATCATCCATGCCCTCCAATCATCATGTGTCACCTCTCATGCTTTTCTCTACAAAATTAACCTACAAAACAACTTAAACAAGGATTACCATGTTGGCTTGAGTTTAATTAATTTTGGTCAATGAGTCAACCCTAGTCAAAGGTCAACAAGTCAACCAAAATTAAGTCAACTAAGTCAACTTACGAAAATCATAAAATTAAGATGGAAAATAAAGAAAGAGACATAGAAGAAGGATCCTCCCCTTCAATCATGCTTCTATTAATTCTTCTTAGGGGAGTCTCCATGGTTCCTTGAGTGGTCAATCCTTCATCAGTGGTCGAGGCTTGTTAACTTTATTTAATTCCTCATGTAAGAGCTTCAAAGGTATCTCCATCAAGATATAGGCCCCTGAGCACCATTCTTCTCTCTTGGAAGGATTTTCTCTGTACTGGTGCCAATTTCCCAATCTGCTGAGTCCTCGGCAATTGGAGGACCTGGACCCTTCTGAGAAACGAGACTGCTTATTGTTGGAAAAGTTGGATATCATTTTTTACTCTCTCGTAAACTCCTAGAGCTGTAATTTTGAGTGGTAGACTGTAAGTTTCACATTGGTACACTCCCTTTCTTTTCCTTCCTTTATATAAAACTTTCGTTCTAATTTTACTAACAAAACACTCTTCCCAAGTTCGAAAACACAACTTCTTTCGCCATGATGTTTCCCTATTGCAGAATCGAGAAGTCGATATCATCCATGAAGGTTTGGTAGAAGGTCTCCACAGGGCCGAAGCCTCTACTTTCGCCTTGCTAGACCATTCTAAAAATCTTTCCCAGAAAGAGGTTCAATAGAAGAAAGAATTAGAGTCTTATATTGCTGAGATCACTCGTCTTAAGGCCGAGAATGTTGAACTAAATGGCCTCCGAGATCAATTGAAATAAAACGACGAACAAGTACTTTCCTCAGCTGAAAAATTGAAAGACTTGGAGAGTAATCATTTTCTCGACAAGAAAGCTTGGACCACTAAAGAAGGAGAATTGATCTCCAACACCGAGCTTTTAAAAGACCAAATCGATTATTCCTTAAATATGGGATTCCAATTGGCTTTGGACCAGGTTCATGTGCTCCATTCTGAGGTCGATCTTTCTCAAGCTGACATTTCCAAATCTGTGGTGGATGGCCAATTAGTTGATGTCGATATTATTAGAAACTTTAGGCTTTATATGTCTTGATCATACTTGTCTTTTGTATATATGATTTGAACATCTTCCGCTCTTCCTTTTCGCACTTATAATCATGTAATGAACCTTTTCATGTTAAGTTAACTTCATTCGGCTGACTTCAACGACGTTTATTGCCTAAACACCATCCTTTCTAACATGTTAACTAAAAAACAAACATTCAATTCCTGCAAATTAATCACAATAGAAAAGTCATCTAAAAATCGAGACCTTCAACCTACACACTGACAATATAATTAAACAACTAAGAATTCTCCATTTTTACCAATCAACTAAATCATAAGGTGAACTCAAGCTCTCAGTCCTTGCAACTTAATCACAATAGGGGCATCAACCGAACACCAAGATCCTTAACCTGTACACTAACAATATAATTAATCAACTAAGAATTCTTAGTTTTCACTAATCAACTGAATCATAAGGTGAACTTGAGCTCTCAGTCCTCGCAAATAAATCACAATAGGGGCGTCGACTAAAAACCAAGATATTTAACTTCTACACTAACAATATAATTAATCAACTAAGAATTCTTAGTTTTCACCAATCAACTGAATCATAAGCTGAACTCGAGCTCTCAGTCCCTGCAAATTAATCACAACTGGGGAGTCGGCTGAAAACTGAGATCCTCTACCTGTACCCTAACAATATAATTAATCAACTAAGAATTCTAAGTACTGCTTACACATCACTTATATATCATTCCGCATAAAACCGGTTTCACAACACTGTTTACATATTACGCATCAGTTGGCAGGAAACTGGTTTCACAACACTAGCAATGCATCCAGTTCTTATGGTTTTTAGTAGACCACTGATCATTGGGGCCCGACATCGAGCATCAGAGCCCGACATCGAGCATCGAGGCCCGTCATCGATCATTGGGCATGACAAAAAATAACCTGAAACAAATAACCGTTGTCCTTGATCAAAGAAAAAACACAACTAAATAACTTTTAACCTACTTGAAAAAATTGCAATCATCTAACTTCTACCTTAAATGAAGTAAAAATGTAAATTTGATGCGTTCCATGTTCGTGATATCTTCTTGCCATCTAGCGTCTCTAGCTTATATGCTCCTCCCCTCACTATTTCTTTAACGTGATAAGGTCCAGTCCATTTGGGTGCCAGCTTGTTATCCATCTGAACTAGCTACACCTTTCTTAGCACCAAGTTCGTTACCTGAAAAATTCTTGGGCTTACCTTGGATTTATACCTTCTTTCTATCCTTCTTTTAAGTGCCTCCCTTTAAATTCGATGATGTGACCCTAACAACCCCAGCATCAAGATAAGGTACACCTTCAAGCCCAAGCCCATCAAAAGGCCCAATAACAAGGGGCATGCTTAAAGAGATCCAATTGGGCTTCATTCAAGATGGCCCAAATCCACATGGGCTTCTCACACTCGTCACATGGGGAAAAGAAGATGTGAAGATTTGAATAGGTGTATCAAAGAGCAGTAGAATAGCAATAAGATTGCCCATTTTTTAGTCCTTGTTTTCTAGAATAATAAGTCAAACAATGTGTAGTTGAATTGATAAAATTGGGCTTGACTAAGCCCAATAGGAGATTTGGCCATGAGTTATCAAAGGTCCAAGGTGGACTAAGTGGAAGTCAACACTCCTTCCTACACCTCATGGATCAAATGCATCCAAGGGTTAGGAATGCTTCCTCCTTTTCCAAGCCATCATCCAATAGTTGTGAGCCTTCCTCCTTCTCCAAGCCATCTTTCATGGCCAAGATTGAAGCTCATTCTCATCCAAGGGCTAAGAGTGCATATGTGTATTTGCTTTCATATAATAGCCTAAATTTTAGGCTATTGTAATCACTCTTGAATTTTAAGCAATATATGCCTAGTGTTGAGAGTACTCCACTCCTATTGCCTTTTAAGAGTCACTTGAGCTAGAGGATTGAATCATCTCCTCTAGCCACCTTCCTCTATCTTCTATAAGATAGAGTTCATTACTCATCTTTCACTCCAATTCTGAGAACAACCATCATCTTTCACCTTGCTTCCGCCAATCCACACTCTTCCATGGAGTTGTCTTCTTCACCTTCATCCAAGGGGTTCCACCATTCTAGCTAACTCTCGTACTTCTTCTAGAGTGTCCAAAATAACGCAAAGCCTCTCTTCAGATGGCGTAGTGGCAAATGACCTAACCATTTCCACGTTGTCAACAATCTCCACAAGTATCACTACATTCGTTCCATACACCAGGCTAAATGGAGTTTCATGTGTGGTCGACTAACGTGTGGTATGATACGACCACAATACCCCATGTACTCCATCTAGCCACTCCCATTTTGCCATCATCAACCTTCGTTTTAGACCTCTAAGTATAACTTTGTTGGCTGCCTCAACTTAGCCATTTGTCTGAGGGTGCTCCACGAAAGAAAAAACTTGTCGAGTTCCCACACGACATAGTTGTAGTACTTGCAAACATACAAATTGGGTTCCATTGTCTAAGATGATACACCGGGAAACTCCAAACCTGCATATTATATTTTTCCAAATAAACTCCCTAACCTACTGATAATTATAGCCACAGGCTCTGTCTCAATCCATTGTGTGAAGTACTCCACAACCACTATTAAAAATTTATGTTGCCTGACTACTCTCGAAAATGGCCTTAGTATATATATCCCCTACGTGTGAAACAACCATGGTGCATTGATTGAATGTAAAATTTTTGGTTAGGCCTTGGCCCAATCTGCATGCTTTTGGCATTGCTCGCTCTTTTTCACATACTCTACACAATCATTCCTCATAGTTGGCCAAGAAAATCCTACTCTTATGACCTGCAACATCAATGTTTTTCCACTAACATGACTCCCACATATACCTTTGTGCAACTCAGCCATAATTTGTGTTGCTTCTCCCTTATCCACACAATTCAATAAAGGACGAGAATACTCATACCGAAACAAGTTGCCATCAATCAATGTGTATCTACTATAACTCTTCTTGATTCGACTTGTTTCCCCGATGTCTTCAGACAAATGTCCATCACCGATATACTTCTTTATTGGAGTCATCCAAGTTTCCTCCCCGTGTGCTTGTATTTCCATGACCTAATGACTTCCCCCAATCTCCACTTGAGGGGATACTAGTGTCTCCCTGATCACAAATTTATGTTGTCCCAACTTCGTACAACTAGCCAATTTTCATAACAGATTTGCCTAACAATTGCGTTCCTTAAGGACGTGTATAAACTAAAAAACAACAAAATTCTTAACAATAGTCTGAACGAATTTCAGGTACTTGACCAACTGCGGGTCTCGAGCCTTAAACTCCCCTTTCACCTGCTCAGTCACTTTTAACTAATAGCATTGTGGCCCCCATTTTTTTGCTAACAACATCCCAGTTATTAAAGCTTGGTACTCCACTTGGTTATTGGTGCCCTTAAATGCAAACCTCAATGATTGTTCAATCAAGATTTCATCTTGCCCTTCCAAGATTACCCCAGCTCCATTTCCTTTCAAATTGGAAGCCCTATCGACGAATAAAATTCATTGCGGTGGATCTTCTTGCCTGTACACTACTGGAGTGGTGAGCTCCACCAAAAAATCTGACAATACTTGTGCTTTAATTGGAACCCTGGTTTCTACAATATCTTATTTATGGGAAAGTCTGTCATTATCTTTATACCATGGTTTTGGAAATAGTGTCTTAGTCGTCGGGTTGTTACTATCACTACTAATGTTGCTTTCTACAGCGTTGAGTACTGTATTTCTGCTTCATGAAGTACTTTGCTCACAAAGTATATATGTTTTTTATCTTCCTCAAACTCTAGAATTAACACCGAACTGACTCCTTGATTGGTTACTGAAATGTATAATGCCAAAGTACAGTCTTTCTCGGGCCTACACAACACTGAAGGTTTGCTCAAATACTCCTTCAATTGCCGAAAAGCTTCTTCACACTCATTGGTCCACTGAAATTTATTGTTCTTCCGTAAACACTAAAAATAAGGCAATCCTTTGTCTCCACTCTTTGCAAGAAACCTGGAAAGGCTGCCATCCTCCTCGTTAATCGCTGCACCTCTTTAATGTTGACCGGACTTCTTATATTTATAATAGCTTCACATTTGATAGCCACGTAAGATATTGAATCTCCTTGATATGCGATGCCTTCAAAAGCTTTTGAACTTCTTTTGTAGCGGCTTGAGCTCGCTCTCCAACAAACCATTTTCATCTTTGAACCTTTGCCTTGACCTCAGGGTTCACATTGACCTTGTGACATAAAAAGTTGGGATCTATCCCCACCATAGTTGTCGTTGTCCAAGCGAATGAAGAAAGGTTTGCTTGCAATACCTGTAGGATTTGCGCCTCTAGATCTGAACTTAGACCTCCTCCTATCTTGAGCTTTCGCCCATTGAGAACTACTTTTTTCACTTCGCCCACAGGTTGGGGTCTTCTCTCCGGATGTACTACCCGTGGATCCAACTCGATGTCAACAGATGCTTTAGCCATTGCCACATAGTATGTGATCTTCTATCAAGTTTTAAGTCTATCTTCATAACATTTTTGGGTCGTCTCCTGATTCACCCTCATTGTGACTACTTTTCCTTCATCAGTAAGAAACTTCATTTTCAAATGAATGGTTGATATCACAACCCCTAACTTATTTATGGATGGCCTACCCAAAAGCAAGTTATATGAAAATAGAGCATTAACAACTATATACCGTACCATAATAGTTTTTGCAGCATCTATATAACCTCTCACTTCTACCTGCACTCTAGAAAATCCCATCAACACCCTATCAAAAGGTTAAAAGCGATCCACCAGAATCTGTAATCCCACGAAGGTTTCCCAAAATATAACATCTATTGAACTGCCTTGATCTATCAACACTCTATGCATGTTCCTATCCATAGTGATGACTGACAGCACTGTCATATCGTCTTCATGCGACAATACTCCTTTTAAGTCCTCACTGAAAAAGACAATGTCTGGGATCTCCTTGGGTCGTTCTATCTTTGCGGTTGTCATGACGCTTCTTACATATCTCTTTCTGAATGAATGTGTTGCACCACTTCTTGAAAAACCTCCTACAGTTGTGTTAAAATCTCCTAAAAATGAGGTTCGACTACTGAGGGTGGCTCTATTCCCTCTTCTTCCTTGGCAATTCCCACATATCTCTTCAATAACCCTTAGATCGATAGTGCAACTAGCAGATTTGCCAATGTATGGCAATTTTCGTATCATGACCCGAGGCTTGATGAAATTTACACCAAGCATTCAGCCACAAACTGAGCACCCTATTGGTGATGTTGGGATGACGTAGGTGCTTAGATACTTCTGTTGGTATCGCGCAGCAGAATGTTTAACCATGTGGACAAAAACCAAGAGGGGGGTGAATTGGTTTTAAGTAATAAAATTTAAAATTTTTCCAAAATTTATCAATTAAATCAATAATTAATTTCTTTAAATACAATAATAGATTAAATAAAGAGATAGAGAAGAAGATTGAACACAAGTATTTATACTGGTTCGGATCAAAACACCCTACGTCCAGTTGTTAATCTCTAAAAAACGAGATTAACTAAATCACTAACAAGTAACAGATTTACAATCAGATATTAATAGTGTAAGGAAAGAAAACACCTCTCTTGAATCGCACAAGAGATGAACACCTTTCTCTGAATCACACAAAGAACCTTGACCTTAGCTTTCCTAGCAACAGCAGCAACACTTAATCTCCTAGAACACCTCTCAGGAAAAGTTATCACTCTACCCACACTAGGTTTTTCAAAGCTTCTATTGAGAACACTCAGAGAACTCTCTTGCAATCCAAGCACTAGCACTCTAGCTTCTCAAAATGGTAAGTAAGAAGTAACTCTGAGGTTCCTTAAATAGGGGTTCCAGAAATTAGGTCAAAAACTTGAACAGTCACGCCTAACTGACTAGGATAATCGATTATCACTAGTGATAATCGATTATTCCAGTGTGGTTTATGAAAAACAAAATTTTGTGCAGATAATCGATTATCAGAGGTGATAATCGATTATTCCAGTGCTTTCTTGAAAAAAATTGGTTCAGCTCAGGATAATCGATTATTCTAAGTGATAATGGATTATCACTTTGATTTTTCGAGAAATACCAGAATTTTCTTGTACAATATTGATTCTAACTAATCTAATTACATTTTACAAGATAGCTTTAAACACAACAACACATGGTCTTCATATTGACTTCCAGATGGCCTTCAGGCTTCTTTTATCATCATCAAAATTTTGCTTCAGCATTTAGACTTGTATTGCTTTTGCCAACAATCTCCCCCTTTTTGATGATGATCAAAACAATTATTGAGGCAATCAAAACAATCTCCCCCTTTTTGACTTGTATCTGCAATCAAAATACCTTACAAGTAGATTTGTTAGTAGCACTGTTTAGTTTAAAGTTTTTCTCCCCTTGTTTTGATCATATGAAAAAAGTTTTAATAAAGAAGCTCCCCCTCAATTAGGCAATAGTAAAGGATAACAAGAAAAATATACTTTTATTGAAAAAATAATAAAACTGGAAAGCATATTACAATTGCAAAAAAATAGATTATGATGTAGACTTTTTAAAAGTCTTGACTCATGTCATCATCTTCCTCATATTTATCATATTTATGTTCTAAGTTAGAGATCCTAGAATCTAATCCTCTAATTAAGCCAGTGACTTCTTCATGTCTGTGAGTGGAGAGAAGAAAGAATTCTTCAAGTCTCTGGTTGAGGTTTAAAATGTGATCCTCTAAAGAAGAGGATGAGCCACCAATACCACTGGATGATCCAATATGTGTGTCAACCGGAGGAATATGAGCAGTGGGAGGATTCTCTTCTTCTTCATTGTCTAAAGAAGGCATATCATCCCTGTGAATGTAGGTATTCCCAAAAGGAATAAATTTCATCTACTTCAAGGAGTTTTCTGCAAATTTGTTTGCCTCAGTGGTTTTTTGAGATTGTTCATCATAAACATTTACCCCTTTGTACTCACAAATACGAGAGATGAGTAAGGAATACGGGAGTGGATATTGAGGCAATCTCTTGGCTTTGAGCATGGTGTCAAGAATGATGCTTGGCCAATAGATGGGGATGTGGTTGAGCATGGCATAGATGATCATAAGATCTGCTTCACTACACTGTGCGTGGTTTGTACCACGTGGACATAAAATCCAAACAATGAGATAGTGAAGTAGACGCTCATCGATTTTGAGAGGTCCGGCTAGCAATTGGCGGCCTATTTCTTGATCCTAGCGTCGCATAAAGGATCTATAAGCGAATATGCGGTTGAAGCCTTCAATGCCAGCAGTGAGGATTGGAGAAGCCATCATGAATAGGAAATTGTGCAACATTTTCCCAAATATCATCATCTAGAATAATGTCGACACCTTTCACCTTTGTAAACCCCACTCCATCTCTGAATTTGTAATTGAAATAGAACGATCGTACCAAATCGAGGTAGTAGGTGTCATGCATCTCTGTGAAGAATTTGACCCCTTGTTCAACAAGAAAATTTGGAATTGTGAAATGGCGATTTACAAACCATTGAGACTGGATGAATTTCAGAGTGATGAGGGGTTTGTCTTTCCACAATGTGATGAATTCAGATCTTCTTTCTTCATCCGAAATCCATCCTTCAATGGAAGTTGTTCTAGGTGCAGTTGAGGGTTGAGAGGCACGAGATGCAGTCCTTCTGCGTGTAGGAATCTTTCTATGAGAGGGTTCAACCATGGTTGTGGGAAAGGAGAGGGAAGCTTTTGAGAGTTTTTGAAAAAATGAGAAAATGAGAGGTTCTTGAGTGTTGATGGAGACAAAAGAGTTTTCTGGTGACAAAAATGGCTAATATTTATAGAGAAGAGTCTCCAACGGCCATATACACGCGATTTGATGCAAATCTAGCCATTGCAACGGCTAGTTTTTGAATTTAGTTGGTCTAACGACGTGTAATAATCGATTATCCTAAGATGATAATCGATTATTGGTTCATGAACTGGGCAAAATATGAATCCTGACGAGCTGATAATCGATTATCCTAAGTGATAATCGATTATTCCAATGAGTTTTTGATTTTTGGCTCAGAATTAAGGATAATCGATTATGGCCCCAAATAATCGATTATTACAAAATGTTT
>Ga0214544_1008422_pt1 | contig 17156 bp, 19 predicted proteins | sample CNSS3metaG_FD_160074 | JGI IMG/M metagenome (GOLD analysis project Ga0214544, IMG submission 160074) | Root nodule microbial communities from cowpea collected in UCLA plant growth center, Los Angeles, California, USA - CNSS3 | ecosystem: Host-associated > Plants > Roots > Nodule | place: USA...
ATCACCCCTGCCGACCCCCCCTTACGAGGCACCATTAACACCATCTCTGGTGGCTTCGCAAGTGGAGGCTCCACCTCGTCTGCCAGAAAGAGACACCTCCGCCATATACAATCCATCAACCATATCATTCATTCCCACCATAGACGTCGTATGCCCCCCATCGTATCCACGGATGACGACTTCCACGGCCTCGACCACCAACAGGATGACCCCATGGTCATCACCGTTGAAATCGAAAATTATGCCGTTAAGAAAGTCCTTGTGGATCAAGGCAGCTCAGTTGACATCCTCTACTGGACCACCTACCAAAAATTACAACTTCCTGACACCGCCATGATCCCATATGATGAGCCCATATACGGATTTTTCGGCGAACAAGTATCCACCCGGGGCTACATAGACCTCCCTACCGTCTTTCGGGAAGAAACCCAAACCAAAACCATCCCAATCCGCTTCCTTATAGTCGATGCGCCAACATCTTACAACATACTCCTGGGTCGTCCTTCCCTCAATACACTTGGCGTAGTCGTCTCTACCCCTCACTTGGCCATGAAGTTCCCTGCCCCATCCGGCGACATCTTGACCATACACTGTGACCAACGCTTGGCACGCGAGTGCTATATGGCAAGCTTAAGCGGCCTGGGTCGAACACCCTTTACTCGTGGTTAATTCGTTTAAGTTCCCCACCCTTACCCCAAGTAAGCGGCCTGGGTCGAACACCCTTTACTCTTGGTTAATTCGTTTCCTACACTTACCACAAATAAAATGATCAAGGTCGAATACCCTCAATAAAAAATCGAATTCGCCAAACATCACATACATCAAAACACCCACTCATAATTATACCATCCGCTAACGCACCACTCTCACGCAAGTTATCGGCTTCCAATAAAAAACATAACATACACAAAGCATTCATCATATTAAAGACAAAGTAAAATAGTGTACGGATTATTACAGACATAGAATTCCAATTTCAAATTATAAAAAATAAAGGTTCTACGTCGCCTTGTTATCATCACCCTCCGCGGCAGCTTCCTCATCCTTCTCCTCCTCGGCCGCCTTCTCCTCCACCTCCTCAGCATCCCCCTCATCCTCCCTCACCAACTTCCCATCAACTATGTCCTTATCTACGTCAAATCTTGAATCCGAGACATCCACATCCGGATGGAAGAAGGCCGCCTGCCACAACCCCTTCTCGAAACCATTAATATGTTCTTGGATGTCGTTGTTCTTCAGATCATCAAGTTCCCCAACAACCCCATCATACTTATCCTTCAAATCCTCATAGTCTTCCTCCAACTCCCCTATACGCTTGTTTAGTTTTTCCTTAGAGTCCAAGCAACGCACCTTCCATGTCGCCAGCCTTTTCCTTTCCGCTTTCCAGCCTTCTTTCTCCTTTTCTAAAGCCGCCTTCTCCTCCTCAAGCTTATCCACCTTGCCCTGCAACTCCCCCACCTCCTTTACTTCCCTTCTGTAAAGAGACCCTACACGCCGGCTCAGGACTAAGGCCTTGCTTCTAAACTCTACCATTGTTCTCACAATATGATCCACCTCCATATTATCAATAGAGTTAACAACGGTATCCAGAAGGTCGATCGAGATATCCTTCCTAACGGATATCTCCGGCAACTCGATCAACCCGGCTTCAGGCACCTTTTCCCCACTAGCCGTTCCAAGAAGAGCTGCCCTTATCTTCTTCACATCTTTGCCCTTCCCGGGTCGAGGCGGAAGCTCAGCTTTCCTTTTCGTCCCGCCATGTACATGCACCTCCACAACCGATTCCTGCAGGTTGGGAACATCAGCTGTCCCAGCCGCCTTGGCCTTAGCGGCCATTTCCTTCCTCAATGATTGAAAGAGCGCCAGATTCTTCTTGCCAGATTGCTCCATATGCCCTGCAATAACATATCACGACTCGGATCAAAACAACTTAGCATTATTAACACAGCTTAAGTAATAAACAGATACCTTCAATATCTATTATCGGATGCACCGAATTATAAACCCTAACTAGGCCCTTAGTGGGCAACTTATCCACAAACTTCAACAACATCCCCACCACCTCCTTATCACCAGCCGACAACTCCTCCACTCCCATGTCTTTATATCGAGAAGGATTGTTGGTCCAGCTAAAGGGAAACTTGGTACTCCCATCCGCATTCAAAAAATGAGATTTACCCCCTTCCTTAACGACAACTTTAAAGTACCCGTCTTTGGAATGCTTGAAAGACTGGGAGAAAGCATCTAGTCTGCTGATGCTGGGGCGACTGATTAAAGAGAGCCAAGTAGCCGGCCTCCGGGGCCTGGTGTCATAAAAATATAAGAAAGCATAGGGAGTAGGCTCCAAATATAAGGACTCGCACAGAATGCGGAAGGCCTGCAAGTAGGCCCAGCTATTAGGATGTAGCTGGGTAGGTGCCACATTCAACGCCCGCAGCACACCCATAGTGAAATCGTCTAAGGGCAGTCGCACATGAAGCTGAGAAAAGTGGCACATATACATGTAGAAGAATTTTTCGGTAGCCCCCTCCTGCCCATGGCATACCCGGTCAACAACACTCACCCTCTCCAGCGAAACAATGTCTCCACTGACACCCTTGGACATGACGGGTGTGCAGTTCAGCCAAGAGTTCAACAGACAAGACCACCTGAATAAAGATGATTGATCACGAACATCAACAGCAACCCACCCATAGCCGCCTCTCGAACCTCCCTCACAACCTCTATCGGCATCCCGCTCGTAACAACTCCAGAACTCGTACCCTCTCCGCCGAGTCGCCTATCCTTACTTCTATCTGACTCAGTACTTTCACTACTACTAGACGAAGACACACTACCACTACTGGACATACCTAATTTCGTTTTTTACAAGAAGATGTCAGTCAAAATTGAGGACTAGTCGGACACTTTTACGCGCACAAGGTCTCTAAATTTAGAATTCACAAATGAAACAAGTAACCCCTCATCTGTTTGCAAACCCATATTTATAGTCCATAATCCCAAACGACGAACCTCTTCCCGCCAAAACCATACCACAGACCAATCAACACCATCATTGCAAAAGATATGACACTTCAAAACGACGGCGCCAAAACTTTTCGATTTGACCACTGACGCCCCTTCACCTACCCTCTGACGGTTATCACTTTTTTAGCCTTAGCACTGTTCACCACACTTAAAGGCTGGGGGATTGGTGTATCACACCTAGCCAGTTCCGCTAGCTTATCAACACATATCATCCTTGACCGACAACCCATATCGGACAAGGCTGGGGGACTGGTGTACCGTACCTAGCCAAACTCGACCAAATAAGTAAACAATGTGCATATCGAGACCGCCAATACACTCGGTATGATGAAACCCCCGCATTCAATAAATCTTAAGGGCCTGGGTTTGGGCCCTGGCCCACTCGCAAGCCCCTCCTAGAGCCCAAGTCAAGGCCCAGGCCATGAAATGGTCAAACGTCATTAATGCTCTATAAATACACGTGGACCCCATCATTTAAAGGTACGCATTCATTAATCACTGATTTGACTCTCTAAGAGCTTTGACTTACTTGAGCTTCGGAGACTCTTCTGTAGGTAACCCCTCCTGGGTTCAAGCTGACATGTATCGACTGGGAAGAGGCCAAGTAAGGAGATAGCGGACTACGTGGTAAGGTGACGCTTGTGCCTAACCTATCTTAATTGTTGTCTGCAGGAACAAATTTCAAATGGTTGTATCCAATTTATACATTTTCTACATTTTTTCCTTTTCAGATTGTTTTTATATATATTTGCTTTCACAATAGTATAATTTCTATGATTCCATGATTTCTTTTGACTCTCTCGCTATCTCTCTATATATTCCTCTTCTTGGTTTCCATGATTACAAATGGGTATTCTAAATAAGATCAGAATGCATGTTGAAATCACTAATTTCTTGACTTTCAAGGTGTTGGGAATAGGGTTTGAAGGCTTTGAAATCACTAATTTATAATTTTAACAATAATATTAATATTAAAATTTTATTGTTGTAAATTTAATTTAAAATAGAAATGATTTAATATTAAAATTTTGAATATATTAATAATATGTGGTTCAATATTTGCACTTGAAATAAACTTATGTAAATATCACATAAAATATATTAATATCAATAATAATTTTTAAAATATAATTTGTACTTATACTATTAATATTCAAATTTGTACTTATTATATAAACCCATTCCAAAGCAATTTCCCTTTTCTTATGTATTAATTGGATAAATACGCAGTTTTTTTGTTTCCCTACTATTATATTTTTCTACATTTTTTACTCTATATTTCATTTAAAATTAAATTAAATTTCATAATTTTAATTAACTAAATCTTAATATATTATTTAAAATAATTATATACAATACATTTTATTAAAAATATATATATAAATATACACTTTTATTATAAAATTAAGTAAATAATTATTATTGAATTTTATAAAATAAAATATTTATATTAAATTTAATTATACTTTTATAATTTTAAATTAATTTGATAAATATACGTTCGAAAATTCGATACCCGTGCGTTGCACGGGTAGAAATAATTTATCATATATCTTTAATTAATTTATTTATTTAATTATATTAGATATTGATATTATCAACCAATTATATTTGTCAAATAATCTATATCTCTCCAAATATATTTATCTTTATCTTTATTTTAAAAGATATTTGAGAGATTTCAGCAATAGAAAAGCCTAGTCCAATTCCTATATAAAGAGACCAAGGGAAAATCAGAAAGGACAAGCTCGACACTTCAGAATTTAGGAACCCTTAGAGGGGCCTAATTTCTTTCTCTCTCCTTTATTCTTCTATTTTTATTTTATTTTGTGTTCCATGGAGTGCTAAACTTCTTGGGTTGATTCTATTGTAATTTCATTATGGATTATGAGGTTCGAATGAAATAATTTCTTTGTTTTTTTTTATTATTGTTGAGGTTTTCATTCATCTATATCTTTTATCTTTGAATCATGTAAAAAGTAATGATTTTAAATCTATATGCATGTTGATCATATGAGTTCAAGGGTATTTAAATTTAATTTAGACTTTACTTTGATTTTATTTAGAAACTTTCATGTGATTGAATTAGTTTTTACCAATAATTGAGACTTTACTTCGGTTAAAGGTATTTACTCTAACAAAAATTAATCGAGACTTTACTTTGATTAATTAAGCTTTTTATTTGGTGAGGAGATAAAAGAATATACATGATTAGGCATAGTAAAATTTGATTGAGACTGTACTTTTGTTGAATTTACTGTGGAAAATCTAAAAGTTTTCACTTTTAATTGAGACTATACTTTGGTTAAAAGTGCAAACGCCAACAAATTAATTGAGACTTTACATTGATTAATTTGCAAATCTACAACAATAATTAATTGAGCAATAATCTTTAGATAACCGATGATGAATCTATTTTGAAAAAGCAGTGGAATCAATCTATTTTCTTTACTATTGTTTTTATTATTTCTATCTTATTTTATCTTTTTATCTTTTATCTTTATCTCTCATATTTTTATTATTTTATTTGACCAACTCTTTTCTATAGATTTTATAAGAATTAACTTGTTAAAATTTAATTCCGTGTTCGTTGGGAGACGACTTAGGGTTAACTTTAACCTTTCTATTTCCTTAACTATTATCTTAGCAATACTGAAGTTGCTATAGTTTAGTAGTATTAATTTGATCGCGTCAACGACAGCGTTATCAAATTTGGCGCCGTTGCCGGGGAACACGGTTAGTATTTTTATCATTTTAGTTCTTATTTTTTATTTTTATTTTTTTTCTTTTTTATTTATTTTTTTTTTAATTTTTGTATATCACTAACATTTTTTTTCTCTCAATTTTTTTTCTAACATTTATTTTATTTTCTTTAGTTATTTATTTTTTATTTATTTTTTTTTAAGCATAATTTTTGTTTGAGGAATTTTGTTGGGAAATTTGTGAAACTAGTTGGGAAAAACTTTGGCTAAGGAAAGATAAGGTACTTAAGTTGCCCATTAAGACACACCTCTCTTTCTTGGAAGTCTACTCAACAAGCTTTCAACTTATTTCTTTTCAGCAAACCTCTCTCAAAAATGAAAAATAGTTTTTCATATGAAAATAATCAACAATATGATTTACAAGTGAACTATAATTATTATCCACAACAACCACATGATCCATACAATTATCAGCAACAAATTGTCACACCTACTTTTGCACCTGATTTAAGTAGGTTAACTATACATCAATTTAATGATCTATATCCTAGATCATCTTTTTTGGAATATAAGCAGCAATCATACTATGAGCAACAACCATATTCTGAAGGTCTACCTCAGCCATCATATGTTCCATTTGGTTCACAACAACAACAACATGCACCATCACAACAAGTTGTAGCAATCAATGGACCATCATATAAGGAAGTTGTGTTATTAATGAATGGACTGAGAGAGAAATTAGACACATTAGATGAAAGGTTGCGAGCTGATCAATGATGCAAAGATATTGAGCAACAATGGTATGTAAATGATAAAGTATTATATGACATGATGGCGGATGCAAGTAACAACAACTTTTTAGAATTACTTAGTATTGTTAATACTACCCTCTAATGCCATCCGAGATTTCCTGAAACCTTGAAGTTTAGATCACTTCATCATGAAATAGAAGATATGCTTCTAAAGTTGGCCGTTAGAGCTGAAAAAATGTCGGAAGATTTAAGTCAACTAATGAAAGACAAAGCTATGAAGGCCACCTTAGAAAAACTTATGAAGACGATAGTTGAGCAAAGGGATGAAATGATAATGTTAAGGAGCATGAATCAAAGGATGGAACAATTGAGCATTGATGTGAATGAGTACACGATTCAAATGTTAGATCAACCAACACCAGAATCACATCACACTGATATATCTATTGATGGATATAATGATGCTCATAGTAATATGTCTACTAATGGACATATCAATTTTGTTAAAGATGTTGTTGATGAAGAAATTGAAGATTCTCACTCATACATATCTATTGATGGATATGTTGATGATGCTCAATGTGAATATAAAGTTTTATCTATTGATGATGATATGAGTACAAATGATATTTTTTAGGAGCAAAGTTGTGAGAAAAATACAATGGAGGAACCAAGTGCAGTTGAAGAGCCAATGATATTCAAAGATGCACCTGAATCATCAACTATTGCAAATGACTTGGTTAATGATGAAGCAACATATTCAACTACTTCAAGTGCAGATTTTTGCTCACAAGGTGAGATTATAAGGATTACTGATGATCCTGTTAACCATCCGAATGCACATGATGATGCTCAAATTAAGTTGAAGCCACACACTCCACACATCAAGTTTGTTGATATGAATGATGCAAATAAGTTTTCAGTGGTGATTTTTGTTGACTTGGCTGCGGAGAAAGAAGAAAGGTTGTTGCAAAAGGAAAAGAGGTTAGACTCATATTCTTTTGAAAATATTGTTGATAAAAAAGTTAATTTGCATGCATGTTTGTTTTTTGTTTTTGTTTTTAATTTTAAAAATATTAAAAAAAAATTCAAAAATATGTGTTTTTGTTTTCTTTAATAAAATTGTACAAGCTGACTTGTACTCTATAAAATTAAAAAAAAAATTGACATATGGCCAGATTGAGCCAAAATTCACAATTTTTTGTTTTCTCCCCAAAATAAGTCCATCAAGGACATATATATTTTTTTTGAAATAAGTGTGGGGGAGACAAACTGTAGGTAGGATTTTTCTTTTTTTTGTTTTTCAATTTTTTGTTTTTGTTTTCATTTAAAAAGAAAAAAAATTGTGATTTCTTTTTGAGAAAATTGTGAAAGTATTAAATTTTTACTAAGTGAAACTTTTAAACAATATGTCTCATAAGAAACCCACAAAAAATGTTTCCATGCTTACAATAAAACATATTGACATTGGATTTTGGGATTTGGGATTTGGGATTTATATCAATAATTGGGATGATCATAATTCTAGAAAAATAAAAGTCATGTTGATATGAGTGGATTGTTTCTATGATTTGCTAATTGAGTTGATTTGAGAATTTCTTGATTAATCTTTTATGAAAGAGTTTTGACCTTGTGAGTCTTAAGCCTTAATGCAAAGGATGGACTGCCATGTGCCATTCCTATTTTTTCTTGAGTGGCTTGCTCATGTTTGTTTATACTCAAATATTTAGCTTGATTTTTTTGTTTTGCAACTTAGGTGAATATGCATGATTTGATATGACTGAGGCATTTCTTGTTTTTAGTTGTAAAAACTGGGAAATTTAATTAATTAAATAAATAATTAATTAATAAATGCGGGAGGGTAGTACAATTATGACATTAAATTCTGCTATGTATGACGTGGAAAAGTACTAGCTCAAGTGGTTGAGAGTGCTTTGATTGTGTGAAAGGACTTGGGTTCGAGTCCTATGTGTGCTATTGGTGTGTTGGTTGAATTATTTTGTTTTTAAGATTATATATGGCCGGGTTGGGTGTGAATATGATTGTAAACGTGTGTGAATTGGTATGAAACATGAATTGGTTTGGTGGTTTAGCTTTGACTTGGTATTGGTAAGGTCATGGGTTCAAATCTTGATGGCACACCTTTAGTTCTCTTTTTGCAAAAATTTGTATGCCGGGAATATGAAAAGAGGGAGAGAATCCTAGCAGAATGGGAATATTGGGAGGGGTTTTTGGTATTTGAGAGCATAGTGAAGGGAGGGTGTTGGGCTGCCTAGTGACCAAGGAGAGATTTCCAATGTTCTGCAATTGTCTAAGCCAAGGAAAATTTCAGGTTAGGGGAGCTGAACCCGAAATTGCATGCCTTTGATCATTTTGCATGATTTTATGTGTATATGCTATGGATTCTGCACTGTATCTGAGATGAATTGGGGTTTGTGGTGTTTAAGTACTGTTTTATACGAATTCATACCTAATTATGTGATTATAATGAGATTATGCACTGTGTAAGGGTAATTGTGCAAAACTTTGGTTTTTGGAGTCTCCATTATGTCAACATTGTGTTCATATGTGCATGCATTATTTTCCAAATGAATGTTATGATTTGGCATGAGTTTTGGGCATGGTTTCTGTTGGTTGCGTGCGTAAACAGGGAGCCATTCTGCAATTCTCGCTCAGGTGAGCCAGGCTCGCCTAGGCGAGATTGGCAGAGACAAAATCCTTGTGTTACGCGATCATCTCGCGCAGGCGAGGGGGTCTGGTCCTGAGCGACAAGTCATCTCGCTTAGGCGAGTGTGCCTCGCTCAGGCAAGGATACAAGCATGTTGAAGGGTGCTAGTGGGGACATCTCACTCAAGCGAGAGTCTCTCGTCTAAGCGAGATTTCGAGGGTGAACTGTGCTGTTTGGTGGAACTCGTCGCTTGGACGAGGTGAATTATGATTCTGGGCGAACGAGGGTCTCGCCCAAGCGAGGGTGAGCTCGCTTAAACGAGAGTACGTGTATTGCAAAGATTTTAGAGGCTCGCCCAAGTTAGTGGATCTAGCTTAAGTGAGATAGGCTGGACAGGTTACACAACAAATTTTATTTTTAAGGGAGTGGGGGTGTTGGGATGAAGTGGAAATTGTAGCATGGTCTATAAGGCTTCTAAGAATAACTCGTTGGTGGGCTTGCTGGTGTTCCAAGGGTTGTGGCCCAGAACGTATCTTTGAGTTGTGGCTCAGGATAGGGGTTAAGCACTTGGAATTCTATGGGTTGTGGCCCAGAATGACTTTCCCTAAGTTGTGGGCTCGGGATAGCGAATGAACAGGAGGGACCTTGAGTTGTGGCTTGGGTTGGCGAGTGTGCCAGTGTGAGTGTGCTGATTGTGGCCAGTACGGATGGGTCCAGATGGATTGCCCTCCTCAGTGGTTACTGACGAGTTTGGTAGTCGTGGGACGTTACGGACTATGTTCGTACTTGGGAACTCCACCTGGCGTTATGCTGTGTGATCCGTAGCATGGTTTTCGCACATGCTCTATCGGTTGTGGCCGATAGGTGTGGCAGCAAGGCACTTGGAAATACTCAATAGAAGATATAGAACATTGTTTACATGAAATACTTGTTCTAAATTTTCATTATCGATATATGAAATAAACACTTAAATTTCCCACGTTTTGGGAAATAAGGTATTATTAAATGCGACTTTATTATGTATTTTTTTTATTTAAATAAATGATGCTGATATATTATTTCTTTTTATTTTATTAAATTCGTAATATCCGGACGAGATGTTACATTTGGTATCAGAGCTTTGTTTTCAACATGATTTTGGGGTCTATGGGATGTGAGCTTACCGTGTGTGTGCTTGTGAGATCATTTTGATCATTGTTTGTTATCTGACTTTTAGTATGAAGTCTTAACCAAGCTGTTTGATGTGAACAGTTATATGTGGCGTGCTCAAGCTATGGCAAATAGGAGGAGGAGGAATAATGTTGGGGTTGATGAGATCGCGCAGGCGATACATCGGATGGTAGATGCGATGCAGCCCATTGCAGCGCAACCTCGAGCCGTGGTAGCACCCACACGTCCGGTGTCGATGGAGGATTTTATGAGACATAAGCCCTCAAAATTTGCGGGCAAATCTTCTCCAGATGAAGCCGATGCGTGCCTTAAAGAGTGCGAGAAAATTTGCCGGGTAATCGATTGCACAGACGCCCAAAAGCTCTCATTCATATCGTTCCTGTTGATAGCTGATGCAGAATACTGGTGGGCAGCTCATGCAGCAGCTGATGCAGACTCGGGGTGAGGAGGTTACCTGGACTTCCTTCAGGGAGAGATTTCTGGAAAAATATTTTCCAGCCAGTGCCATGCATGAGAGAGAGGTGGAATTCCTCACATTCCAGTAGGGGAACCTGACTGTGCAGGCATACACAGACAGGTTTGAATATTTGGCCAGATTCTACATGCCTACTGTTACTGAGGAGTGGAGATGCCGAAGATATGAGGGCGGGCTGAAACACGAGTTGCGCCGCTTTATTGTACCTCTTCGGATCAGGGAGTTCCCAGTCTTGGTGGAGCAGGCCAAGGCTGTAGAGCAGCTGGAGATGGGGCCCAACAAAGGGGCTCGACCTCAGAAGACTACCTCTGATTCACGGCAGTAGAAGAAGTCGTATGATAGGCCACAGAGCTCGACTAAGAAACTACAGTGCTACAACTGTGGTGGGGAGCATTATCGGAAGGATTGTCCAAAACCCTCAGGCAGTTCTAGTGGTGGTGGTGGTGGTAGCACTAGAAAGTGCTACGTTTATGATCAGACGGGCCATTTTGCACGACATTGCCCGAATAAGAAACCAGCTGGAGGTGCACCAACGAAGAAACCAGTAGGGGATCGACCTAGAGCCCCTGGTCGTGTATTCGCCTTGACGACTACCGAGGCTACCCAGTCAGGTAACTTAGTGTAGACCACTTGTTTGTTATTTGATCACGAGGTTGTTGTGTTGTATGACTCAGGAGCTACCCATTCATTCATATCCAATGAATGTGTGAGGAGGCTCGGTCTAGTAATGCGAGAGCTGGCGAGCGAGTTAATTGTTGCGACACCAGCGTCTGGAGAAGTATCCACCACGTCTGTTTGTGTGGGATGCCCTATAGAGGTGGCAGGCCGCAGGTTCAAGGTGAATCTCATTTGCTTACCAATGGAGGGGTTAGATGTGATTCTGGGTATGGATTGGTTGGCCAGTAACCATGTGGTAATTGATTGCGGGCAACGCGGGGTGGTGTTTTCAGATACAGAAGGATTGGAGTTGATATCATCCAACCAAGCAGAGAAAGAGATTGATGCAGGGGCTACATGTTTTATGATAGTAGCTCAGATGGAGAAGAAGAGTATTGCAGAGCAAATTAGTCTGATTTGTGTGGTAGATGAATACGCGGATGTCTTCCCCGACAAAATCCTAGAGTTGCCACCAAGCAGGTTGGCAGAGTTGAAGAAGCAGATTGAGGATCTGCTTGAGAAGAACTTTATCCGGCCGAGTGCATCGCCATTGGGGGCGCCGGTATTACTTGTGAAAAAGAAGGATGGCAGTTCCAGGTTGTGTGTTGACTACCGACAGCTAAATAAGTTAACAATTAAGAATAAGTACCCGCTGCCGAGGATTGATGCTTTGCTGGACCAGTTAAGGGGAGCAGTTGTGTTCTTTAAGATTGATTTGAGGTCTGGATACCATCAGATCTTAGTCAAACATGAGGATGTGCAGAAGACCACATTTAGGTCTCACTACGACCACTATGAGTATGTGGTGATGCCGTTTGGAGTGACGAATGCGCCAGCTATATTCATGGACTACATGAATAGGATATTTCGGTCGTATCTAGATCAGTTTGTTGTTGTATTTATAGATGACATACTGATATATTTTAAGAATAAAGAAAAACACGCAGATCATCTGTGAGTGGTATTAGAGGTACTCAAAGAGCATAAGCTTTATGGGAAGTTATCAAAGTGCGAGTTTTGGCTTGATGAGGTGCAGTTCTTGGGCCATGTAATCTCAGCTCAAGGAATCTCGGCGGATCCAGCAAAGATTGAAACGGTGTTGAAGTGGGAAAGGCCGCAAACTGTGACCGAGGTGAGAAGCTTCTTGGGCTTGGCAGGGTATTACAGGCGCATTGTGGAAGGGTTTTCCAAGATGGTGAGTCCATTGACTCAACTCACTAGGAAGGACGAACCCTTTTCTTGGACAGACGAGTGCGAAGTTTGTTTTGAGGATATGAAAAGGAGATTGACCACTGCACCTATCTTAACTATCCCAGATCCAGCCAAGATGTTTGAGGTGTACTACGATGCTTCATACCAGGGTTTGGGGTGTGTGTTGATGCAGGAGAAACGACCTGTTGCTTATGCATCTCGCCAGTTGAAAGTACACGAAAAGAATTACCCCACACATGATTTGGAGTTGGTTGCGGTAGTTTTTGCTCTCAAGACGTGGAGGCATTACTTGTATGGTTCGTAGTTTCAAGTGTTCATTGATCATAAAAGTTTAAAGTACTTATTTGATCAGAAAGAGCTGAATATGAGACAAAGGCGTTGGATGGAGTACTTAAAAGATTATGACTTTGAGCTTCTATAACATCCAGGTAAAGCCAATGTAGTTGCTGACGCTCTGAGTCAGAAGAGAGTTCATATGTCTGCTATGATGATAAAGGAGTTGGAGCTTATAGAGAAACTGCGAGATATGAACTTGAATCTATACACAAGTGTTGATCATATATGATGCAGCATGTTGCAAATCACTAATGAGTTCTTGAACGAGGTCAGGGAGGAACAGGGTAAAGATCAAGAACTGCAGCAGATTGTGAGTGAGTTAGGCACCGAGAAGAGAAAAGACTTCAGGATGGGCAGAGATGGTATCTTGAGATTCAGAGAGAGGGTGTGTACCTCGCAGTCGGGTTTTGAGGAAGATGCTCTTAGATGAAGGGCATAAGAGTCGCCTTAGCATACATCCAGGTATGACTAAGATGTATAAGGACTTGAAAGCGACCTTCTGGTGGACGGGTATGAAGGCTGATGTGGCCGACTATGTTGCTTCTTGTTTGGTATGCCAGAAGGCGAAAATTGAGCACCAGAGGCCGGGTGGTACGTTGGAGCCTCTTGACATTCCGCAGTGGAAATAGGACAACATTTCCATGGATTTTGTCACGCACTTGCCACGGTCTGTGAGAGGACATGACTCGATCTGGGTTATTATAGACAGATTGACGAAGTGTGCTCATTTCCTACCAATCAATCAGAAGATGTCATTGGATAAGCTGGCAGAGTTATATGTCAGGGAGATCGTTAGACTTCATGGTGTGCCAGCGAGTATTGTGTCGGATAGGGATCCGAGGTTCACCTCCAGGTTCTGGCAGTCATTGCAGAATGCCTTAGGTACACAGTTGAGAATGAGCTCGGCATATCATCCTTAGACTGATGGGCAATTTGAGAGAACCATACAATCAATGGAGGATCTGCTGAGGACTTGTGTGTTAGATCACCTGGGTACGTGGAGTGACATGTTGCCATTGGTGTAGTTCACGTACAATAGTAGCTACCATTTCAGCATTGGGATGGCACCATACGAGGCACTGTATGGCAGGAGATGCAGGACTCCATTGTGTTGGCAGCAGGATGTAGAATCTATGGTGCTTGGGCCAGAATTCCTGCAGCAGACTACTGATAGGGTAAGAGTGATACAGGATCGGATGCGGGCAACTCAGAGTCGGCAGAAATCCTATGCCGATAAGAGGCATTTAGCTTGATTTTCTTGTTTTTAGCTGTAAGACCTGGGAAATTTAATTAATTAAATAATTAATTAATTAATAAATGCGGGAGGGTAGTACAATTATGACATTAAATTATGTTATGTATGACATGGAAAAGTACTAGCTCAAGTGGTTGAGACTACTTTGATTGTGTGAAAGGACTTGGGTTCGAGTCCTATGTTGCTATTGGTGTGTTGGTTGAATTATTTTGTTTTTAAGATTATATATGACCGGGTTGGGTGTGAATATGATTGTAAACTGTGTGTGAATTGGTATGAAACATGAATTGGTTTGGTGGTTTAGCTTTGACTTGGCATTGGTAAGGTCATGGGTTCAAATCTTGATGGCACACCTTTAGTTCTCTTTTTGCGAAAATTTGTATGGCGGGAATATGAAAAGGGGGAGAGAATCCTAGTAGAATGGGGTAGTTAGGAAGGCTGAAAACTAATACTAAAGACCTTAAATAACAATAAAATTTACCATTAAAAACATAATTTCCGTTTTAGGCATTAAACCCCTTTAAGGCACCTTTAAAAGGCTATTTTTGAGAGAGAAGAAGGGTTTGGAGAAGCTATTTTCTGAGGGTTCTACAAGGGTGCGAATATTGGGAGGGGTTTTTGGTATTTGAGAGCATAGTGAAGGGAGGGTGTTGGGCTGCCTAGTGACCAAGGAGAGATTTCCAATGTTCTGCAATTGTTTAAGCCAAGGAAAATTTCAGGTTAGGGGAGCTGAACCCGAAATTGCATGCCTCTGATCATTTTTCATGATTTTATGTGTATATGCTATGGATTCTGCACTGTATCTGAGATGAATTGGGGTTTGTGGTGTTTAGGTACTGTTTTATACAAATTCATACCTAATTATGTGATTATAATGAGATGATGCACTGTGTAAGGGTAATTGTGCAAAACTTTGGTTTTTGGAGTCTCCATTATGTCAACATTGTGTTCATATGTGTGTGCATTATTTTCCAAATGAATGTTATGATTTGGCATGAGTTTTGGGCATGGTTTCTGCTGGTTGCGTGCGTAAACAGGGAGCCATTTTGCAATTCTCGTTCAGGCGAGCCAGGCTCACCTAGGCGAGATTGGCATAGACAAAATCCTTGTGTTACGCGACCATCTCGCGCAGGCGAGGGGGTCTAGTCCTGAGCGACAGGTCATCTCGCTTAGGCGAGTTTGCCTCACTCAAGCGAGGATACGAGCCTGTTGAAGGGTGCTAGTGGGGACATCTCGCTCAGGCGAGAGTCTCTCGTCTAAGCGAGATTTTGAGGGTGAACTGTGCTATTTAGTGGAACTCGTCGCTTGGACGAGGTGAATAATGATTCTGGGCGAGCGAGGGTCTCGCCCAAGCGAGGGTGAGCTCGCTTAAGCGAGAGTACGTGTACTGCAAAGCTTTTAGAGGCTCGCCCAAGCTAGTGGATCTAGCTTAAGTGAGATAGGCAGGACATGTTACACAACGGAGTTTATTTTTAAGGGAGTGGGGGTGTTGGGAAACTTCCAAAGTAGATGATATTGCTATATTATTGGGATGAAGTGGAAATTGTAAAGCATGGTCTATAAGGCTTCTAAGAATAACTCGTTGGTGGGGTTGCTGGTGTTCCAAGGGTTGTGGCCTGGAACGTATCTTTGAGTTGTGGCTCAGGATAGGGGTTAAGCACGTGGCATTCTATGGGTTGTGGCCCGGAATGACTTTCCCTGAGTTGTGGGCTCGGGATAGTGGATGAACACGAGGGACCTTGAGTTGTGGCTCGGGTTGGCGAGTGTGCTGGTTGTGGCCAGTACGGATGGGTCCAAATGGAATGCCCTCCTTAGTGGTTGCTGACGAGTTTGGTAGTCCTGGGACGTTACGGACTATGTTCGTACTTGGGAACTCCACCTAGCGTTACGGTGTGTGATCCGTAACATGGTTTCCGCACATGCTCTATCGGTTGTGGCCGATAGGTGTGGCAGCAAGGCACTTGGAGATACTCAATAGAAGATATAAAACACTGTTTACATGGTTGCGGCCATGAGAAGAACTCGAACAAGGTCTCCTGATGTACTTATTATGCACGGTGGTGGCCATGTGGAGGGAAGGTAACGTGACTTCCATTAGGTGCATCGGTGTACATGGTGGTGGCCATGTGATGGAAATAGAGTAAGACTTTGTGGGAAAATAAAGGATACTTGATATGGTGGTGGCCATGCAGTATAAAGAAAGAATTGGTGTTGTTGTTATATTATTTGTACTGGTTAAACATGTATATGTATATTGATATATATATATATATATTTGTATGTTTTAACTGTTAGCTCACCCTATCTGCTTGTGTTTGGCGATGATCGTGTACGCAGTACACGTGAGCAGGTGATGATGCAGGTGGAGCTGGTGAGGCTTAGCTACGGAGAGGGGATAGCTTGGGGATTTTATTTTATGATTTTGAATCAGTTGTAAACATTTATGTTCTTGGACTTTTATTTTATAATTGACGAATACTTGTTCTGAATTTTCATTATCGATATATGAAATAAAGACCTAAATTTCCCGCGTTTTGGGAAATGAGGTATTATTAAATGCGACGTTATTATGTATTTTTTTTATTTAAATAAATGATGCTGGTATATTATTTCTTTTTATTTTATTAAATTCGTAATATCCGGACGGGATGTTACATTAGCTACTTGGCCAAATAAGCCCACCTTGATATTAATCCATTGGTAGCCCCTTTGAGCATTAAACCTCTTTTTCTTGTTTTAAGCCTATTGCATAACCTTGAAAACAAAAAGACAATATTCTACCTTAGGAAGAAAGAAGGAGCTAATGGATTGTGTTCAAGAATGGTTGAGGAATAAAGTGTGTGGGTGAGTACCTCACCCACAAATTAATAAAAATGGCAAAAGGAAAAATTGTTGATGA
>Ga0214544_1008423_pt1 | contig 17156 bp, 24 predicted proteins | sample CNSS3metaG_FD_160074 | JGI IMG/M metagenome (GOLD analysis project Ga0214544, IMG submission 160074) | Root nodule microbial communities from cowpea collected in UCLA plant growth center, Los Angeles, California, USA - CNSS3 | ecosystem: Host-associated > Plants > Roots > Nodule | place: USA...
TATATAACACATTTATATATATCACACAAACACACCAAAGGAATTCCTTCCTTTGATTCCATATCACATGGCCACAACCATATTAATCGTGTTCTACGCCTTCTAGTGAGTACCTCAAAGTGTCTTGCTTCCATACCTATCGACCACAACCGATAGAGCACGTGCGAGACACCATGCTACGGATCACACACTGTAATGTCAGGTGGAGTTCCCAAATACGAACATAGTTCGTAACATCTCAAGACTACCAAACTTGTCAACTAATTACTGAGGAAGGCAATCTATCTGGACCCATCCATACTGGCCACAAGCAGCACACTCACACATGCAACACTCGTCAACCCAAGCTCAACTCAAGAGTCCCTCGTATTCATCCATCATCCCGAGCTACACTCAAGGGACACCATTCCGAGCCACAACTCAAGGAATGCCACGTGCTTAACCCCTATCTTGAGCTCAACTCAAGGGATATGTTCCGAGCCACTACTCAAGGAACACTAGCAAGTCGACCTTTAAGATATCCTAGGAGCCTTGTAGATCACGCACATCGTAGCCAACATAACCCCAATCTACTACAGCAAAACTGCCTGGCGCTGCTCACGAGGTGCCAAGCGCTACCCGCTTCCAGACCGCTTGGTGGGGGACACGTACCGCCAAACACGTAGCGCCTCTGAAAAACCATCACTGCAGTCATCGCCTGGCGGAGCTACCCTTACCTCCAGGCGCACGCGTTCCATGGATCCTCTACTATCGTAGCTATCGCCTGACGGGTCCTACGCCACCGTCAGGCGCCACACCAGTAATTGTGCAGTACTGGTTTTTAACTATAGTTCAGGCACATTTGCACACCCCCTCTCCATTTACCACTTATCCAACTTACCTTCAACTTAGTTACCTATAACTATTAATAATCCGAGTTAGCATAAATCCTTTCATACCTTTGCATCGCCTCACCTTTGTCACATAGACAATTCCAAATATTCATCTCTATCATTGTTTACTTAGTAATACACTGCCTTTACCCGTACAATACACTACCTCACAGATTTAACATTCTCATAAACTATTATATATCTTAAGTACACTTATTCCATACTCCATTAGGAACTCTAACTCATAATTGTACCATATTTCTCCACACATAGTACATTTAAATCATTCGTACTCCATGCTTTCTTAAGACAACCTATACAATTTGATATACCTTCAAGTTGTACCCCAAAAGCTATATTCCCTCAAACTTCAACCCATCTCATGCATTACCATTACATCTTAAAGCATCCTCATTATAGTATCTCCAATTTAACATATTTTTCCTTTATTCTATTTTACTTGAACTTCCAAGTGCACTATTATCACCTAGCGGCAAGCCTCAAGCCGCCAGGCGATGCATCATTTCTGGCAGTTCCAGAACTGGTTTCGCACTCTGCACGAGTTCTAACTCCAATAAACCCTCCTGGTTCATCAATTTTCCACTCAATGTCACTTCCATCATGTACTTATGATTAATAGTCCTATGTTAAATCTCCAAATACACAAAATTTCCTTATTTTTAATTACATAAATTAATCAATACGAAAAATCCCAAATTCTCGAACCCTAACATCATATTTACGAATTTTTCACCTAATTAGCTCCCAATCACCTAGATTTCAAGGTTATATGATGCCTAACCATTCATAAACAATTAGAACATGATTTCCCCCGATTAGAATCCTCCCATAACATGAAAAACATAAAATTTGAGTCAATTCAACTCGCATCTCCTAGCGGGTGTTCATAACCGCCAGACAGTTCATCAACGAAACCCATAAATGGGTTATAGGCTTTCTTCGCCTGGCGGTACAAGGCTTCACCGTCAAGCGGTTCCTTGCAGGAATATAGAAACACCAAAACAAGATGTGTCTCCTGGTGGCTATGCATAGCCTGCCAGGCAGTTTCTAGAATATCTCCAGAAACACAACAATTCAAGCAGAAACAGAGAATATTCATGCATTTCATACTATATATCATGCAATTATTCACACACATAAACAATAAGGAGTAAAACACCTCTAACTTGGATCCTTTTGCTCAAAAAATGGAAATTTGGAGAGTTCCCTTGATCACTAATGGTCTCCCTTGGATTCCCTTCCAATTCAGTCCTCTATTCACGCACACACCACAGTTCCTCTCTGAAAAATCACTCCTCATAATGCTCTACAATGGAAAACTTAGAAAACCCTCTTTCTCTCCACTAATTGGCTTTTTAATTGAGACTTAATCTAGGTTAATGGCATAAAACGAAAATGGTTTAATGTTGGTGTTTATTGCCATTCATTGGTTCATTATGGCTTGTTTTTCAGCCTCTGTTGCCCATTCAGCTAGGCTTTTCTCTAACTTTTCACATTCATGCCAAATATAAAATTCGCAAAAAGAAAGCTTAATTTGGTCTCACCAAGGTTCCAACTCATACCATACCAACGTCAAATCAATGCACAACCATTTAACCAATTCATGTTTCATGATGACTAATATAATTCTATGATTATATTATCACTCAACATGATCAAACATATTATAAAAAATGATAATAAATCAAATAACACACAATTGGCATACATAGGACTTAAACCCAACTCTTCTCACATAAATTAAGTACTCTCAACCATTTGAGCTAGTACTTTTTCACGTCATACACGTCAGAATTAAATGTCATAAAGGCTCCCACTACCCGCATTTATTAATTAATTATTTAATTAATTAAATTCCACGGGCCTTATAATGTCAACAATCTTTTTCCAAGTGACTTATCTTTTTATAGATGTGACATGAAGAGTCATAAAGAAGCTTCTAGAATTTTCTTTATTTCTAGAATTTTCGCTTCTACTTATATTTCCTTCATATTCTTTATTTTGAGACAATAATTTTAGTTTTGGTTGAAAGGAATTTTTGACTGAGTCTTCTTCATGCCTTTTCAATCTTTGTTCATAAGCTTTAAGAGAGGTCATTAGTGGTTACTAATAATGTAACCAAATCTTTTTGTTTGTTCAATCGCAGTTGCGATTGCATCATATTTTTGGGGAATGGAAATTACAATTTTCTCAACGATTTTTTTGTCAAGAATAGGTTTCATTCAAGGTTTCATCTAACTAACTATTTCCTTTATTCTAGAATAATAGTTTTTAATGGTCTCAGATACTTTTGGGGAATAGAAATTACAATTTTCTCAATGATTTTTTTGTGAAGAATAGTTTCCCCTTAGGCTTTCATCTGACTAACTATTTCCTTTATTCTAGAATAGTAGTCTTTAATGGTCTCAAATTATTTAATTCTTATTAATTCAAACTCTCATCTTAGATAATGAAGCTTAACATTGCGTACCTCATCATTTCCTTGAAACTATTCTTGTATTGTGTTCCAATCTTACTTTGCACTTATGGCACCTATTATTCTGTGAAAGATTATGTCATCAACTGCATGTTGAAAAGCAAATAAAGCCCTTGAACCTTTTGCTTGCTTTCCTTAAAATCCTTCTTTTGAGCTGCAGTAAGAGTGAAAGTGTCTTTTGGAATAATCAACCCCTCCTCTATAATGTCCTATAAGTCTTGAGAGTGAAAGAATGTTTTCATTTTGACACTCCAAAAATCATAATTTTCTCTTATGAAAATAGGTACTAGAATTGATGATGTTTAATTAGTAATGGCCATGGGTTGAGAAAATATTTTGGAAGTAGCATAGAATGGAGTTATATCTTTTTCTGAAGTAGTTGAAAAATTTATCTACGCCAGTAGATGACCGAACGTAACTCTAGTACCACTGAGATAGTATTTTGAGGTTGTGAAAAATAGTTGATGAAATAGAGAAAATTGTGGAGATAGTATAATGTAGAAGTAGTAGTTGGAAGTAGTATGTTATCTAGTGAGTGGTGTATTAGATGTTGTCTTACTTCTTGTCTTACATCAAATGGTTGAGTGCATGGGTATTTATAGACCCATAAACTATTCTAGAAAATACTAGCCACAACTTGTGTGAAATATTCTAGATTTTTGCCTATGTAGAATGTTCGTGATATTTTCTTCTTATCTTAGGCTTTTCTACTTTGTTCTAGAATTTCATTACATTTTAATACTTTTATCTTAAGATTTTCTAGATTTTTCTAAAATTTGCATTACAATTTATAATAATAAGACACTAAGTATGAAAAAAAGCAAGACAAAGTATATATTTTGTCACCCATTTTCAATTTCAAGTTATTGTTGTCAAATACGATATTTTCCAGGAAGACTTCACTCACAACAATGTGATGACTTTGGTTTTTTCTCCAACTTATTGGTGCAGGTAACCACCGATTTTGGAAATGGAAAGTCATTTTAGGTAATTTTATCTTTTTATATCCCTAAATTCCACCATTATAGTACATCTATTACAAAAACGTAATACTTGATCATGTCATCTCCTTTATTAATGAATCCAACACATATATTTTGTTAATTAAAAAACTAGAAAAATAATTTAAGAAATTCTATCCTTTAGAATAAGCTTTTTAGTTCTTAAAAAAATAAACAATTTGTTTGAAAATTGTTTTGTTAAAATAGTTTTCAAAAACTGTTTTTTTAAAAGCTAAAATATAAAAGCTGATTAAATGTTTTCTTCGTTTTTAGTTTTGTTTTTCCTCAATCTGTGGTCTAAACTTGCTCTATTCCTCTCAAAATTTAAAGAACGAGACAGAATTCTCCTCACTTTTAGATCTCTTTTTTTATTTTTTTCATCTATAAAACAGTTTTTAAATTCGTTATCATACAAATTTTTTCCATTCTCAAAGACAGTTGTTCAAAATTGATTATAAAACAGTTTTGAAAAGCTAAATAAGAAACAAAAATCAAGCAAGATTCTTAACGTGTCAGTATTAAATTGTAACAAAAATCTTTGCGTTACTAGGTAAAAGAATAGGCATATAATTTATAGTCAACATATTCACCAAAAATCTTTTGTTCTTAATGCAGAAACACAAAAATGCACAAACACATACAGATCATCGTAACTATAAACTTTTACTTTTATATATACAGAAAGAGCAAAGGGGAGGGGGGAGTGACCAAGTATGGAAAGATGAGAATGAATGAAGAAGCTAATAAAAAGAATGTGAGTTATCGAGATGAGTCCGGATGACAAAATATTTAAACATCTAAACTATTCAAAGATTATTCAACAATATTATAATCTTTTAAAAGATAAAAAATGTGAATTTATATAATTATAATAAAAATTTATAAAAATAGTAAAAAAACTAATAAAGTGTTGTTGGTAGGTTATGACTCAATTCACCTTCAATCCGACTTGAACCAACTAGTTAAGTGAAGTGAGTTCAGTTCAACCCATGTATTAAAATGAAAAACTAAAATTTTTTAAATCCGAACCTCATCACCATTTCGAGCTAGGTTGGCTTACAAATTAAAATTAATTTTGACATCTCTATATAAAGAAGATAAGAATGAGGAGATTTATATAAAAAGTAAGTGAAGAAAATTGTGAACAAGGAGATTTTTTTCTTTAAATCTAGGTCTTTAGGTTAAAAATCATCTATCATTCCCATTAATTCTCCTAAAGACACACAAATTCATAAAATATAAATTAGTATTTGCTTAGCATACAATAATTTAAATATATATTGTCAAACCTGACCCAATTCCTTGGCCTAACTCTTCACTGTATGCCACGTGCTTGAATAAAGGATTCAAGTTGTTGTCCACCAAACACAACACACCAACCTTCCTTTTAGAACCTACGTAAGAGAAAAGTCGAGGTTATTCACCTTTGTGCACCTCTGTGTTAGGGTTCAGAACCCAGAGCCTTCCACATTCACGCTCTCCCTTTTCCACCGTCACAACGTAAGTGTTTCTCACTCCCTTCTCTCTCTTTCTCACACGTATAACATACACACAAACACTATGATCTGAATGAAAACTGAAAATTATTTTATTACTTTGGAAACGTTTTATAGGTACTCTTATATAGAGGAGTACACCATTTGTTCTGCTACAAAGCAGTTACAACTGAAAACATAGTGTTTATAAACTAGGGTTGGAATTAATTTCAACATCCTCCCTTAATTCCAACGCTATAACTCCTATTTGTTCTCTGAGCATCTTGAACCTCTCCTTCTTCAAAGGTTTGGTCAAGATATCAACTATCTGTAGTTGTGTAGGGCAATGAATCAATTTAAGCTTTCCATTGTTCACCTGATCTCTTATATAGTGAAATTGAGTCTCAATATGTTTACTTCTCCCTTGTGAAACTGGGTTGTTGGCCAAATCTATTGCTGACTTGTTGTCTACCAAAAGTGCAATAGGTTTCTCCAATTCAATTCCCATTTCCTTCATAACCGAGTTCAGCCAAACAACTTGGCAAGCTGCACTTGACCCTGCAATGTATTCAACCTCACACGTGGATAGAGCCCCCACTAATTGTTTCTTACTCCATCAAGAAATTGGTGCTCCCATGAACAAAAAAATGCAGCCAATATTACTCCTATCTGTGCCATCTCCATACCAATTTGCATCTGAATAGCAAATCAACCTATTTTGTACTTGATTCGGGAATAAAATTCCAAAATCCAGAGACCCTTTAATGTATCTCATCACTCTCTTAGCTGCTAGCAAGTGTTTCTTCTACGGTTTCTGCATGAATCTGCTCAACACCCCAACTGCAAAGCAGATATCAGGTTTGCTATTGCATAAGTATCTAAGTGATCCAATCACCTATTTGTATAAGGTGCCATCCACACTCTCTTCACTTTCACCTTCTGCAATGTTTGTGAACTTTCCCTCTACTGATGTAACAACAATGTTACATTCCTTCATGTCAAATCTGGCCAAAATCTCTGAAGCATACTTCTTTTGGTTTACGATCAAGTCCTGTTCTGTTTCTACAAATTCCATTCCCAAAAAATATTTAAGTTTGCCCAGATTTGTCATCTTAAATTATTTCATCAACAACTTCTTAAATTCTTCAATCTCATTGATATTGTTCCCAATAATGACCAAATCATCCACATATATGCACATCAACACCAATTCAGACTTCCTCTCATGTTTTACATACACTCAATGCTCCACTTCTTAAATTCATGACTAACCATAAATGAGTCAATTCTCTTTTTCCAGGCCCTGGGTGCCTATTTAAGGCCATAAAGAGCCTTCCTCAGCTAGTACACCTTATCCTTCTCCTTTCTTTTCAAAACCAGGTGGTTGAGTAACATAAACTTCCTCCTCAAGTGGTCCATTTAGGAAAGCCAATTTGACATCCATTTGGAACATGAGCCACTTCCTCCCATTTGCCAATGCCATTATTGCTCGAATTGTTTCAATTCTTGCAACAGGAGCAAAGACTTCTGTAAAAAATCTCTAACCACCAAACTTGCTTTCCTTTTATCTATACTGCCATTAGGATTCAATTTCAGCTTGAACACCCACTTCAAATCTATACTTTTCTTGTTGTGAGGCAAATCTGTTAGCTCCCAGGTTTTGGTTCTTTTAGTGGCACTCAACTCCTCTATCATAGCCTTCTTCCACTTCTCTTATTTCATGGCTTCTTCATAGCCAACTGGTTCAGCTTCTGCCATTAATGCAAAGTGAACTAAATCTCCATCACTAGTTATTGCATCATTAGAATATACTTCAAAATCTACCAAGGATCTTAGTTGCCTGCGTTGCCTAGCACATCTGTGTGTTTATGGCTCAATATGTTGATTTGCTTCATTTGTTACTACATATGTAACTGCTCCCTCTTCTTCAAGGTACTCCATTATCTTCTGTTTTGATCATGTCTCATCCTCACTCCAATTCCACGCTTCCTCTTCATCAACAACAACATCTCTACTTATGCAGATTTGTTTTGTCACAGGGTGATACAACCTGTATGCTCTAGTAGAATGATATCCAACCAGGATCATAACTTCACTCTTATCTGCCAACTTTGTCCTCTTAATATCTGGCACATGTTTGTAACATTTCGAGCCAAAAAATTTTAGATGTTTAACCCCTGGTTTACTACCACTCTAAACCTCCTCTGGAACTTTGTTTTCCAACTTTAACGTAGGACACTTGTTTAACAAGTAAACAACTGTTGAAATAGCTTCCCCCCATAATGAGTGAGGCAATTTCTTCTGTTTTGTCATACTTATGGCCATGTTCAATATCATTTTATTTCTTCTCTCTACCATTCCATTATGTTGTGGAGTATATGGTGTTGTAACTTCATGTAACACACCATTTTCACTACAGTAAGCTTCAAACTCATTAGACAAATACTCCTTTCCCTCATCTGTTCTTAAAATCTGCACCATTTTTTCACTCTGATTTTTTGTCATCAATTTAAACCTTTCGAAAACAGAGAACACCTCTGATTTTGCCTTTATTAGATACAACCAGATCATTCTACTGTATTCATCAATAAATGTTACAAAATATTTATTTTGTCCAAGTGACATTTGTTCGAATGGTCCACAAACATCAAAATAAACCACTTGTACCAAACCTTTTGTTCTCACGTGCATATGCTTTTTGAAAGCATTCCTGGGTTGTTTGCCCACCAAACAACCTTCACAAACCTTTCTTGGAACAATTAGAGTTTCAGGCAGTCCAGTTACCATCCCTCTACCTGCTAATTTCTTCAAACTGGGGAAATTCAGATGACCATACCTCCTATGCCATAACCAACTCACATCCTCTATTGTGGTTGCCTTTAAACATTGATTCGCTAGCAGAATGAGCCTTGTCTAAAATGTCCTATTCTTCGCTAGGGGCGATTTCAGCACAAGTCGTTTCCTAGCATCATAAACTTTCAACACTTCCTCTTTCATGAAGACTGAAAATTCTTTCTGCACCAGTTGTCCTACACTCAGCAGGTTGCATTTCATTCTTGGTACATATAAAACATCCTCAATCACCATAGTTTATTTATCATCTTTCTTAATTACCATATTCCCGACTCTTTCAGCTTTAATCATATTATCATCTGCCAATTTTATTATGCTGGACTTGGTGGTGTCTATGTTTGATATCCATTCTTTATGCCCAGTCATGTGATTAGAGCATCCAGTATCAGGAAACCAATTTTCACGTCCAAACTCTTCCTCACTAGTTGTCACCATTAGCACCACAGGTTTCTCCTCTGAATCATTTTGAGCCACATGCCTTTCAGCATCATCTGAGACCTTTTTCTGCTTCCCTCTTCCATGCCAGCAATCTGCTGCATAATGGCCCCATTTTCCACAATTATAACACTGAATTTTCTTCATGTCAACATTCTTTCTTCCGCCTCTTCCTCTATTATTCCAAGATCCACGTCCACCCTAAACTTTATGTTCTGATTGCTCACCAGAACCTGATTCTTGGACTAAGAAATGAGCACCTCTACCAAATCTGCCACCACCTCTATTACTCTTCCATTTGCCCCTGCCAAAACCTCTGTTCTTGCTAATCTAGGCTTTTAAAGCCTGTTATTCACCCTTTTTCTCTGAACTTCTTACTGAACGCTTCATTTCATGTGCTTTTAATGTGGCCTACAGCTCCTCTATTGACAGAGTCTTCATATCTCTGCCACACTCTTCAATGGTTGTAACCACGTTATCAAATTTATCACTCAAAGTGCATAGAACCTTTTCCACCACACTGATCTTTGTGACAGCCTCCCCACAGCTCTTAATCTGATTCACCAATAATTGCAGTCTATTAAAATAGTTTGCTACCTTTTCTGAATCTTCCATCTCAGCCAACTCAAACTGCCTTCTTATACATTGCAGCCTTACTTTCTTGATTTTTTTCAGCACCACCGTGAGCCCTCTGCAGGATTACCCAACATTCTTTTGCTGTCTTGGCCTTGGCAATCTTTTCAAAATTCACTAGATCTACGCATTGATGCAAGAGACATCGAGCCTTGCAATCTTTCTTCTTATTTGCGGCTTCGTCCTTCTCCTTAGCACCCTCCTTGACAACCTCCCACAATTCTTGATAACCAAGAATGGCCTCCATTCTTATGACCCAATGATCATAATTTTTTCCATCAAGAATAGGTAAGTTTGAAAAGAAACCCCATTACCATTACCAGCAACCATGCCTCCAGCTTCTCTTTCCCAGAATCGAACATTGCTCTCGATACCACTGTCAAACCTGGCCTAATTCCTTGGCCCAACTCTTCATTGTATGCCACATGCTTGAATAAAGGATTCAAGTTGTTGTCCACCAACAACCTTCCTTTTAGAACCTACGCAAGAAAAAAGTCAAGGTTATTTATCTCTGTGCACCTCTGTGTTAGGGTTCAGAACCCAGAGCCTTCCACATTCACGCTCTCCCTTTCCATCATCACAACATAAGTGCTTCTCACTCCATTCTCTTTATTTCTCACACGTATAGCATACACACAAACACTATGATCTGAATGAAAACTGAAAATTATTTTATTAACTATGAAAATTATGTTCTACTACAAAGTAGTTACAACTGAAAAACAGAGTGTTTATAAACTAGGATTGAAATTAATTTCAGCATATATAAATAGAGAAAATAAATAAGGTTGGTATCAACTTGGTTGAAACTATCCTTATTTATTTAGTTTTGGTTGTCTCATTATAGTCTGACAGTGAAATACATAATTTTTCTTATTAAAAATATTAGGTGTCATCATAAAATTTATTGATATGACAATGACATAATTAGTTATTTATTAAAAAGATAACTTATTTTATACTTTCTAATTTTTATAAAAAATTTACATTTTTGCGTCTCAGAGTCAATTAAGCTGACTCTATTGCCGTCCGACATTAAGTATACTCTAATAAAATTGATTAATCCGACAATAATCCAATACTCACACAATTATTTATTCATTAAAAAGACTTTAACATAATTTTATGTTTTTTAATTTTTTTAACTTAACTATTTACTCGCATTAGAAATGCTAAACGAACTCCAATAATATTTCAAAACTAATTTTATCTTTTCTTGGAATTAATTCATAAGAAATAACATTATATTATGCCTCTAATTAATTTAGGTTTAGATTCTTGAATTCATATTAATTAAATTCGTAAGAAGTGAATTCCCAAGTTAAATGAGTGTTGATTATTTCTTAACTCTAAAATCCCCTTTTTATATGTTAACAGGTGTTATATGTGCAATATTGGGAGGATTCATGATATGCATCATAATTTTTTATTTTCGATACAAGTCATTAACTCCACTGGTAAATCTTTGTTGGACTACAAAGAGTGACCTAAATATTGAAGAATTCTTGAAAGATCACGGATCTGTAGCATTGAAAAGATACACATTTTCAGAAGTGAAGAAAATGACTAATTCCTTCAAAGTTAAACTTGGTCAAGGTGGATTTGGTGCAGTATACAAAGGAAAACTACCAACCGGATGCCCTGTGGCTGTAAAATTATTAAACGTGTCTAAAAGAAATGGTGAAGAGTTCATCAATGAGGTTGCTAGCATCAGTAGGACCTCTCATGTTAATATTGTCACACTTCAAGGATTTTGTTTGGAAGGTCGAAAGAAAGCTCTCATTTATGAGTTCATGGCTAACGGTTCCTTAGACAAGTTAATCTACAACAGCGGGCCAGAATCCATTGCATCATTGAGTTGGGAGAATTTGTATCAGATCTCAATAGGGATAGCTCGAGGGTTGGAGTACTTGCACAGGGGATGCAATACTCGAATTTTACATTTTGACATAAAACCACATAATATTCTTTTGGATGAGAATTTTTGTCCTAAGATATCAGATTTTGGGCTAGCAAAGCTTTGTCCTAGGAAAGAAAGCATTATTTCCTTGTCAGATACTAGAGGAACAATGGGGTATGTGGCTCCAGAAATGTGCAATAGACATTTTGGTGGAGTTTCCCATAAGTCTGATGTTTACAGCTATGGGATGATGTTGCTAGAAATGGTAGGAGGGAGGAAGAACATTAATGCTGAAGCTAGTCACACAAGTGAGATATACTTCCCATATCTGGTATATAGGAGGCTTGAGGAAGACAACAATGTAAGACCAGATCAAGTGATGACCATAGAAGAAAATGAGATTGTTAGGAGAATGACCATAGTGGGATTATGGTGTATTCAAACGTTTCCCAATGATAGACCTACAATGAGTGGAGTGGTGGAAATGTTGGAAGGCAACATCAATTCTTTGGAAATGCCACCAAAACCTTTGTTTTCTTCTCCTGCTAGATCAGTTTCATGCTCTTTCTCTGGAATTTGATTTTATTGTATTTTGGTAAAGTTTTTCTAGATTCATTGTAAAATGGATCATTAAACATATATCTCTAGTTATTTTTAGTCATTCTCGAAAGCAAATGCATCTTGTATCTATGTGTTAATCTTCCACCATATTGATTGCAAAACTAGATCAACTGTGTATGATAACTTTCTTGTACTCTGCTCAAAGTAGAAAAGAGAAAAGTTTCATGTAGGCTTGGAATGATGACTCTAAACTAATAGTAAGATTTTCAGGGAGAAAGAGGAAAAGTCTATTATTATTTCCCTTTGAATGATTTCCTTCTTCTGAACTTTTTCTCTTTCCCTCTTTCAAGAGAAAGGCCGAAAGAGGAAAAGACTATTCATTCCACCCTCATTATTGAGCTATCACTATTTGTCGGTTCTTTGAAAAAATGTTTTGCCTTTTGTTCAATTTTTCCTAAGAATATTGTGAGTAACATAAGGAGACGGTATTTAAACTGTGGATGGCAGAAAGTTTAATTCAGTTAAGCAGAAATCAAAGTTCGGATGAGACTGGTGGCAACTACTTTAATGAACTAGTATCAAGGTTATATATATTCGGAAAAGCACTACATAATACCAATACAAGTTTTTAAATCTAATTAATGATTTAGCCAAAGTTGCATTGGGCATGAAGATCCAAAACCAAGTTCCTCTAATTAATGAACTGTCTTGATAAAGTTTTCCATCTGTTTTATAGCAGGGGAGAATGTTAAACATCAAGTTGCATTAAGATTTTGCAAAAAATCCTAAAATCCCCTAGTGTGGCATAGGGCAGACCAAGGGTGTCAAATCCAAGTAAATTTGTTCTAAGTAGCTATTTGTGTGAGTTTTATGTTAGCAAAGGCACTCTATATCTGAAAATATGATTTATTTCACTTGTGTATTTCAAATGAGCAAAACATTACAATTTATAGGACTTACATTTTGGCTTTTCATCTGCAAGTCATAATGTCTCCAATTATTATAAAAACATAACACTAATCACCATTAACATCCAAAACATAATACATAAAACTTTTGACTTTTCCTCTCCTAAAACATCACAAATGTAACCACTCATAAAGTCTGCTCAATAACTCCTAATTTAAGTTTATCCTAACAAAACTTCCCCGTAAACTTAAATACTTCTTCCATCCTTCATTCCGATTAGATTTTTATAGTTATTGAACAACATAGTTGGCAATGGCTTTGTACATAAGTCTGCAATTTGATCTCTGCTTCCCACGTGCACCATCTCTACATTACCTTCCTTCACCTATTCTCGGATGGAATGAAATTTCACATCAATGTGCTTACTCCTTCCATGGTTGACCGGATTCTTTGCCAACTCAATGGCCGACTTATTATCTACTCGAATTACAGTCCCTCCTTTTTGTTTCATCTCCAGTTTGCTTAGAAGATTTCTAAGCCATATTGCATGACATACACTCAATGATGCTGCAACGTACTCAGCTTCGCATGTAGACAATGTCACTATAGGTTGCTTCTTTGGGAGCTAGGTAAACGCCGTGTTGCTCATGAAGAATACATACCCGGATGTGCTTTTCCGGTCATCTACATCTCCACACCAATCACTATCCGAGTACCCTACTAATCGGTAATCGTCCGACCTAGTGTAGTATAATCCGAGTGATGTTGTTCCCCGCACATACCTCAATATTCTTTTCAGTGCTCTCCAATGTGTGTAGGTCGGCTGCTCCATGTATCGACTTACTATACCAACGCTTAGTAACAAATCCGGCCTTGTACTCGTCAAGTAACGAAGATTTCCAACCAAGCTTCTGTATTTGTTGGCATCTATGTGATCTTCTACATCAAACTTTGAAAGTTTTGTACCTGGTTCCATTGGGGTTGAAACCGGGCTGCACCTCGCCATCTTGAATTTACTCAGAATGTCCTCGACATACCTTTCTTGAGACACAAAGATGTCTGTCTCAAGTTGTTTGACTTCCAGCCCGAGAAAGTATCTCATGTGTCCCAAGTCTGTCATTTCAAACTCTTTCTCCATGGTTCTTTTGAACTTCTTGATTAATTCTGCATCATTACCCATTAACACAAGGTCATTAACCGAACATTGTTCATATTTATTTTCCATGAAATAAGTGTGGATTCGGTCATTCCACGCCCTTGGAGCTTGCTTCAGGCCATAAAGATCCTTCTTCAGCCTCAACACCTTCTTTTCTTCACCTTTCCTCATGTAGCTGAGTGGTTGCTCAATGTAGACCTCTTCCTTTAACACACCATTTAGAAAAGCCGACTTTACATCCATTTGGAAAATGGGTCATTTGTTCTGAGCTGCTATAGAAATTAGTAGACGAACAGTGTCCATCCTAGTAACAGGTGCAAACACCTCGGCATAGTCAACTTCTTCCCTCTGTCTATAGCCTTTTGCCACCAATCGTGCTTTATATCGCTCTATCTCACCTTGTGCATTCATTTTCTTCTTGAAAACCCACTTTACTGCAATGGGCCGAGCTCCTTGTGGTAACTCAAATAGTTGCCACGTGTTGTTACGTTGTATAGCAGCAATCTCCTCGTCCATTGTCTTCTTCCATTTCTCATTCACCACGGCTTCTTCAAATCTAACATCTTCCGATTCTGCCGAAAGACACACAACATGTACCTCGTTAGTTGTATTATATATGTCTTGTAGGCTCCGAGTTCTGGGCTGCAATGGTTCTTCTTCCTCGTCAGAGACCTCCTGTTGTCTTGCTGGTACATTGTCCAAATTTATTCTTTCACTTGTCGGGCTTCCAAAGGTAGTTTCCAAGCTCCCACTTGTCGTTGTTATGCTCTTAACTGTCACTACCGAGTTGTTCCATTTGTTCTCCTCATCTATTACAACATCTCGACTCACAAGAACTTTGTTTGTTACTGGATTAAACAATTTATATAGCCTTTTATTTTTTTCATCATATCCAATAAAAACAAGTTTCTTACTCCTGTCCTCGAGCTTGGTTCTTTGTTGTACTGGAACATGAGCATATGCTACACTGCCAAATACCTTCAAGTGAGATACACATGGTTTCTTTCCACTCCATGCTTCATGTTGTGTCTGTCCATTGAGTTTTGCATGAGGACACCTGTTCTGCACACTGCACTGCTTCAGCCCAAAATTCTTTTGACATATTCTTACCTTTCAACATTGCTCGAACCATGTTGAGAATTGTCTGATTCTTCCTTTCAGCAACTCCATTCTGTTGTGGTGAGTATGAAGCTGTCAACAATCTTTTAATGTCAAGCTCCTCACAGTACCTCATGAACTCGGCTGATGTGTATTCACCTCCTCTATCTAACCGAATAGCTTTAATTTTTGTGTCCGTTTCATTCTCAATTATTACTTTAAATTTCTTAAACACTCCAAATACTTCAGATTTCTCCTTCAAAAAATAAATCCATGTCTTCCGAGAGAAATCATCAATAAATGTTAAAAAGTATCTCTTACCACTAAAAGATACAGGAGTAATTGGTCCACAAACATCTGTATGCACCAGGCTGAGTTGTTCCTTCACCTGATACTTAGTTGTCTTTAGAAACGAGGCTCTCTAGTGCTTGCCAAGTACACAATCTTCACAAAAATTCTTCTTAAATTTTATGTTTGGCAATCCACGCACCATTTCTTTCTGGACTAGCTCGGTCAACCCTCCAAAGTGCAAATGGCCGAATCGAAAATGCCACTTCATTGCTTCATCCTCGACATCGAGTTTCAAACACTTCAGCTCCAGTTTATACATTCTGCTTTGTTTCATTTCTACTCGGGTAATAAGGTGTTCGAGTTTATCCCTCAACTCCAGTACTCGATCTCCCCATACTCAATATGTTGGTTTTGAGGTCGGGTACGTAGTACACATCCCGAATTGTCCCAATTCGTCCATTCTTTTGAGAAAAACATATCGTACCTCGTCCTTTTACCATCACCTTGGAAGCGTCTCCAAATGAAAAATGTCCAGCTTCAATTTTGGAGAGCTCATCAAACATATTTTCATCTCCGCACATATGGTTACTAGCTCCAGTGTCTAGATACCAGATTGAGTTGTTTTGGACTCGCAAACCAAACTCAGTGTTTGTGCTAGAGTTCGGACCCAGCTCGATATCCGAGCTCTTTGCCAACAACATCTCATCCTCATCAATTTCCTCCCTTGCCAAATTCTTCATATCATCTGCTGAGCTCTTCACATCATGTGCCAAGCTCGTTTCGCTACTGGCCATCAACAATATTCCAGCTTGTTCTTCAACCTCTTCTGTAAGAAGATTGGTTGATTCATTTATCCTATTTTGAGACCGACAATCCTTTGCAAAATGACCGGTCTTACCACAATTATAACACTTGACCGATCTACACTCATTTGCATAGTGACTGGGCTTGCCGCACTTGTAGCACTCACCATTGTTGCCTGACCGACCTCCTCGGCCTCGCCAATTTTGCAGGCTGGGAGTGTCGTCTTTGTAATCATCTCGACCTTGACCACTACGTCCTCGACCTCTACCTCCAGGACCTCGATTTTGACTCCTGTGATCTCTTCCTCCTCTGCCCCGAGTGTTTTGAGTTCCAAACGCCTTTTTCTCCGTGAAATTTGTCCTTGCTTGGAGAGCTTGGCCAAGGTAGTCCTCCTTCGTCTTTCTTCTTCTTTGTTCATAGGCTTCTAGAGACCCATCAAGCTCCTCCACCGTGAGCTTTGAGAGGTCTTTGGATTCCTCTATAGCACACACAATGTTGTTGAAGTCAATTGTCATTGACCTCAAAATTTTCTCCACAATCGGTTTGCAGGCAACGGCTCCCCATTCTTGCCAAGTTGGTTTGCCACAGTCTCCACCCGAGATATGAACTCGGTTACCCCTTCGTTCTCCTTCATCAGCAACCTCTCAAACTCTCCTCTGAGAGCTTGAAGA
>Ga0214544_1008425_pt1 | contig 17148 bp, 6 predicted proteins | sample CNSS3metaG_FD_160074 | JGI IMG/M metagenome (GOLD analysis project Ga0214544, IMG submission 160074) | Root nodule microbial communities from cowpea collected in UCLA plant growth center, Los Angeles, California, USA - CNSS3 | ecosystem: Host-associated > Plants > Roots > Nodule | place: USA...
TGTACCGATGAGCCGATGGGCCCTAGAGGTCAGAGGGTCCAACGTTGCTATTTTACCGATTGGCCGATGGGCCCTAGAGGTCAGAGGGTCCAACATTGCTATTTTACCGATTGGCCGATGGGCCCTAAAGGTCAGAGGGTCCAACGTTGCTATGTTACCGATTGGCCGATGGGTATGAATACGATTAAGTCTTGACTTGTATGTTTGACCGTTTGACCAATAGTATGACATTTTATCTGTTTGACCGATGGTCTTATGTTTTAACGATGCTTCATGACTATTCGTTTGACCGTAAGACCGATGGTCCCCTGAGGATCTTATATTTGACCGAGTGACCGATGGACATACAGTACAATATGGAAAGTATAGTACACATCTTAATTAATCCTAACAACCAGCTAATCATATAGTTGCTACTGCATAACTTACTGACACACGAATTTCCAGATAATCATATGTGGAAGCTAGCTATTACTCTGTAATGTGAGGAATCTAGCAAAAGATATTATTTTTATATCATTGCACGCATAATATTCCTCTTCATATAATTTTAAATTTCTTCGTTGAAATTTCTTAATTGTACGAAAAGCCTTATATATGGGACCCATACAACAAAGCACATTGAGAAAATAATATTTCGAACAGAAAAAAGGTATTTGTGTAAAATTAAAATTCAGACAGTACGTACTAGAGAAATTTATTTATTTTTCAAGAGCTTAGAAGAATTAGTCATGATTTATGCAAATCAGACAGAGTTGTCTTACGAAAAATATTGGTTGACATCAAAGTGGGACAACAATTACGTACCTCCTTTTATTTTTTAGGCATGTTATAAGTGCATAAAAAAGGATAAAACAATTATTTATAAATATTAAATATCAATATTTGAGTGTTCTTGTTGACAAGTAAATGTTATTGAAATGTTCTATTTTTGAGTTTTTCTTATTATTCGTAAATATCGTAGTATTTGACGGTAGAAAATTTCACGTACTATATCAATGTGATAGCGTAGAAGAAACTTTCACAATTGTGGCGTAGCATGTTGAAAGTCTTGCACCAACTCTTTCTTCACAAAAGCACAAAACACGAATAGGGACAAATAAATGGTTAGTGATAAAGAATTGTCCCTTTCTTTTATTTTTCTATGAACATGACATGATATCTAAAGACTTTCTCGTTTAAGAAATGGCACACATATGCTCTTGAATAAACTAAAACTCTGACAATAATTTTTATGATGTTAATTTACATGTCAATATGCCACATTCATTGAAATCGAGGTGGTGAAAACTATGGTATTATATCAATAATACATGCCATTAAATGACGAAATCTAGGCCCGTGAGTCAAAGATTTTATTGGGTGAAGTTAAGTTATTTTAAATGCACGATAATTAATTATATGTGTACAAATTTATTGTTATTTAATGTAGGGTTTACAATGTATTGAGGTGTTAATGCAAAATTATTTTTTATGTTCTACATTGATTTTCTTTTTTTAGCTATTTAAAGGTAGATTTCAGAATAGTTGTAAATTATTTCACTCTTCAAAAAACAAATTATCAGCAATAAGAAGAAATGTATATAAGTGGTCATTCATGTGGTATCAATTTGTGAACACTAGAAGAAAAGAAAGATAAGAATAATTAATTCATTTACATTAAATAAGAAAAACGGATGAGAAAAACTAAGACCCGTTGGTTATAATATTGTATTAATCAGTTATACAAATAAATACTAGATAATCATCAAAAAAAGCAAATTAAACCAAAGAAAAATTGCAAAATATGACAATCCACCCTTCAACAAACATTTGTACAGTAAATGTTTTATGGTAGATGCTAGATTCAAAATTCTAAAATATATTTTATTTTAGATGGCTTGTTGTGGTACTATATATCAACATAAAATCAATTTCTTCAGATGAAAATATAGATTAAAAATAAGAATACATATATAAATGTAAATATAAATAAATTTAATGTGGGTTGACATCTATATGCATCAATATTTAATCAAAATATTATCATTTTTCTAACAAAAACTACATATTTTTTTCTTGTAAATTTTTTTTACAAAAGTTGTAAATAATCTTATAATTTCTTTTTATAAACATGTAAACCTTTCAATACAATGTTTATGTATAAAATTATAAACTCTCGAATCACACATATAATTATCCAAATACTTATATCTTGTGTGTGTGGAAATAAATATTAATGGATAAATTATCCGATAGGGGTTTATGACTTCAATATCTTGTTAAGAAGTAAATTTTAATTTTAACTCAATTTTAAAAAACTGACTTGTAATATGAAATTTGTATTCACTTAATATTATGAAATCGTTTTATCTCTATGACATCTTTAACCTTATTTAATATTCCCACTCAATAACAAACGTATTTGAGTTTTACTATTTTTCCTTTCCTAACATGAGTCATTGTCTCGAAATGTTTATCCATCATATGATAACCACACGAAATTATGCAATGGTTTTCTCATATTCCCTAAATACCAATCAGATTTCAAATATCACTTTTGTCCAATACTTTTTTTATCAATCCCTTTGAACCCATAACCAACCCATATCTAAATATCGAAATATATTGTTTCATTTGTTTGGAAACACGTTGTTTAAGTATTTTTGGCCCAATTACTATTAATATACATTTGCATAGTTCCTAAGTAAAGGAAAAGTCATATCGTACAAAATAAATTCCAAGCTAAGAATAAAAGAAAGCTTTCGCTAAATATATAATAATGAGATGAAAACACTTTTTTAAAAAAATTAATGCTCGAATTTAATTAGTTGCCATATTAACTTAAATTGACTTTTTTCTTTTCATTTTCTTCAATGTAGAAACCATTCAAATTTAATAGACCTAAAATAAAAATTCATTAATACTAATCTACATTATTGATTAACTAAATATTCAATAGAAACTTCTATAATTAAACTTTATAAAAACTTCCCATTTCAATTTTTCCTTCACACTTTGTAAAAAGCGTCATTTTTGTTAGTCAATAGAGTTTTTATATTTGATCTAATTATAATTTATGAGATTTTCTTAGGGAAGGCTATAAGAGATTTGGTATATGAAAGATCAAAATATATCACTTTCAAATTTTTTTAGTTATATACCGATTATGTTACTCATTTTTTGCTAATACGGAACTTTCAACCCACTTCAAATTTTTAGATATCTAGTCTTAAGCTTGTTAGTTATTTATATGTCTTAATCACCTTGTTTAACTCTAACTAATACTCCTTTGTTTAGCTATTTTTAGAATATTACCAAAGTAAAAACCTTGGATATCCATTTAATTCTTTAATAACTAAATTAAACAAACAAACACCAATTTCAAAATTAACACAATCATAATTTCCAAAATTTCCTTCTACAACTCAGTGATCACACACAAAACAAAACATTAATACAAACTGTTGTTCATGAGGGACGTTCAAATCGAAGCCATTCGTATTACATATTTTCGGCCTCGCTTTAATTAATTAATATCTGTGATTTTTTTTTCTTTATTCTGCTTTCTAATTGTGAATGCATCATTGCAATTTTCTAGACTCCAGAAAATCTTTTTTATTTGGCTCTTGTGAAGATACGTAGGCAAGAAAAGTAGCAAAATCTGTGTCCATGTAACGCTTGGGATTGCCTTCATCAATGAGTTTTGGCGACGGTTTCACTGTGCAGTTAAATGGAAGGCTATGAAGCGAAGCCACCGACACCCTACTCTTAACTTCATTCACGACAACTCTATGCAATATGCTCTTGTATTTTCCGTTGCTATATATCTGATCAATTCGAACACAAAAAACTAAAATCAGAACAATAAAACCACAAACATAACTTAATATGGAATCATTTTAAATTCTTTTCTTTGTTTCCTCACTCTCTGTTGTTGAATATATTTTACTTTTTCTTTTAATATTTTGTTTATAAGGTTTTAGAAAGATAGAGTAACATTCCTTTCTAATAAAGCAATAGTCTTGCTTCCAGTCCTATGTTTTGGTAAAGGTACAACATAATACGTTTGAACCCTAATTAAGAAACCGTAAGTATTTGTAACTATTAAGAAACATTTATATTTATTATACATAACATCATTATAATTTATATATTTAACTATTTTTCTTAATTAACATAATAACTTATTAATTATATCTGTGCTTAAATGTTTGAGCTTAAAAATTGAAAAATTATTTTTTAATAAAGCTTTGTTGACAAATTTTATACAATATATACATGATGGCACCTTATTGGATATGAAAGAAATTTTTGATATGATTTGAAAAAAAAAAACTGTATGAATTAAAAAGAAAATTTTGTCCAACTTAGTTAAAAAAAAGTTTGGGAGAGTATCGTAATCTTTAGAGATGATGTATAATGCATTTAATTATGTGATCCAGTTATCCTGAACGACCAGAAATCAGTTAAAATGCATGGTTGTTTTGTGCATGTTACCAAATTTTGAATATGAAGAACTGTATAGGTACCTCTAAGTGATCACCAACGTTGACTACAAAGGCATTGGGAATGGGTTGAACAGTGACCCATTTGTCTTGGTACTGAACTTGCAACCCTGCTACATCGTCTTGCAGAAGAAGTGTGAGGAAGCCATAGTCGGAGTGAGGAGGAATACCCAAGGTAAGCTCTGGTTCTGGGCATCGTGGGTAGAAATTCGCCACCATCATTTGACTCCCATTTTCAAACTCTTTCATAACACTCTCTTCTTCCTCCTTTTCCATTATTCCCAAGCTCTCTAGGATCGCTTCCATTACCACCAGAAACAAATGTCTGCTTTCTTCTGCGTAGCTGCCAACCACTTTCCTGGTTTCAATCAAAATATAAATGTCACACCACCCACCACTTGCATCACAGCTTGTAATCAATTCAAGTGTAACATTATTCCCACAAAACATTTCATTTTTTTTAATCATAAAAACTGTAAAAAAAAAAAAATTGTTTTTGGGTTATGTTGAGTTTAAGGTTGTTTGTAGTGCTCACCGAAAGTCCAGTGGTGAAAGAGGCCAATGGGGGAGGAAATCTGGTAAGGGATGGCACAGGAGTTTCAAGAAATCCCTCCAACACAACACACTGTCTTTGGTTTGACTGAAACTGGTCCCACATCGAACCGGTGCTCCCATATCAGTTGTCATGTACTTAACTCTCTCCTCCAAAGGGAGATCAAAGAACCTTCCACTCACATCTATCATGTTCCTCACAACATCATCCGAGACGCAATGATTTACCAGCTGCATCACACACACACAAACATCAAGTTCTAACCCTAAACAATCTTACTAATTACTGATTCTTAACGAAAATGATTTCCTTTAAGGTTAGTTCTTTGTGTATATATATGTAATGTTCACTGTTCATGCATCATTAATCCATGCACCAAACACCAATAATTACCTGGAAAAATCCATACTGTTGACAAGCATTGGCTAGGGATTGAAGGACTTGGGGCCTGTTTGGACCAAGCAATTCGGCAAAATCAATGATGGGCAACTGAAGATTTTGGTTCAAAACATTCGAACCTTTCACACTCTTGGTGGGTCTGTCAGCAACAGGAAGTATGTACTTCTTAGGTACCGCACGAATATGACCTTTCTCACACAGATGCTTCACTCCTTTCTCATATTCAATTTGTTCTTCTGCTGCATCACTCTTGCTCCTCTGCTCTAGTGCCATTGCAGGCGACATAGGATCTGCTAAATGTAAAGCATGTGGAAACAATTAATTATGTAACAACATATGCATGTAACAACAAAATTCTTAGGTTTATGTAATTGTGCGACTGACTAAAAACACGAGCTTAAAATTGAGTTGCTATGAACTATACCTTGGTTGAGAAGTAGTAGGTAGTGAAGAAGAGAAAGTGAAAAAAGAAGGTTTATGGGTGTTAATGATATGAATATGTTGATGTGTATATATAGTGAAGGGAAGAAGGAAAAGTGGGGTAGGGAAGAGCAGCAAGTTTTGAAGAAAACCAGTTTCAAGGTTCTGAATTGGAGGACTAATTCCATTTCCATTTCCATTTCCATTCCAAGTTTATTAAGAATACCGTTGACAAAAGTTCAGTCAGACCACGGGGCAAGACAGACACAGAAAAGACCACATCCATGCTAATCGATAAAGTGTCTCTTTCTTTCCTAGCACCTACTACCTCTCTCTTCTTGTGTTTTTCCTATTATTACTCTCTTTTTGTTTCTTTCCATTATTATAATATAAATATGCTCTCAAAACACCAATTTTAAAACTACTCTATAATCCATGTATATATCAATTTAGCTGACTTTTGGGCATGCATATGTTTTTAATTTGAGTAAAGTATCTATACAATACATCGATCACTTCGTGTATTGTGTATATAGTTTTGAAGGAAGTGAGAGATGCAAAAAAGAAAGTAACACATGTGATAAATGATATGCTTATTTCATCTGGTTTGGCTAAGTCAGTGAAGTATAGCAGCCTTCATTATCATGCCTTTTTGTCTTAACAACAGGGTTAGTATTTGAATTCAAGGTCATTATTCTTCTAGTAATTCATTTTTGATGGCTATGGTGTGGGGCGATAATTAATAATTGAAAACCCAAATCTTTATACCGTACTGAATTTACTTTCCACGTCATGTTTAAGCCTTTTGTGACTCAAAATATATTCATGTTTCGTACTTTTTTGCAAGCCACCACCACCATATACCTGTTATTAATATTAATGGGTGAGTAGCCTTGTGTTCTCTGTCTGCACTGTTAGCACTCTTTCTACATATTGGTTTGAATTCTGATTTTGACTGTGATAACCTTTTCGAGTTATTTCTTGTATTTTACAATTATCACCATCTTCACCTGGTTAATGGTTATTTAACTTACTAATTCTTTTGTCTGCTGAGTGCATCTGCATTGTTTTTATTATTCTGCTAAAAGGGTTGCACGTTTTAAATTACCGTCAATTTGTGGAGTTCCTTGTATTGGACTGCTTCCAGAAGTTTTTACAGTACAGAAAATAATCTCCATCAGTCATCATATTTCGAAGTGAATTCATCACATTCATGAGTTATAAAAATATATATATATATATATATATATATATATATATATATATATATATATAAAATCCTATGAATAAGGAACAGATCAAAATCAATCTGATCAATATTTGTTTCATAACGAGTCTTTCTTAAATTTATACTTGTAAAACAGTACTTGTATTTTTTTGTACAATTTTTTGAATACTTTAAAAAGGTATAATTTTAAAATATTTCTATAGATGTATTCCATATTTATCCATTACAAATCTAAAAGGAATGAGTAATTACTGCAAAAAAAAAAATTGAAATTTTAGTGTTTGTGGTTTTAAGAAAATTATTTTTAATATATGAAAATTTAGCCTTATCTATTATATTATTATTTTCTGTTAAGTTTATTTATATTCAAAATTAAAATAGAAATAAAAATTGGTAGGATGATTACACAAGTGGACCAGAATGTCCAACCCACTCTAATCTTAATCAAATGGAATGGGACAAGTTAACCCACTTGTCAGATGTTGAAAGACCATGTACTTCGTTTAAAAGAAGACTGACCCGTTAAAAAATTGAAGAGGATATAAAAATAAATATTAAAATTTTATTTATTATCTCAGTTTCAAAGTTTCATTTATTATGTTAATTTTTGTGGCTCATGACAATATTTACAAAGAATCTTAATTTTAACAAATGTACTACAAAGAATAATAAGATTGTCTTGAAAAACTTTGTGACGTCCATCAAAGCAGAAAAAAATTATGAAACATACATTTTTTTTTCCTTTGCACTCGGCTAAAAATCTCACAATGCATGCTATTGTTAGTTAATGTTGTTCCATTACTTCTCCATGGCTCTTCTATGAACTAGAAATATAAATAATAATTTTTTGTATAATTTGAATTTTCTGCCCATACTTAAATTTCAACAATAATATTGTCAAAATTACTAAGAGAAACTTATAGAGATGCGATGAGAATTTTTTTAGTTTCAAAATTGCGTGCTGTGTGGTTGGATAGACGAAGAGTTGACGATGGAAATTATTGTTAGTTTGAATGGGAGAGTGTTGGGAGGAGGGTTCCCAGAGAGTATTAGGTTTTCTCTACGAGGGTTCCTCGAGATAGTGTAGTGAGCCATTTCACCAATAATTATAGTTTCATTAATTACTATGATTAACATGATTTTTCACCAGCAATAAAAAATAATATCATCTTATGGTAAAGAAAAAAAAAGTAAGAGGTCATGAGTTTGATCATGCTAATAATGAGTTTGATTATGCTAATAATTTAGAAAAATAAAATTAATTTGATGAAGTCTAAAATGAAAGCTGTGAAAAATTGTGAATTTAACTCATTTGTTAAAAAAATTAATAACTTACAATTGTCGATAAAAAAAATTTTTAAATAAAAAAAATTTCTAAGTTACAAACATCCTATGCCAAAAAAAGTTAGATGTTAATTGAATCAAATATTATGAAATTAATAATAAATATATGTGTATATATATATATATATATATATATATATATATATATATATATATATATATGGTAGTAAAACTAAATGAGCCTGATGTAAAATAGATTGTTCAATTGTTTTATATCAATTTGACTTTATAATTAACGCCAGTAGGCTTTAGCTATGGCAAATTTGTCTTGTTTTGGAGGATATTTCCGCAAGTTGCATAATATATATATATATATATATATATATATATATATATATATATATATATATATATATATTCAAGATTTGAAAATTTCCTTAAATTTTTTATTTTATTATCATCGAAAGTACATTTTAATTCTTATTTTGTATATTATTTCGAAGAATTTTCTAAATTGTCCACAATTTTTTTTCTTTAAAATGTCTTATTTGGGTATGTTATTCTATTTTATTATTTTATAATCGTAATTATTCATTATGATCTTTTTGTAAATCTTTGTCGTCATAGTAAAGTCTTCATTATTGCTATTTTTTCCTTGGTGTGAACTCAAGATTAAAAAGTATTGTAGGTTGAAAAAATGGAGCACATCTTTTTTATTATTTTTTATGAATTCAATTTTTAGCACCTAATTAACTCGTCAAAACATTGATCTTTTCATGCGTGTGTAGGGTTTATTTATGTCTCACTGTGCTCATTTTTTTGTTGATGGTTCGGTTTGGGAAACTTATTATTATATACTTAAACATAAGTTATTTTTTCCATGGAACATTTAATGCTCAAAAATCAACCATAATAACTGACTGAGTGATGAAGACTATAGAGTCCATTTCACGCAGATCTATGTCTTGCAAGTGTGCTTCTCATAAATAATTTTAAGGAATCACATATACTACAATATTGTGTCACTTGATGAAGTTGCCAAGTGTAGTTGATATAATTTAATATTTTCAATAAAAGTTTTTGTTTTATGACATCTGTCACTAAAGTTCTATAGTGTTATAGACTAGCTAGTGTCAAACAACTTGTTTGCTAAAATTTTTGGCATGATCTAGTTAAAGGAACACTTTTTATACCCTTGGAGTGAATAATTTTAAATTCTTCTACAATATCGTTTTACTAATTGTTTTGCCTTTTTTTTGGGCAAGTGTTCGATCTTTTATAGCTTTTATATATTATTAGATGTACTTGTTTTTAACTTAATATTTTTTAAAGTAGTACGAAAATTTATTAGAATTCACGATTCAGAAAATTAATATTATGAGAAATGTATATAATTTTAAAATAAAATTTATTAAAATAAAAACAATATAAAAATTTTATGAGTATTAAGACTTTTACATGATTTGAAAGTATTTAAATCAATTTTTGTACATTGTTAAATTATTACATAACTGAATTTCTTGAATTTAGAAAAAGTTATTTACATGATAAAAACAATTACTTAAATTTATATTAAACACGAACTTGTCTTCTTGTCTGTTTTGACGAAGAATCTTCGTATGGAATGGGATAGATATGAAATATATATATATATATATATATATATATATATATATATATATATATCACATTTAATAAAAATATAAAGTTAAACATCATATATAAGGATGAAAATCATAAATTTATTGTCTTAAGATTTTGCGTTAAGACTAATGTCAATTATTTATGTATGAGTTGGACTCATGTTTTATTGATGTTGTATTTTCCCATGATTCTCTTTTGAAAGACCCAACAACAATATCAAAGCTGAGGGTTTGTGTGGTGACTAGCCCAGAGTAAGGGGTCTTTTATTTATTCAAAACAATTTTCGTTATCTAACAATCATTCACCAAGTTGATATTTAAAAAGCTTTATCAGATCTCTGAGGTATTTTCTTCATTTTATCATACCCTTAATTACACAATTGTTTTTATTTCTGCAATTTCTGAGAGACACATTTGATAATTTCTTTTTAATATTTGTATTTGTTGTTTATTTTTATAATATAGAATATTATTTTGATAATTTTTGTATAATTTTTTTATTTTCTAACTCATTATCATATGTGTTATTTTATCACTATAATTGTATAAATAAATTTTATTTACTATAATATGATAATTTACTATAAATGCCATGAGTTTTTTTTATCACCATCCAGCATATAATGAAGTTCAAAAGATGAAAGATCTATTTCAAAATTTTATTATTATTAGTTCAATCTTTATTCTTTGTGTGATTTTGATCAAGTGATGTAATATAAATTTTATTAATGTATAAAAAAGATATTTTATTAGAATTTGACAAATTGAAGTAAATAGACATTTAAAGTAATTTTTGTTTTTATTTTCCTTGTATATTTTTCTAAAAATATTTTTAAATTTCATTAAATTAATGTTTGTAAATTTAATAATTTTGTGTTCTCATGAAACTTTAGTTAGTATTATAATTTGATATATATATATATATATATATAAAACTATAATATAATTTATTTTTAAATATTTGAAATTAAAGAAACAACCTTTCTTTTAATATTAAATATTTAATAATATTATGTTTTCTTCTTTACCATATTTTTTTTATTGTTGTATAAAAACTAATTAATTAATATTGAAACAGTAAGAAAATAAATGTGAATACGGTTACGAGTATATACCTTTGCCCGATGGGAAGGGAAATGAGACAAAAATTGATACTCATTAAGTTTGGGTACAGTGATCAAATATTTTTAGAAAAATATGGGATAACGAAACTCATTTCATCTCCACCCCATTATCATCCTTATTTAATCATTTCTGTGATTTATTTTTTCTTTAGTTATTATTTGAGGAAACTTATAAAAATAAATAATTTTTTAAAGGAAAACATAACATAGGATCAGTAATCATAACTCATGTTGTATATCTCCTTAATGATGGAGATACTTACTATTAAAAAGTATCATATTTTATATTTTCTTAATTATGGAGATGGGTAAAAGTGATATTGATTTAACCAATATAAATTCTCATCCTCTATATTATTGGCAACATATTAATATATATATATATATATATATATATATATATATATATATATATATATATATATATATATATATAAAAGATCTACTAAAGGATAAAGTAGGTAAAATAATCGTTTTAGGCTTAAAAAAATGTCTCAATTTTTTCAATACTAATACTTTTTTATTAAATCAATTATAAAATTATGGTTAAGAAAAAGGATCTCAAACTTTTTTTTTATTACTACTTTACCTATATTAAATTAACTATACAATTATGTTTCAGAACAAAAAAAGCCTAAAAAATATTTGGTATTAATATATCTCTATTAAATTAGTGATAAGTTTACCTTTCAGAATACAATTTAATTAAATTATTATTAGTGTTTGATCAATTTTATTAGTATTAAGAGCGATAATTAATGAATTATAATATTTTTTCAATAAATTATATTTTTTTAAGGGAGAAGAGAATGATTTATTATGTTTATTTTCTTATAATTAATTTTGATTATATTTTCTTCTTTTATTTACGTGTGATTTCAATTTTGATTTTACTTCTTCTTCTATCTATGTGACTTTAATTTTGATTTTATTTTATTATTTTATCTTCATGTGATCTTTATTTTGATTTTATTTTATTTTTTTAATCTTTATGTGACTTCTTTGATTCCACTTTTTGCCTCTCTTTGTTTTCTTCTATTCTAAAGTTCTTCTTTTGAGGTTTTGGCATATTTCATTCTTTGAATCTAAATCTTTTTACTCTCATTTAGGTTAATATTTTTTTTTCTATTTATGTTGATATTATTTTTATTCTATTTATTGAATTTGTATTAGGATTAGAAATGTGTTTTTTTTTGTCTGATTTTGCTTAGGGATTAAGGTTTAGGTGAGAAGAACAAAAAAATTTAATTGATTTTATTAATGATAAATCTCAAAATAAACTTTGCAGAGGTTTATCAACAAATTGACACTTCAGAAAGAGAATGAAACTTAAGATTTCAAGATATTATAAGTCTACTTTTTTTACAACTAGAGCTAGATTTCATTATTTTAACTCGTTCTTTTTATATTATTGTTGTAGTATTTTATATATTATAATTTTGAATTTTATATTATAATAAAAATATATTTAAGATCAACAGTGTTTCAACAAAGACTAAACAGATTAGTCTTATTATCTATTGAAAAATAAATATTAAATAAAATTAATTTTGATAATTTAATGAATAATATTGCATAAAAAAACTTGAATTTTTTTTTAAAATAAAATGTTTCATTTTTAAATTTGTTTTAGACTTCCATGACCCTTGAGGTGTTATATATATATATTCCTTATTTGCATATGTGAAGTTTTTCATTAAAAGATATCAGAAAAAATTATCTTAATAAATCATAAATAAGTTCTTATAAAAAATTAAGACACACTTTTCAACATAAAACTCTAAAATAACATGTTTATGGGTCATTTAGTTATTTTACTAATTTTTATCCAATGTGTGACTTACAAGCACAAGTGTCTTAGTAGTAACTATTCATTTGTTCGAGACACTGATTTAATTAAGATGAAAGATTTTTTATACAAAAAAAATCTTTAATTTTTTGTATCCTTTATCTATTTTATATTATACCCGTCCAAACCATTATCAAGAGGTAAACCTCATAGACACACCAATAAGTCATGAACAAATCTCTAAAGACAAAGACACCACTTTCAATTCAAAACATTAAGACAATCAATTTACATATCATTTACTTATAAATGGGTCATTTTACTAATGTTTAATCATCTTACAATTTTTACTTAATAGAAAACTTTCATGAATTCCTAACAATACATAATAATAAAGCTCTATTACCTATATAATTAAACTATTGTGTAAAAATATTTATTTCACACAATTATTTTTTATTCATAGCGACACACATCTTTTTGATTAATCTAATACACTAAATTAACTTACTAACAAGCTTCCACTGATCTTGTAATTAATAAAGCTTATCCGTGCATTACAGCTGTTGACCTTAAGTTTTTGAACTCATGCTGTTGTACTTATGTATGAATTAATTAAACAATCGATATTAAGTGAGTGTGCACATCAATCTCTATACTATTAAGTTGAAGCACTCAATCACTAATTAATCATATCATAACATTTGATCAGTTAGGTGATGTTGAATAATCAGCATAAACAAACCACCAGATATGATTTGAGCTAATAAAATAATCGAAACCCTACATTATATATAGTAATATAGGTAAGGTAGGATACCTAGAGTAGCATGATATGTATACCATAAATGTTCACGAGAGGCATAGAACTATTAACCCTACAACCTAAAGATGTTAATGCAGACAAAATCTCGTTTAAGGGAATTAAGGTAGTGGACCTCCGAACATGGAATTTCATAATAGATCATAATGGTTCTAAATTTTTATCACAATTAAATATGTTTTTAATCTCTTAATTTTCAATAAATTTTAGAATTAGTTATTTTGAAATTTTAAATCAACTTAGTCCTTCATTTTTCGAAATACGTGAATTTAGTCCTTTTAATCAAATTTTGTTAAGTTTATTTGATATTTTGTACGCATTTTAGGATTTTAAGTTGTTTATACTGTTTGACACATTTCTTTTCTTTAATGTTAAGTCAAACACTATTATGAAACGCGCTTGAAATATAAAATAAATTTAATTTATTTTTTATTAAAATGACTAAATTCACGTATTTTGAAAGATGGACTAAATTGGTTCAAAGTTTCAAAATGGACTAATTTCAAAATTCACTTAAAGTTAAGGGATCAAAAATGTATTTAACCATTTTTATTAAAATTCCTATGATTAATATTAAAATTTATGCCTAAATCAATTTTATTTAACATAAAATGTCGGGTCTACAGAGAGAGGAGGTTCACCAAAGAGATATAACATTAATATGATCTATGATATGATCAATCATATAAGAAATTGACACCACTCTCGATCTAAAATCTTAAGAAAATAAAATTATGAGTATTTTTCCTTATATATAATTCAACTTCTTCATGTTTAAACATACACTTAGATTAAAGAAAATATTATTTATACTGTTCCACCTATAAAATTAACGGAAGAGGCTTCTGAGTTTGTATTCAGGGCAAGGTCAATTGATAATGTTTCCTGCAATGGCCTTTGAAGTGATGTAAAGAAAAAAAAAAACATAATTAAGCATCTGTGATAGGAGTCAAGCCAAGGTCTTTCCTTCGATGGCTTTTAAGCGAAGGTGTTATCATTTTGAAGTGACACAACTCATGCACTAAGTTCCTAAGAGAAACAAACATAAAATCATTGTTTCAATCTAAATTGTTTGCATCCATTTCTTTCTTGACTTAACTTTATTAATTCATTATTTAATTTGTTTATTTGCATAGCCTTTTGTCTCTTACTCATTCATAAATTTCAATTAAAATTTGTCTTACGTCCTGAATTCATTGGATGGCATTTTTCATAACTTAGTGCGCTTTACCTTACTATTGTACCGTGAACTTCATAATATTCTGTCTTTTAGTTTCACTGGTTTTCGCTAACCACCTTGTTATTTGAACTCTCTGAAAGGACCTCAGATATTGATTTACGCTGTGTTTCAATCTGTTTAAACACTGTTCAAGCAGAAAGAAAGAAGTTCAAAAAGTAATATATTAAAAAGCGTAAAACTACAAAGAAAGAGATCAAATTTCAATCTTAACTTCCGGAGATTGAAAATAAATTTGCGAACAAAATGTACCATCGTCCATTATGATTTCCACGTAATCGGTGATGTCATAATAGACTGCCTAAGATGATTATTTATATTTTTGTTTTAAATGATTATTGTATAAATGTTTTATTACCATTTATGTTTATATGTTTTATTTTATTGTTTTAAATATTATGTTATTAATGTTAATGTATAAATTTGTTTATGTTATTTAATTTTATTGTCGAATTCTCTAAACTTTAATACAAATTGGTTCCAAAAATTAAAAATGAATAGATTTCAATTTTCTAACTTAATTACATTACGTTTTTTATGTGTCAAATAATGTTTCAGCTGATATTTGAGCCTTTAATCTTTGTACAGATGTTCAATGTCAATTTAGAATATTTCATAAAATAATTAATTAATTAAGAAAATTATATTTATTCATTTTACAATTTAAGAACACAAATGTATCAAAATCTGAGACATTGACACATTTTAATTTTGTATCAAAGTTTAGAGACTCCAAATATATGTAAAATAAAAATATTACAATAATAATAAAAATAATTAATTAATTCAAATTTTATATTTAATAAATTAATTTATTTTAATATATTATTATTTTAAAATATGATTTACTTAATTTTAAAATTTAATGATAATATTTTATTTTAATTTAAAATTTATTTTAATTATGACTTCTATTTTAAAATTTACTTTATTAAAAAAATATTTTATGAATTAATTTTTATATACATATCAAATAGTTACTATTTCATCAATTATATTTATTATAAATTTTTTGTTTATTTTTTTCTTCATTCTCTTTATATCTTTCTGCTTCAATATCGGTTGGAAAATACGTTTGATACACCAACAAAATCTAACATAATTATAATAAAATGATTATATTTATTTATTTATTTTAAAGTTTGAAAACTAAAATGTATAAATTTTTTAAAAAAACTAATTTTAATTTTACGTCAAAATTTGAAAACTAAAAATATGTTTAATTCTAAAAAAATTGATGTAAATAAACGACTACACTAAATAAACATAATTGATTATATGTTAACATAAATAATTTTTTAATATAATAAATAAATAAATAACATATTAAAATAATGAATAAAAAATTATTAATTTAAATTTTTATATTTTGAACAGTAATTTATTTAAAAATATTTTAATTTGATACATAAAATTTTCATTTATTAAAATTTTATAGTAAATATTTTATTTAAAAGCTATTTTAACTTTAATTTATATTTAAAAAAGAATTTACATTAAATTATTATTTTGTTTTTAAATTAAAAAAATTAGATTAATCATATCTACCGCAAGTTCTCGACTAAATCTTCACCCCTGTCCTTCCATCTAAATAACATTACTTACCATTTTCTTTTCTTTGTTTTATTGTTCTCATTAAAGTTAGACAAAGTATGAATTTATTATATAAAATAATCAAATCAAATAGTCATAAGTAATTAATTACGATCCTTTTACATCGATTTTAAGTCACCAAATTTTAAACTAATTATATATATATATATATATATATATATATATATATATATATATATATATATTTTTTTCTGATCATGTACTAGTTTGTTGACAAGTCTTTAAACTTGAATGATAGGATTGGCCCAACCCAAATAACTAAAACTGAGTAAGGAGATTTCTTCCTTCACCTCCAAGATTTATTCTCCACCTTCAACAAAATTTTAAATTTCAATTTTTGACTATTTAATCACAATAAAGTAGATCGCACTCCGAAATTATATTTAAATATCGATTTTCAATAAAGATGTTACTGAATGTCAATATTCGGTGAATAATTTTGACTTCTGAATATTAATGACTTGCAAAATATATATATATATATATATATATATATATATATATATATATATATATATATATATATATATATATATATTTATATATA
>Ga0214544_1008431_pt1 | contig 17133 bp, 16 predicted proteins | sample CNSS3metaG_FD_160074 | JGI IMG/M metagenome (GOLD analysis project Ga0214544, IMG submission 160074) | Root nodule microbial communities from cowpea collected in UCLA plant growth center, Los Angeles, California, USA - CNSS3 | ecosystem: Host-associated > Plants > Roots > Nodule | place: USA...
TCTTCAACATTGCACTTGCATCACGATCAAATACAACAAAAGTTGTAGAATCAGTAGCATCAATTACACGAAGTCTAAGTTTAAACCTAAGCAAAGAAAAATAGAACATTAGTGATTTATTCAAATATGTCTATTAGTAAAATTAGTAAAATTAGAGAAAAAAGAATTATGAAGATTAATAATATTACCTAGGTGTAACCTTAATGACATGTTTGTTACATTTCTAAAAAAAAAAACATTTTGGAGTCAGAATAAACAGCTTTGTTGTAGATACATGCTATGTACCACCAATCATCATGATCTAGAACATGTTTGATAGTAGCCTTCACTACATAAGTACTTTCCTGGAATATAAATAATGCAACAATATAAAGCATAGTATTCAAACTAAAAAATTTAAATGAAAGAGAGAGGAAAACAATTTAACCTGTTTAAAATCTTTGAGACCTTCAATTGAGCATCTAGGATGCAGCTTAATGAAATCTTCTTCTAAGCTAACTTTTGAAGACTGACCAAGTTGGGTAAGAGGTTGAGAAAGAGATTCAGTACTATCCCACATCCTACAAAAAAAAAAAGAACAGGCAAATTAAACGAAAATAAAAAATGAAAATAAAAAAAGCAAAATGTACTTACATTTTTTTCAACTTGGTAGCATCTTCACCATCACAGTTAAAAATTATCCTCGTACAGTTCAAACAGTTTTGAATAGAAACTTTATCTATAAAATATATAAAGATGTCAAACAATTTTTAAAAAATTACTACATTTGTAAAAAATGTCGAAAAGTTAGTTACCTTGGAAGATCTTGACTTTGCAATAATGTAAAGCAATGACAACATATTGATCCTATCCAGAGGCAAGAAATGCATTTAACATATCAACATATTCACCAAATAAAGTACACTCCAGTCGATAACTATTGCATGATGTAAAATTTCGTTAGATAAGAATAATGTTAAACATAAAATAAAAGAAGAATAATACTCTTACCCATCAGATTCAATAAGGATGACATTCATCTTAGTCTTCTTACCACTTTTCTCTAACTCTCTCTCTGTTCCAACACTAGTAAACTTTCCAATGACATCTAAAAAAAATATAACATGAATAAAAATATAACATGAATAAAAATTTAAACACAAAGAAGAAAAAATATTAATATACTTACTAACTAAGTAATCTATGTCAAAACCAGGTGCTTTGATGGTTGAAAAAGGGGTGTATGCAGTACTAATATTGGGAACTAAGGTAGATTCTACCAAATTCACCTTGGTTCCAAATTGGAAGTTGATCTTATAGGCGTGATTTGTAATTCTATAAGAACCACTATTACATGAAACACTAAAAGACTGAATGAAGTAAACCTTATCCTCTTTGATTTCAGATTGAAATTTGTATATCAGTGTGCGTCTAACAGACGCATGGATTAGGACACCCTGCAAAAAAAATTTCATATATCACATTATAATATAACATTGTAACTAAAAAAATTAAGAAAACTAAAAAAATGACGGACGTTTATAGTATGGTATAGTACCTCTTTGTCTTGAAGAACAATCTCCATGGAAAATGGAGATTTTCCTTTTGTGTAATCTTCTACAAACCATAGCCTTACCACTTTTGCATTAATATTCCAGCTTTCCTTCTCCAGGTTCAGTTCTTGTAATGACTGGGTTTGTTTTTTCAAAGCAGACATGGTGTAAAGAAAACGGAAAATTAGACAATAGTGAAGAAAGGATGTTGTGGATAGATGTATTTGTATAGAACATAAAAACATAAGAATAGTCTGATGTATTTGTAGAGATAATAAATGAAAAGTAAAACCATACGCATGCTGTGGTCTTGGTTACACAAATTCAGTAAAAATCGGGATAAGTAACTGTCAAACATATGAAGGGGACAGAAGAAAGAAAAACAACTTTTATGAAATGCATACTATGGTTCATTCAAACCAAAACCATATGCATACTCTGGTTTTGGTTTCCGAAAAAGAGTAAAATGTGGGAAAAGAAAATGGCCAAACATATGAAGAACATAGAAAAAAACAAAAGCTCTTTTTCACACGGCTCAATGTTGTGGAATAAAAGGAAAATATGGTAGACAACAAAAGAAAAATAAAAGTTGTAGGACATTTAAAAGGAAATAAAGATATTGTTTGAAGGTTTCAAGAAAAGGAAATATGAAGACAACAAAGAAGAAAAACGAAAGAAGACAAACAAAACTATGAAGAGATGACAAAGCTGAAAAAGGAAAGAAGTAACATGATGCAGTCATGTAGCTGCATCGAAGATAAAGGAAAGAAAAGACCTGATGTTAATTAACTGAGGACTCCAACATAAAATATGGCTAAACCTACATAAAAAAAATTCATCATAAGCTTACAAATAAATTATAAGGTTACAAATCAAAACTAAAATGATATCATATGCATAAAAAACATTACTTCCTCTGCATTGAATTCAAACACTAACTGAGAAAACAGATCCACCTTGGGTTGCAATGAAGAAAACTGAGCAATTCCTTTTAAAAAAATCAAAAAACAAAAACCAAACATAATCTTAAAAACTAATTATGATTTAATACCGTTACATCTGATACAATACAACAACATCAACAACCAAGAAATCAACAACCATTGATAATAAAACATGAACAGAATAAATTGAGATGAAAATAATATCAATGCATATCAAAATTAAAAATAATAATCACTGTTCCAACTTTAACAAAACTCAGTGAGTTCCAATGACTTCCAACTTCAGACTAAACTCATGACTGTCATTTGGAGACATCTTGTATATCAATCTTCAAAACCTACAAAATAGGTAATCAATAAAAATGTTAAATAATCCTATAAAAATGAATAGACAATGAAGGCAAAACCAAAACCTGGTGGCAGAAAACCTAAAAAATGTGAAATCAGCCTAGTGGTAAAAAATGATGAAAAACCAAGAACTGATACGAAAAAACCTAAAAAAACAATAAAAAAATGAAAAAATGATCGAAGAGGATGAAAGATGATAGAAAAAACATAAAGAGTAAACGTTGAAGGAAAAAACAAAAAATGATCGGAAGAAACATAAAAAAAACCATAAAAACAAAACGAATACATGATCAGAGAGAAGAGTTAATGATAGAAAAAAAAATAGTAAACGGTGAAGGCAAAACCAAAAACTAATCGAGAAAAACCTAAAAAAACCATAAAAACAAAACGAAAACATGATCGGAGATGATAGAAAAAACATAAAGAGTAAACGGTGAGGGCAAAGCCAAAAGCTAATCGGGAAAAAACTAAAAAAACCATAAAAACAAAACGAAAACATGATCAGAGATGATAGAAAAAACATAAAGAGTAAACGGTGAAGGGAAAAACAAAAACTCATCGGATAAAACCTAAAAAAACCATAAAAACAAAACGAAAACATGATCGGAGATGGTAGAAAAAACATAAAGAGTAAACGGTGAAGGCAAAAACAAAAACTCATCGGATAAAACCTAAAAAACCATAAATACAAAACGAAAAAATGATCGGAGATGAGAGAAAAAAACATGAAGAGGAAAAGGTGAAGGCAAATCCACAAAATGATCGAAAAAAAGTAGCGTGAAAGAAAGCAGGAAAGTAGCGTGACGGCAGAGAGAGACAGTGAGAGAAGAGTGTTGACGGCAGAGGGTGAGAGAAGAGTTGTTAGGATTACGGCAGAGAGAGAGAGAGAAAGAGAGTGAGAGAAGAGTTGTTAGGGTTAGGGTAGAGAGAGACAGTGAGAGAAGAGTGTTGACGACAAAGAGTGAGAGAAGAGTGGAGTGTGAAGGAATTAGGGTTTAGAAGATGAGTGACACGTGTCGTCGCGAGACTGTGCCACTTATCAATCAAAGAGAGTGTTACAAAATGCTATTTTTAGTTAATTTTGTGTGTTTTGCTTTTTGTGGGTCATTTAAAAAGTTGCCTTTTGTGCTACCTTCAATTGTATTATTAATAGATATCATTCCTTAAACCTATTTGTTTAGCAAGAGAAGTTAGTGTGGTATATCTAATACATAACCGTCATTGTTTTCCCTACGTGGCAATTTCAACATGGTTACTCGTAGAATCGTCATTAAATAGTTTGTTTTTTTACAACTATACCACCATGCTTTTCTAATGGTGGTACGATTAAAAAAACATGGTGGTATGAGACATCAAAGTTATGAAAATATATCACTATAAGAATTGTCAAATGAGTGGCTAATAAGTACGATTTTTAATCTAATTAAAATAGTTATTGATAGTTGAGTCTAACTCAATGATTAAAGAATTGTTAAATCAGTGGTTATCATTGACTAAATCAATGGCTAAATTGTTTGTTAAATCGGTCACAAAAAATAAAAACATATGGTAACCAATATAATTTGGTGTTAAATAACTAATTTTATGTACATAATTTTACTTACTTATAAATAATATTTTGACTTGGTTATAAACAATTTTGTAACTTATTTATAAATGCTACAAATTTAATTATGTTATATAACAATCAACTCCCTTATATAATGTACTAAAAAGTAGTTTAAAAATTCATCTTACATAATCTAGCATAAAATCAAAATAGAAATAACTCTAAATAAATATGCAAGTTTTAAAGTTGTCATACAATTTAACGTAACTAATCTTCATGTAGTATATCAACAGTAGATTGGTGTAATCATATCCCTTGTTAGGAAGATCAACAGAGTTTGACATAAGATTCTTCAACTAAATGTGTTGTAAAATAAGTTTCATCTACTCATGGTCATCTTATTAGCATATGTATATATTTTTGCTTCAAGAACTACTCCATCTTTTCTTTGAATGTCCTCTTCTTGAAAGAACCATAAGTACAAATAAAAGTATAGATGAAAAATGTATAACATATTGCAAATCTATGGTAAAGTTGAAATCACTGTTGTGAATGCATATTTTTGTCCTCATTCAGTGTTTAATTCTGGGTATTTAATTGAATTTGTGTGTTTAAAAATGATTTAATTGATAGTTCTGATAATTAGGCTGTTTGAGCTTGTGTGATAAAAATGTGTTAAAAAGTGATTTTTAGCTGCATAAATTATTTTTGGATATTTTAACGTTTGTTGATGTAGCTGAAGTTAAGATTAAGCTCATTCAAGGTGGAAAATAAATTAATTGAAGTTACAAACCACCTTTAAATAAGGCTGAAATTAGCAAGTTCTGGAAGAATCACTTCTGCACCCCCAATTTTTATTTTACATACTCCTCCTGCAAGTGGACCACTTAAAAAGCCTGTTCTGCACTCCTAGCTTTTACTAAGTTGCACCCCTCTTACCACTTAAACTAGATGCACTCAGATGCTGCCATGTGGCAATCCTCCACTAATTGAGTTGACCAATCAGAAGAGGCCATGTGGGCATTATCTCAACTAAAGAATTTGTCCAATGAAGTAGTGCCACGTCATCACCATCTTCTTCCCTCAAACCCTAGGCACCTTCATCCAATAGCAGCCCACAACTGTCAGCCATTGATGTTGGCCACCACAGCAGCATTCAACCATCGTAGTTCCATCTTCATCTTGACGGTGCAATATCACTCCTGTCATGTTTACGAACAACAGTCACCATGGCAAATGCAACACCCATCACGAATCCTTCGAGCAGTCCACTAGAACGAACCTGCACCCGACCTGCACCCTACGGAAACTATCACTGCAGTGCGCCTCCAAGCCTCCATCGTGAATCAATAACTCGTCGGAAAACGCGAACCAGATTCACGTACACCGTTCACAGCAACACCTGCAACTCGAAAGGCATCATAGTCACGCATCTATTGCAGTTTCGTTTTTCATCTCACCGACATTTGAACCTGCAATTGCACCATGCGAGAGCCTACACTTGTGACTCTACCATCTTTGACGACGCATTCAACAACAAAACAAGCCATGAAAGCTCCAGCGAAACCATCTAGAGTAGCGACGTGCACCTGCAACCACCACACACACGTGAAGCAAGCAGCGTCGCCAGAAAATGCAACGCAGTAGCTACCGTGAAGCCTCCAAGTCATCCTTGCACCTCGCTATCACTGGAGAAGACGACCACGACGCCGCACGCCGTTGGCCGCCACTAGATCTGCACCTTTAGCCACAATCCATGAAGGAGGCAGAAACCCTAATTTTGGGAGAGAGGAGGGAATGACACGTGTCAGTTTCTCAATGGACAGTCAAGCAGTCAACTCTGGTCAAATGTTCAAATCTGGTCAAAGACTGGTCAAATTAAAAGGGTTTAAGTGCAAATATTCATCTTTTTGGATTTTCCAGCAAATTTGGACTATAGGATTGAAAATGATTTATTGAGAAAATTAATGCAAATATTATTTGGTAATAATTTATTAGATATTTTTAAATAATTTATTTATTTAATTATATCATAAATAATTAACTAACTATATTTGTCAAATATTTTTAAAAACTGACTATTTCTCCAAATATCTTTGAATATTTATCTTTATCTTTATTTTAAAAGATATTTGAGAGATTTTTGCAACCGAAAAGCCCAGTCTAAGTCCTATATAAAGAGTCCAAGGGGGAAGTAGAGAAAGAAAAAGCTCGGGTTTTGGAACCCTTAGAGGGACCTAATTTCGTTTCCTTTTTCTCTCTATTCTTCTTCTACTTTTATTTTACTTTTGCATTCTATGGATTGCTAAACTTCTTGGGTTGATTCCATTGTAATTTCATTATGGATTCTAAGGTTAGAATAAAATAATTTCTTTGTTCTTTTTATTATTGTTGAGGTTTTCATTCATCTATGTCTTTTATCTTTGAATCACATAAAAAGTAATTATTTTAAATCTATATGCATGTTGATCATATGAGTCCAAGGGTTTTTAAATCTAATTGAGATTTTACTTTGATTTTATTTAGAAATTTTCATGTGATTAAATGAGTTTTTACCAATAATTGAGACTTAACTTTGATTAAAGGTATTTACTCTAACGAAAATTAATTGAGAATTTACTTTGATTAATTAAGCTTTTTATTTGGTGAGGAGATAAAAGAATAGATATGATTAGGCATAGTAAAATTTGATTGAGACTGTACTTTGGTTGAATTTACTGTGGATAATCTAAAAGTTCTCACTTTTAATTGAGACTGTACTTTGGTTAAAAGTGAGAACGCCAACAAATTAATTGAGACTTTACATTGATTAATTTGTAAATCTACAACAATAATTAATTGAGCAATAATCTTTAGATAACTGATGATGAATCTATTTTTAAAAAAGCAATGGAATCAATCTATTTTCTTTACTATTGTTTTTATCTCTTTTTATCTTTTCTATTTCTTTCTTGTTTATCTTAATCCTCCTATATTTTTATTATTTTGTTTGACTAACTCTTTTGTATAGATTTTATAAGAACTAACTTGTTAAAAATCAATTATGTGTTCGTTGGTAGACGACTTAGGGTTAACTTTACCCTTTCTATTTCCTTAACTATTATCTTAGCAATACTGAAGTTGCTATAGTTTAGTAGTATTAATTTGATCGCGTCAACGACAACGTTATCACAGTAACTACAATTGTTATTACTAATATTTTCTAGTTATCTATACTACATCTCATTGCAAAATAACACATTAAAAAACACACCTTCACAATGTAGTGAAAAGTTTAAGACTTAAGTGATAATGGAACAGTAAATTGGTAAAGAAAAGTTAGTTAGTCTTCTATATTCTGAACACTAGAAAAAGAACAATGATGAATGTTTGTAGCCTTTAGAATGAGTCTCCACTAAAGAATTAAGTTTCATCTCTCCCCGAAAAGGGGAGGTTCCCCAAAAGGATGATTGATTTTTAAATCTGTAGAGCATTTTATTTAAAGACTTCTAGAATTGGACTAGGCTTGGAATTTGTACTTGAATTTGTAATTGAAGTAACCAACTCTATTGATTATTGATTATGTTGATAACTTCTTAAATCTTTGAGATTTCCACTTATCTACAAAATATAAACCCTTACTTATTTAAAAAGATAATAATAAAAATACCAATAAAAGATAAAAAAAATAAACATAATAAAAACATGATAATGCCAATTATCATACCAATTGTTAGAAAAAGAGACTTCCTTTGTTTAAACAAAGAGTGAAATGGTTTGAAAATAAAGATAAAGGAGATAAAGAAAGAAGAAAAACACACAATTTATACTAATTCGAATCATCATTCATATTACATCTAGTCTCAACTTTTCCCTTAAGAAAAACTTGCTCTACTAAAGAAAAAAAAAAGTAAACAACAATTACAACACTCTAAGAGGATATTAGCCTCAATCTTTCTCTAAATATCACCTTATCCACTCTTGGTTGCCTTCAAGAGGCTCTTGGCCTTATCCACTATTTGACTATCCAAGAAGATATCTATCCTTATCAACTCTATACAAAGAAACTAACAAAACACTATATTTAAATACATAGTAGATTGCAAAACACTCTACTAAAATACATAGTAGATTACAAAACACAAAAAAAATAAAAATAGAAACAATCTAGAAATAAAAATTGAAAGAGGATACATAATAAAGCACTTTCAAACCCAGTTTACAACACAACACTTTGGAATATTTCAAATCTTTTGAGCACTTAGAAATTATGTAACGATCTTAGAAAACAATTGTATACCTCTTTATTTGATTGCTTAAAAAGTTATCTTAACAAAACCAATGATACCTATTTTATAGAGATCTTGAAAACACTATTCGTAAAACAAAAACTGACACATATAATCAATTATATTATGTGGTAATCAATTATGCTAATTATTTTTTGTAAAAATAGCTCATAATCACTAGTGCATTTTTGGCTTTCTAACTCGGGCTTTATGCCTTCTTTATAGCGGAAACAAGGCATATAAACATGCGATGGCAATTTTGTAATTTATGCAACGTTTTATGCCCCAATTACTAGTTGACCCAAGGCTGAAACTAGTCTCTTATGTCTCGGTTCTAAGGGACTCGAGGCCTAAAGCCTCTCCAAATTTTCCCCCCTCCCGCTACTTGGAATTTTGAATTTAAAACAAAAGCTTTATGCCTCGGTTGTTACTTGCCCGAGACAGTACATCCAATTTATGTCTCGGTTGTTACTAACTCGAGGCAGTAATGTGGCCTACTCAACAATTTTTTTTCTTTTTTTTTTCTAGACTTTATGGCCTCGGGTGTTAGGTCCCGAGGCAGAAGATGGTGATATGCCTCGATTTTCAATTGAACCAAGGCAGAAGGTGTGATGGACTTCTTTGGAATAGAAGTGGAAGGAGATCCATAACAATGCAGAGGAGGAGGTGTTGTAAACTCTTGGCCAAGGAAGATTGGTGAAGGTGAAGAGTAGAAATGGAACTATGGAATGGAAGGTGGCTAGAAGAAATGTTGGAGAAGGATAGCCATGTGTGCTCTCAAATTAATAGAAGGGTGGAGTGATCTCAACACTGTAAGACCCAAGAAAATTAAATAGTTATTTAAATAATTATTTAATTATGGAGGGTAATAGAAATATTTAAAGCAATTAATGCGTGGAACTATGATGTGGAAAAGTACTAGCTCAAGTGGTTGAGAGTACTTTGATTGTGTGTGAGGACTTGGGTTTGAGTCCTATGTGTGCCACTTGAATGTTATTTAATTCATGCATTTTTGTTTAATGAAATATTGAATGCGTGGCATGATGATAAATTCCTAAAATTGTAGGACTTATCACGAAACATGATTGGTTGATTTGGTTATGCACTGGTGTTGTAATTAGAAGGTTGTGGGTTCAATCCTTGTTGAGAACTAAATAGTTTCTTTTTGCCAATTTCTTTTGGGCATGAATATGAAAGGGTTGGGAAACCTAGCAGATAATGGAGGGGCAACGTAGGGGCTGAAAAATAATGGGTTGATATCCATTAAATGGCCTTAATCATGATTTTTATTTAATAAAATTCGTTTTAGCAAATTAAAGAATAATTAGGGCACATTAAGCTTGGGAGAGAAGAGAGAAGGGAGGAAAGATTCATCTGGGAAGAGTGCAAACAGTTCAGAGAGTGAGAAGGGGTGAGTCTGGTTCATGAAAGAGGCCAGGGAGAGAAGAGTTGAAGTGCTTTCTTTTAGCAAAGGGAGGAAGGTGTGCAAGGAGAGTGAGAATCTCAATTTGGAGCGGGAAATCCAGGTTAGGGGAGTTGCTTATTGTGTTTATATTCGTGATCGATTGATTTTGTACTGCCATGTGTAAATGTATGAATTTCTTCTCTGTCTGACGTTGTTTTCAAAAAAATTATGGGTTCTTGCCCAGAAACCGCTTGGCGGGCATGAAGGTGCCGCTAGGCAGCACATCAGTTTGACCCAAAAACGTTGTTTCTGCTATGAACTGCCTGGTGGTGAGATTGAGCCGCCAGGCAATGTATGCTGTGCTGACACTATTGATTGAAATGTGGTGTGAGTTGTATTATGTTGATTGCCATTAACTACTATAACTACGAGGTTGTATAAAACCATGATATTCCTGATGTTGGCACGGGTTGAATTGTCATTAGGGTAGAGAAGAGAGGAATTGTGAGTTAAAGGAAGGAATTCAATGATTGTTGATTTGTGTATATAATTAGGGGTTTGGAAATCTGATGGGATACAATGAGTGATATGATTGAGAGCGGGTTTAATAAATTACGTAAAACGAATGGTGTGTTGTTAGAAGTCAAAGCGGAATCAAATCCTGGCAATTTGGTGATTGAGCGTGGGTGCAGAAATCTGGGTATGGTACCCATGATCTGATGCACTACCTGGCGGCAGTTAATTGGCCGCCAGGCAACAGAGTTTTATCAGAGTGGTTTTTAGGAAAATCTGGAGTGTGTCTGCGGAAAATGAAACATAAGAAAAAAAAATAAGGGAAATGTAAGATGGATTGCAGATCAAATAGGTGACAATCTGAGCAAGGGTTGGGACTAGATAATTCTAGGTCTTGGATGATAGTTAAGAAAGACGAAAGGATGAAAGAATGCAAAAAGAGGGAATAAGCATATGAATTGGGTAAGAGAGAAGTACGTGACCGTGGAGTCAACCAAAGTATGTGGTATATTTAGGGATGTGATTTCAGGTAGTGAGGTGCTGGCTATATTCATAGGGTGGATGAAGTTCCTATTTTATGGTAGTGTTCTTATTAATGGAGGAAACTTGAATCCGATGGATTGATCATTGTAAAGTATAGGTACTTGATTACATATGATAGTTGTAGACTAACCATAATGAGGATTCGATATTGGAGTCTCTATTTGGTCCATGGAATTGAGTTATGCAGTAGATTAGACTAACTGAGGTGCCAAAACAAAATCAGTAAGGTACTGTTCTGGTATGGCGCTTGGCGGTCTACTGGTAACCGCTAGGCGATAGGCTTAACGTGAGAGAGCGCTGTACTGAGTGAAGAATATAGAAATATTCATTTTGGTTTAGCTACCGATGGAATGAATCAATTTCGTAATTTAAGTACCAATCACAATTATTAGCCCATTATATTATTCATTTACAACTTGTTTCCCGGACTTTGCATGAAGAGAAAGTACATGATTTTGTCTATAATGATATCTGGTCGAAGACAACTTAGAAATGACATAGATGTTTATCTCAGTCCATTAGTTGAAAACTTGAAGATGTTGTGGGTGGATAGGGTTGAAACATTTGATGATTTTGCTTCTGAGACTTTCATGATTCGTGCAATGTTATTTTGTACCATGAATGACTTTCCAGCTTACGGTAATTTTTCAGGATACAGTGTCAAGTATCATAAAGCATGTCCTATATGTGAAGAAAACATTACAGCCTATCAATTGAAATACGGAAGGAAGACAATTATATGTGCCATCAGAGATTTTTGCAATCTAATGATCCTTATCATAGGTTAAAAAAGCCATTTAATGGACATCAAGAGAATGACGATGCACCAATTCCATTGAATGACTTTCAAGTTCATGAAAAAGTTAATAAAATGCATGTATTTGGGCACATCTACAAGAAATCATTTGCAACGAGCCCTTGGAAGGAAAAATCAATATTCTTTGATCTCCCATATTGGTCAAAGTTAAAGGTTAGACATTGCATACATGTAATGCATATGGAGAAGAATGTGCATGATAGTTTGATTGGTACACTACTTAACATGCAGGAAAAGACAATAGATGAGTAAATGCTCGGTTGGATTTGATTGAAATGAATATCCGAGAAGACTTGGCACTAAAGGAGGTTGGTAAGTGCACTTATTTGCCTCCTACATGTTACATTATGTCTACAAAAGAAAAGATAAGTTTTTACCTATGTCTAATGTAACATTCCGCCCGGATATTACGAATTTTAAATAATAAAATAAAAAATTAATAATAATACTCCATTTATAATAAATCATTTTCCCAAAACCGCGAGAATTTAAAACTTTATTACATCGATAAAACCAACTTAATTACAATTGTTATAAACACAAAACATTATCAAAATCGGTTTCATTATAAAGCCAAGTTCTATAATTCTACTAATTACAAGAAATCCTTAAAACTCATAAAAAAAGATGAAACGTTGCCACAAAGTTTCCCAACTAGCCCACACTCCGGCTTTAAGCTCCACCAGAACCACCTGAAACATCACCTGCTTCCGTGTACCGTGTACACAATCATCGCCAAACACATGCAGATAGGGTGAGCTAAAGGAATATAAACATATGCAACAATTTATATAACAAACACACACATTAAAGGAACTCCATCCTTTGGTCTCATCACCCATGGCCACCACCATGTAATCCATGTTTTACGTCTTTGGTTGATAATCTCAAACTATCGTTGTTGTCCAACCTACAAGCCATCACTTGCAGAACACATGCAGGAACACTCGCTATTCCGAGCCACAACTCAAAGAATACTCGTATTACCCTTCATCCTAAGCCACAACTCCAGGAATACTCCAGCATCTGACCCTTGAGATATCGCCCAAAGTCTCGCAGACCACACATATCCAAAGCAAGAAAAACACAATGTTTGCTTCATCAAAAATCTCCTAGCGCTCCACACGAGTCGCCAGGCGCAAAAGGCTTCCAGACCGCCTAGCGGGAGACACGTGCTGCCAGGCGCCAAGCGCCTCTAATGCTACTGTTTCTACAAGTATCGCCTGGAGGGACAACCCTTATCGCCAAGCGCCACACGCTTCAATTCTCTACTGGTTTTGTAGGTATCGCCTGGTGGTCAAACACCATCGCCAAGCGCTACACTAGTACTTGCGCAGTACTGGTTTTTAAGCACCTAGAACAAAGTAAAATCAATCCATTTACATTTCATATAGATATTTCCCCTTTTAAATCCATGCTAGCATTCAATTCTAACTTAATAATAATGCATGCTCAAACAAATATAAGCAACAACACTTTAACAATTTAAGCACTTGATCTTATGCACCAATGCAAATTAATATTGACACACATGGATTCACCAATAACCAATCTCCACATGTGACTAACCCAAAGGAACATTCAAATTGCTAAAGACTTACCACATAACCCAATCATGCTTCATTAGAAGTTACTTGAAATTATCAAGAGCTTATTCATGTATTTTATAGACTCCAAAATCAGCAATATTGAGTAACGTATATCTCTAGCTACTAACCTCCAAATCAAATCTCCATCGTTCAAAGTGAAGAACTACATGTGATGGACCACTTGTCCAAATTTGACCTAAATAGGACGGTTAACGAACCGAGAAATGTAGTTTTACGAAAACTATGCAAATCAGAAAAATGATGGCGCCTAGCGCCCAGAAGGGAGGAAGGTGGCGCCTGGCGGGACTAAACCACCGCCCGACAGTTCCTTTTGCGCGAAAAGTATGAAAAACAACGTCTTTCATGAATAGAAACCACGCACATCTCTAGTATGGCGCCTGACGGTAACCAAGGTGCCGTCAGGCAGTTCTTGCTATTCCAAGAACCCCAACATTTGTCCTGCACCTGCAAACTTCCACCCACAAAGAATTCCATGGATGTCACTGCTACGGTGGTTCCTGGCGGAAGCCTAGGAGCCGCCAGGCGGTGCGTTATTTTCTAGAATTGATGCTGCTCCTATCTACAAAAACCCAAAATCCGCATCACCCAAATTTGACTACTTCAATGAATTCTAACACACTCATCTGCACTCTAGTGGTAATTCAACATATAAAATTGTCATCCCAATCCAATTCCAGCTGCAATTGATTCCAAATCTACAATTCCCCAAATTTTTCAATCCTAAAACAAGAGTATGCCACCACCCTCCAATTTTCCTTAGCTTCTCATGAACTTTACGAATTCTCTCCTTCCAATTGATTAATTAATGACTTTCGCACCCGGTCCACTAATCAACATACCCTAGAACTCAAAGAAACCAAAAATCAAACCAAGATAGCTTGTGTCGCCTAGCGGGTGTTCATCATCGCTGGGCAGTTTATCAAGAAAAACCCATAAATGAGTTGCAGCCTTGCGTCGCCTAGCGCCGGGACTCTACCACCAGGCGGTTCCTCTTCAGGAACTCAAATTTTTGCATATCCATGATGAGCCCGCCAGGTAGTTTTTGGGAATTTTCCAGAAACGCAAAAATTCAAGCAGAACGGGAAGTATTCATGCATTTCATAATATATATCATGCAATTCACACTTAAACGTAAATTTTAACGCGTAAAGCTCCCCAAACTTGGATTCCTTTGCTTAAAAAAATTGGAATTATGAGTCTTCCCTTGAGCACCAATGTCCTCCCTTTAATTCCTTCTCAAAACTCACGTTTCACTCTCAAATTCGTATTCCTCTGTGATGTGACCCCAACAAGCCCAACCTAAAATGCATCAACAAGCCCAAGTCCACATCAAGGCCCAATCACTAGAAGCATGATGAGAAAGATTCACATGAGCCTCTCACAAGATGATCAAGTCAATCATGGGTTTTTTACATTATTCACATGGGCTAAAGAAATCTCTAAAATATGAGATGATGCATGAAGGAAGTAGTCTAGATTTAAATTGGGCCATTGTTTAGGCTTTGCTTTCAATAAAAGCTAGAACACTTTTTGGGATCAATTGGGCCGAGCCCAATTTGCTACCTTTGGCCTAGAATTACTTGAGTGACTCTCCATTTGGATGCAAGCAAAACATGAACTAAGCAAGGAGAATGTGATGGAAGCATGGTGCGTGTGACTTGGGCAAAGAGAGTGTGATATGCCACTTGGCATCATCAAGACTCATCTACTACATCACATGGTCTCTAATCAAGCTTCTTCTCCAAGCTATATTTGCATTTCATCTTTGTTGCCCTTTCTCTTCATTTGGTCGGCCATGTGCCAATAAATAGAGCCACTCAAATATTGTAATGGTTACTCTTGAATTTCTAATAGATGCTAGTATTTGAGATCACTCCAAACTTCTATTAATTTGAGAGCATACATGGCTAACCTTCTCCTTCATCTCCTCTAGCCACCTTCCATACCATAGCTTCACTTCTACTCTTCATCTTCACCAAATTCTCCATTTCCGAGACCTACTTTCATCTATTTCTCCAAATTTCGCTGCAATCCATCTCTTCCTCATCATTCTCCATGGATTTCCTTCCTCTCCTACACCAAGGACGTCCATCAATTGGTATCTAGAGCCATCCAAGCCTTTGGTGCATCCATCCTCTTGGTTTGGGTAAGGTTTTTGGTCCATACTTGTCTCTTGTTTCAATTTCCGTTTTGTCTCTCTTCTCCACTATTTTCTTCAATTTTGCTGTTGTTTTTTTCATGTTCTTGTTGCTCTCCACTGTTTGACATTGAGGCTACATGAATCTCCATTGATTCATCTTGTAGTACTCCTTCCTTCATTGGTGCAAATTTGTTTTAGGTTCCATTTTGGTTTTCCAGCACTTGTTCTTTGATCATTGATAGTGGATCTTGTTGTAATTGTTGTAGCACAAGATTGGTTGAGAAGTTGAATTTGACTTTGTTACCCCATCCCAAACCTTACAAACTTCATTGGCTTAATGAAGATGGGGATCTCAAAGTTGAACATCAAGTAAAAGTCAAGTTCTCCGTTGGGAAATTTAAAGATAAAGTTTTATGTGATGTAATCCCAATGGAAGCTTGCCATATTCTCTTAGGGAGGCCTTGGCAATTTGATCATAAAACCTTACACAATGGCCAGACCAATGAGATCACCATCCAACATCATTCAAAAAATTTTGTGTTGCATCCCCTCACTCCTAGCCAAGTTGCTAGTGATCAAGTTCAAATGCAAGCTAGGAGAGAGGAAGAGAGTTCCAAGAACTCTAATGCTTCTAAAGATTCTAAGGACAAGACAAAGGTAGAGGAAGTTTCTTCTTCTAAGGATGTTGCTCATGAAGTTCTTTTAACTCATAAAACTCTTTTGCACACTCTTCATAATGAGCAACCTCCCTTCCTCTTACTTTGTCAAGCAATCCTTACTTGTCTTGAACATCCTTCTCTTAAGGATCTACCTCCTTCCATTCGTGCTCTCCTTCATGAATTTCAAGATATTTTTCCAAAGGATGGCCCTCATGGTCTCCCACCTTTTAGAGGGATTGAGCACCAAATTGATTTTGTCCCAGGGGCAAGTCTTCCTAATAGACCTGCCTATAGGACAAACCCAATTGAGACCAAGGAGATAGAAACTCAAGTGAATGAGTTGCTAGACAAGGGATGGGTTCAAAAAAGTTTAAGTCCTTGTGTTGTGCCTGTGTTGTTGGTGCCCAAGAAAGATGGAAAGTGGCGTATGTGTTGTGATTGTAGGGCTATCAACAACATCACCATAAAATATAGGCACCCAATCCCAAGACTAGATGATATGTTGGATGAATTACATGGAGCACAAATATTTTCAAAAATAGACCTCAAAAGTGGTTATCACCAAATTCGTATTCAAAAAGGTGATGAGTGGAAAACTGCTTTCAAAACAAAATTTGGTCTATATGAATGGTTAGTCATGCCCTTTGGTCTAACCAATGCTCCTAGTACATTCATGCACCTAATGAATCATGTCTTGCGAGATTGTATAGGCAAGTTTGTTGTTGTCTATTTTGATGACATCTTGGTGTATAGTACAAGCTCTAAGCTTCATGTGGGTCATCTTAGAGTTGTGTTATCTCTTCTC
>Ga0214544_1008433_pt1 | contig 17128 bp, 9 predicted proteins | sample CNSS3metaG_FD_160074 | JGI IMG/M metagenome (GOLD analysis project Ga0214544, IMG submission 160074) | Root nodule microbial communities from cowpea collected in UCLA plant growth center, Los Angeles, California, USA - CNSS3 | ecosystem: Host-associated > Plants > Roots > Nodule | place: USA...
AGCAAACAAAAAGAAAAAAAAAAAACAGACAAATATATATAATAAAGTCACATATCCTAGGATTCAAAATTCAAGAATAAAAATAAAGTAATATGAACAATAAATAAATAAATAAAATAACAATCATCCAAAATTAACAAAAATATACACAATAATAATAATAATAAATAATGAAAAATAAAATAAAATAAAATAAAACAAATAAATATAAGACGAAAAAAAAAGAATGAGAAAGAAAAGAGAGAAAAAAATAATAAACAAAACAAAAAAAAATTGAAACAACCACATCAATTTTATATATTTAATTAAATGGCCTAACTCTCAAGTCCCTAGTGGAGTCGCCATCTGTCACAACCGAAATCGCGACGGGATGACGAACCAAAAAATAAAATTTGTAAAAAAGAGTTTTGGAGTCGTCACCATAGTTATTATAGGAAACTATGGAAAACCATAAAAAAGAGCAAGGTGTACAAAAACAGAGATTGGGAGTACGGGAGTTAATTACGCGTAGGGAAGGTATTAGCACCCTACATCCATCCTAAGACGATACCTTTAATTAAAATACAAATTGATGTGGTCTCCTTTAAATATTTATTTTAAAAAAAGAAATAAAATATAAATAAATAAAATACAATTAATAAATAAATAAATAAATAAAAAATAAATAAATAAAGATGACAAAGAAAAACAAAGGAAACAAAAAAGATTTTCTTTGTTTTTTGGGCCCGACAAGGATTACTCCTTGCTCCTACGTATCTCCATTCATAATGGAGAATCAAGGTCACGTAGTTCTTTATGAAAAAGACTTTTTGAAAACAATTTGTTAGAAGATGTTGATATCACTCTTTTTTAATATTTGAAAATTTTGTATATTTTTTTTAGTAATCTTATAGAAAAGCGAAGGTATTAAGTTCTAAGTCAACGCGAGCGGTTAAACGAGCACTTATACATTTTAAAAGTTAAAAAGGTATTTAAATTATGTTTTTATCATTATTTTCTTTAAAGAAAAAAAAAACTTTTGAAATAAGATATGATACCAAAAAAATGGTTAGTATTATATATTCAATTTATGAAAATATTAGGCAAATAAATAAATAAATAAAATATTAGAAAATAATGTTTAGGATTAAACATATATATATATATATATATATATTATTCTTTGTAAAATGTAAAATAAAAGCTTTTAAAAACTTAATATGAAAAACATGACACAACATATTCATAAAATGCTAAAATATGAGATCTCTCATTTATTCGTAACTAATGAACCCAAAAAATACATGACAGTAATGTTTTTTTCATATAAAAAATAAATAGTGAAAACATCAAATTCAACCAAGATCAAAAACACATCTCGAGAAATACTGCATAACACAATAAAAAATTAATTTTGCGAACCTGAACAGGAGATCAGACTTACAATAGTTGCGTTGGAACACTAAGAAGCACGTGTGCGTGGTGATCGAAGGTGAGTGGGTTTTTTATGTGGGAGGGTTAAAAGAGAATGTGTGCTTAGGGTGAGAGAGGTCTCCAGAAACTTTTGAGAGAGAAAAAATTTCTTTCTTCTTTTTCTGATGGGTTTATATACACAAGATTATAAATCTAATGTAATCTCGTAATAAAGGTCTGGCTTAATTACAACGAGTTTTAAAAGGCAAGAACTGGTCTTAATATTATTACAATATGGGAATCAAATCATAGAAAAAAAAGAGCACAAAATCAAACGTGATCAGCAAAATTGATTCTAATTAGTAAAAGAGATATTGTTTTGAATTATAGGGTTAAATATGTTTTTGGTCCCTTAACTTTCAGTGAATTTTGGAATTAGTCCATTTTGAAACTTTGAACCAATTTAGTCCTTCATCTTTTGAAATATGTGGATTTAGTCCTTTTAATCAAATTTTGTTAAGTTTATTTGACATTTTAAGCCTGTTTCACAATAATATTTGACTTAACATTAAAGCAAAAATGTGTCAAACAGTATAAACAACTGAAATAGAATCCTAACATGTGTAAGAAACATCAAACAAACCTAACAAAATTTGATTAAAAGGACTAAATCCACGTATTTCGAGAGATGAAGGACTAAATTGGTTCAAAGTTTCAAAATGGACTAATTCCAAAATTCACTGAAAGTTAAGGGACCAAAAACATATTTAACCCTGAATTATATTACTAGTTTCTCTATCTGGAAAAAAGAGGTGTCATAAAATCAGAGCACAAAATCAAACGTGATCAGGATAGATTAATTATAATTACAAAAAAGATATTCTTGAGAAACATATTAATATTTTCCTCATATGGAAAAGGAGGTGTCATAAAATCAGAGCACAAAAATCAGAGTAAATAATTCTAAATATTAGAACATATTCTATTTCTAATTATTAGATTAACTTCTTAATCTAGAGCAGAAACGACAAAGCATAGAGTAGGGGTGCGAAAATTAAATGTTGGGCTGCCATTAGTTGCAAGAAAAAAACGGTGTGGGTGTATAGAGTATTTTCAGCTAAAATAGAAACAAAGCCTCAAAAGAAAATACATAAAAGATTAAAACAAAATTTTTTCTTTTTATTTATTATTATTATTATTATTATTATTATTATTATTATTATTATGCTGTTATTATTATTATTTAGACAAAGAAAAAAAAACCAAAGAGAAAACTTATTTATTTTTTTATATTTTATATTTTTTTTAATTTTTTTTTTGACCCTTTTTTTGAAAAAACAAATTATTATTATTTATTCTATTATTTATTTAGCCGGACAAAATTGGGTGTTGACAATATATCAACTAAGTTATGATTATGATATTCATATCGTAACTATACAATCCATCCTCCACCATTTTTCATTGGTTTACCATGTAGTTTAAATACACAATTACATTTCCTTGTTTCGAGTTGTAAATCATTTTTGTAATGCATACATTTTCACCTCTTTTACAACTAGGGATGGCAATGGGGCGGAGCGGGGACGAGTTTCGCTATCCCATGCCCATCCCTATAGAAAAAATTCATCCCCATACCTAGACCCAACGGTTATCAAACTTTTGTCTCATCCTCATCTCCACCAGGTAACGTGTATAATCTCGTACTCATACCCGTAACCGTTTTACTACTTCAATATTAGTTTTAATTAATTTTTATAAAATAATAAAAATTACGGTAAAGAAAACATAATATTATCAAATATTCAATATTAGGAGGATGGTTATTTCTTCGATATCAAATACTTTGAAATAAATTATAATTGTTTACATTTTGTATTAGAATACCATATAAAATTTCATTAGAACCAAAACATTTATTAAATTTGCAAACATTAATTATTTTTAAAATTTATTTTAAATATTTGCAAACATTAGTTGATAAAATTTAAAATATTTTAAAAAAATATATAAAATAAAAACAAATATTCAAATTAAAATATATTTTAAATATTTGTTTACTTCAATGTTTTAAATTCTAATGAATCTCTTTTTTATACACTAATAAAAATTATAATACATCACTTGATCAAAATGATGCAAAGAACAAATAATAAATATTATAATAAAATTTTGACTTATATTTTATATCTTTTGAACTTCAATATATGTTGAATTGTGATAAAAAATATTCACGGAAATTACATTAAATTTTTATATTGTAGTAAATAAAAGTTATTTATACAATTATAGTGAAAAATTACAGTATGATTGATAATAAGTTAGAAAATAAAAGATAATTAAATAAAATATATCAAAATAGTATTCTACATAATAAAAATAAACAACAAATAAAAATATTAAAAAATTAACAAATGAGTGTCTTAGAAACAATTTGAGAAACTATTGAAAGAAATCTCACAAAGGAAAACAAATGTATAATTAAGGGTATGATAAGATGAAAAATACCTTAGAGATCTAAGAAAACTTTTCAAATATCAACATATATATTCAATGGTTGAGAAATAACAAAAATTGTTTTAGCGAAACAAACACTACAAAAAAAATTGATTTTTTCTATGGACAAAATCTATATGTAATGAACAAAATCTGTATGTACAGTGTGATTGGTGGATTGACCTTATTTCTACAAGAGATGCGCTCATTAGAGGAATTTATTGTGTCCAACAATCAAATAGATGAAGATATCAGCGCCCTAGGTTTGGAAATTGGGGATTTCTAGAACTACTGATACAACTTACGAATAACAATTTCAAATTGATACAAATACAGAACAACAACATTGTTCGGCATAAACAGATTTTCGAAATTGAAATTGGGTTCCACTCACGTACCTCTACATAGTGAAAAAGAAAAAACAAACCATTTCGACCAAGCTTCATCTCCTTCAACTGAAGTTCAATGACTGCGAGAGCGCGAAAGGAATTATTGTAGAGTGAGCACGAGAAAAAGAGTTTCAATGTTAAAAGAAAGATATTTTCCAAATTTAATTTTTTAATATTTTATTATTTAAGATCCGTATATAAAATTTATATGTAATGTATGTCTTTATTTATGTACATATTCATATATTTTTATATATGAAATTTATCCTTCACAAAATACCCCTTCATTACATACCAAAAATATTCGTGTGTAATTTTATTTTACATACGAATACTAATTCATAGATAATTTACATACGGATTTAAACGGGACGGAGATATGGCAAGAACAGGTATTATGGTGGGAATATGTACACCCCCATATCCAATTGAACAAGTCGGGGATTCCTCATATCCATACCCATACCCAGTCAATACGGGGATTCCCCGTCAAAACAGGAACGAATTCGGACAATACCCACGAGGACAAGTTTATTTCTCATCTCTATTCACAATTCAAAAAAACATGGTTTCCTTTCTCGTTGTCATTTATTATACCATATCTTAATAGGACAATGACACAAAGGTTAAATATTATTCCATGAACTAATTCAAATAGATTATCTCACATGTATCAAATACCTACACAAATACATCAGTTACAACATCATTGATATATCAGTTGTCACATTTTCAATGCATATACGCTTTCAATCAATTCTTCATTCAAAATTTTACTCCAAAATTAGTCATATATTTTTATCAAATATAAAATTATCATTACAACTCTACCAAACAACAAAACATTCCAACTTCTTTTAAAATTGGGTAATTACTCAAAAAGTATGCTATAAATCTAAAAGTAGGTTATAAAATCTACAATCTATAAGTTTAACTTAGAATTTTAGATTATGCAATATGAAATTACTTTAATGAGGTGTTTCTCCCGAATTAAAGAATTTGAAAACGAGTAACAAGTCCGATGCTTAAATCCATTAAAACAAAACAATGTTTACTTATTAAAGTATCTCCAACCACATACTTTGCCAAATATAACCAAAAGCAAGAGCATAAAATGCATAGTAAAATGAAATTTATGGAGGTTTAAGAAGATATGAATTAGAAATGACAAAATAAATATTTTAAATTTAGGGAATGAAGGAAACGAATATAGGGGTACAAAGGAAAAAAAAAGTCCATTCCGGACCGTTATTGTAGGACCCTATATATGATAGTGTGATGGGCTTAATATTCACATCGAATAATTCAAACTTTCTAAAATATAGAACATGAAAACTTACAACACCTAGGAGGAAGTTTAATATAGCCTATAATTAAATTTAAGAGACTTTTACATTTACGTCTATAATTTTTTTTTACACAATTTTTACTTAATAAAAAATTAATATTTTACTTTTTAATTAATTCATCTTAAATTAATTAGTTTGTATATTTAATATTTTTCTTTTTAAAATGTAATTGAAAGATTATATTTAAAAAAATGACACTTTTTACTTACTATTATAATTTAACAATTTTCAAACTGATATTATTTTGAAAATTAAAACAAAAATTATGCATCACCTAGTTCAAATACAAAGTACACTCTTTAAAGTCCTTCGATTCATCCGTCCTTCTTCAGACAATAAATATATTATTATTTTTTTTATCTTTTTGAAAATCGGATAATCATTTTATGACTTTGAAATTTGAAATATCAAATATAGATTTGTTTTAAAAGATGCAAACTGTCAAAATGGATCATATGGCCCAACTCAGCCTAACCCATCATCCATTGGCTACTTAGTGAACCAACTCAACCTGACTCATTTATTACTTATTAGTGAGCACAAAAAAATTGAACCCGATCCGCTCCACCATAGATTGGTGAGTTTAACATATAGATTCACTTAAATATATATATATATATATATATATATATATATATATATATATATATATATATATATATATATATATATATATATAATTCTATCTTTACCACTACCACATTAATTGGTAAAGCATTTTGGTAGAGCTCCAAAAGTTCATAATATTAAATTCTCTCTTACATTAACTTTGAAAAGACATTAGGTACACCGCGTACCAAAAATACTATAGATTTTGATGTACCATGTTAATACGAAAAGTTAGACTTCCTATATTTCCAAAGAATTTAGAGAACTGCACACACCATTATATTCTAAAAGAAATAATGAGGTACATGAAGAAAAAACATTCAATTAGAGAAGTTTTTTCTTTTATGGGTTGGTGAGTCAACCCAACTCATCCGGGTTCAATTCGAGTGAGTCGAGTTCGTATGAGTCAAGTTCATTTTTTACGTGTACCGAAAATTATAAATTTTTTCAATCCAACCAGATTTAAACTCATGGTGGATCGTGTTGGTCCACAAATTTTAATCCATTTTGCTTCTAAAAATATAACTAGAAGAAAGAAAGAAGAAAAATGTATTTAAACTGTTTTAATCTCAATTTGTAAATGATGTTAAAATTATTAAATGTACCGAAATAATATCTAAAAAAATAATAATATTACTTTACTATTCACAAAATGTTAAGATAAGGAAAAATTTCCTTGTTTTGAAGATTGAATGGCAAAAATATCAGCAACTCAAGGTGATTACTAACTTTTATTGGCAATGAAGGATGAACGAATAATACTACAGAATAACTATAAAGTTGAAACATATGTATCATTACGAAACCAACTTATTTGTTTGTTTGTTTATGTTAGTACTAAGATATTATGGTGCCAAACAAGGTTATGCTACCAAAAATAATAGCCAATTGAGACGAAAAACTCATATGTTTCTGCTTGACCATTAATTATTGAATATAAACCATAAATGAAGCCACTACTTGCATCTTATTCGGTCTTTACAACCCCACCCTTTCACCATGAAAATGAAGTTTCTTGATGCTTGGATTGTGCTTTAACAAGTCCAACACAAAAGTATGGACAAAAAAAACATACATGGCCATCAAATACCCCATCACGTCTATTTAAATTTGTACGTCTAATAATGTTTTAATATGAATGCGTGAGTGAGTAAAATTACTTGAATGTGGCTTATTTTTCGATAAAAGTATTATCGGTGAGAGTGGGGAATTTTTTATTATGACTATTTTTAGTAAAGTTTAGTTTTAACAGTCAACCAAAAAAAAAAAACAACCTAACTAAGACCTTAATATAAAAAACTAAATTTAAATAAATATTTCCATATTTTACTTAAAAAAACTAGTTTTATTAAATAGGCATTAAGAAAATAGATTTAGTCGACACAATCTCAAAAAAACTAATTTATAAGATAAGATTTATATCAATTTATATATTATTATATATATATATATATATATATATATTTTAAATGTGAGACTAAATATTTACTGATGATTTGATAACAAATGGAACAATGAATTCATTGTTAGAAAATAATTAATGAAACAATACTAATCATAATAAAAATATGAATAATATAATAATTATTATTAGAGGAATAATAATACTATGACATATATAAATTAACGAATATTAATCAAACCCAACAATTCTAATAATGATAATAGACAAAAAATAAATAAAGGAATAGAAATATCATTGGTTGAGGCACGCTTAGCTCTACCCTTAGAAAGAAAACGCCCCCCCACTGTATAGGAAAATACATATACGTTCTTTTCTCAATATACAACAACCCGTCAAATTTATCGAGTGCAACGAAGGATCTATGAACCTTCTGACCACCATTGTTTTAAGAGACATAGAGAACAAGAGAAGAACGCTCTTGAGAGAACCCACCATCAACAAACTTCGATAATAAAATAACTTTAATATTATTTAAAGAATAAATTTTAAATCTAACTCAAATCTATATAATAATATATTTATAAAATAATATTTGCATCAATTTATTTATAGTTTATGTAATATCTTTGACCATATATAATTCTTCAAATATTTTTGAATATTTTTGTCGAAGAAATACATCTAATTAGATCTTTTTAATTTCATAATATACAAGTTAATTGGAGTGATTACATACAAAAACAATTTTAAAGAACAAAAATAAAAATAAAATAAAAGATTAAATATATTTGTTTTCTCAAATATATTTAGAATTTTTTAAATTTTGGTCTCTACAAAAGTTTTATTTTTGTATTTTCTTATGAAATATTATTAATTTTTTTATTTCTGATAAAAATAATTATGACACATTATACATTAAATAATAAAGTGTTAAGTTAACATAGTCATTATAAGGAAAATATAAATAAGAAGACAAATAAATAGGCAAAAGAAAAAGAAAAAACAATATAAATCTTTACTAGGATCCAGAATAAAAATATAAATATATATATATATATATATATATATATATATATATATAATATATATAAAGAAAGATAGAGAGAGAGGAAATAAAAAGATAATTTGTTTCGTATTAAATAATAAAAATAATTAATTATTTTAGGAAGTAGAGCAATTTCTGCAAAATCGTGTGCTCCTAGAACTTTTTCTTGACACCAACCGTTGATGAATAGCCTATAGAGATGAAGTGATGATATTCATAACGAATTATGTAGAAGGAAGAAAAAAGAAAGGATAAATTTTGAAGAAATAAAAGGGCAAATGGGTAGCACCTTGGTCCAGTTATTTATTGTATCTGCTTCAATTAAATTTTGATTGTCATCATCTAGACAATGATGAGACCAAGATCTGCATGTGATCCTCTTTCGAACAAACAACGAGAAAGCTCCCTGGTCCCAACAACATCTCATCAATAAGCTCCAGTACCAGGTCATCTATATGCTACTTCAATTTCACATTATCCTTATATATTTCTTATTTATTTTAAACATATTTAATTAGAATTTTTGAGAAATTACTTTCACTTCTCATTTTTTTTGTCAATTTTACTTTTAATGTTTGGTAGTAGAGATGACAATGAGTCGGATGCGATGATCATTCATGGTAGTGTTGTTTGTTATAAACAGTGGAAGCAGTAGTGCTTCGTCAAAGGAAGGAAAGCATAGGTGGTGCATAATTTAGTAGAGATTGTGACGATCTTGGGGACGTTTTCGAACAACGACGCCTTAAGTGGTCGACGATGGCCGTCGTGTGTTATGTTCATGATCTGGAGGGGAAGAAGGGAAATCCTCACACGAAACGAGAGAAGTTTAGCATCGTTGATATTGGTGTGCTTGTCAGCTCTAACGATGTGAATGAGTGTGGGATTCAAGTAGTTTTTCGATTGATACGTTAAGTTGAGAAGCAGGGGAAGAAACTTTTTTTTTTTTTTTAAGGTATGAGTTATTCGGATGAGCAACGGAAAACCTAATTTGTGATAGGCCAGGACTCATTGCATATGAATAATAAATTATTTTTATTTTTTGGGTTAAATATATTTTTGGTCCCTTAACTTTTAGTGAAAATTGAAATTAGTCCATCTTAAAAATTTTGGACCAATTTAGTACCCTATCTATAGAAATGGATGGATTTAATCATTTTAACCAAATTTTGTGAAGTTTACTTGACGTTTTAAATGCATTTCTCAGTTAACATTGAAGCTAAAATGTGTCCAACAATGTAAACAATTAAAATGATATCATGAAATGCATTTGAAACGTCAAATAAACATAACAAAATTTTCTTAAAATGACTAAATTCACACATTTTTAAAGTAGGGAGACCAAATTGGGCCAAAGTTTCGAAGAAAGACTAATTTCAATTTTCATTTAAAGTTAAAGGACTAAAAACATATTTAACCTTTATTTTTAACAAGTAATGAAAACCCACGAGTATGGATAGTGTGATACCCAACCCCGCCCTATTAGTAAGTGGGTACTAAAATACCAATATTTGTAGTGGATTTTATCCATGGATACTGTAGGCACAAGTATTTTTGTCAATCCTACTCGGTAGTATATTGTTTTTGCAACTTCCATTATAAGATTTCGTATAAGTGTCCTTCCACCAAACTTCTTGTAGTTGTTGTAGAGATGTCTTAGACAAAACCTATGTTCAAATCCTTCCATAATTTCATCAGAAACTAGCATAAGCCCTTCAAGTAATGCAAAAGTAGTTATTGTGTGCTATCAGGTATAATATTCAGTTGTGATTAAAGTAGTTATGAAGTGAAATTATGAATACCTTTGCTGATAAAAAATGAAAACCCAACGATTAGTTTGGATATCCTCAATGTCATTCAATAACAATGTCATAAACCATCCCTAAATCTTTTTGCTTTAATTTTCCATCACAACAAATGCAAGGGGAAAATACTAATCATTTGGATCTTTGGCCACTACTACTAACAATTGCCCACCATAATTTTGTTTTCAAGTGGCAATCATCAACACCTATAAAGGATTTATAACCAGCTAAGAACCCATATTTGAACCCATCTAGACACATAAAAACTCCTAAACCTTGGTTGTAAATTGAGACAAAGTTGATTCACTTTGATCTCATATGTTATTCAGAACAAACTTTTCTTGTCATGTAATCATAAAGCAGAGTATATTTTTTTTTACCATCCCCCTTAAGTATTTCCACAACCATTTGTTTTGTTTTCAAAACCCTCCAAGTTATGATCCCAATACTGTATGACTTCTACATCATCAATTATCTCATTTGTTGTCATTTTTCCAACATTTCTAAATTTTTCCATCACTACTTCTAACACCAACTCTTTATTTCCATTCTTGGTCCCAAACAATCTCCCACATTTATGCACACCAATCAGTATCTTAACTCGAAAAGTATGATTGCCTCCAACTTTGTTGACTAAAATAGAAAACCCATAAATCCTTTTCCAAACAACCCTCATTTTGATATTGTCATTCTTCACAAGCTAGATTTCTCTACCATTTAAAGCTAAATGCTCCATAATAGCTTGTTTGAACTCCTTCAACAAACATAACTTCATCCCTAACCTGAATTTAAAGTTCTTGCACATATCTTAAACTCTAAACACTGGAAAATATTGCGCACATATCTTAAACTCTAAACACTGGAAAATATTGCACACCCTCACCATCACTATCCATATCACTAGCCAGCTCATCAATATTGTAGTTTTCATCTTATGGTTGTCGGTAGTCTGGTTTGTGTCAAAAGAACCAACTATAACATCTTCACTCGCTAGTTTCTTACTATTGTTCCTTCTTTGACTCCATTTTCCCACATTTTTAGTACATCTTGTGTAACACCTAAAGTTTTAAAATATAATACTTTTCATATACAATATTTTAGAATTATATTATTTATAAATATATAATGAATTTTGTTTATATATATATATATATATATATATATATATATATATTCATAACAACAAAAATAAAGTTTATCCGAAGTCAAAGTCTTACCATTTACAAAGTACACCGTGACATATGCACAAGCTACCTCTAAAATTTGTATGCTTATTTTAGTCTGATCAATACAGTAGAGATAAATACTTAGATAAAGTATGTCATTTTCTCAACACAAAGAGGATTATAATGGAAGTGTAAGTCAAACATTTTATAAGATTAACACAAAAGAAAAAAGAAAGCACTAGATCACAATGTATATTTCTTGCACAACTATAAGCAAAGGTTAGGTTATGGAGGTAAAGCTTGACAACAATTTGCTAACTGTATATAAGTATACACAAACTTTCATTCTTTTGTTGGCTTCTTAGTGTTTAACTAAAAATGTCTTCTAGATGACATAGAATAAGATATCTTATTTATAAACTCTTCATTGTTGTGAAATGTCTTAAATTAAAGAAAGCTTATATTTCATATCTACTTGTTTGAGTGTGAATCTTGTATAAACAACTCTTTTGTTGTACAACTTGTAAAGACTTTATGTATTTTTTCTTGAAGAGGTCTTGTGTATGTTAGAAATATTTTAATATAATTTAAAAAAAAAATAATTAAAATAAAAAACTTACTGTTACTGAAGTTTTAATAGACCTTTAATTTATGGGTTAATGGTTTTTATGGCTAACGGCTATATTCTTATTACTATTTACTCCTTTGTCTCCTTTTGCTACCTATAAATACCACCTAGGTGCACATGGAAAAGAATACAACAACAACAACAACAACAAAGACAACAAACACTAGAGTCTTTCTTAAAAGTGTTTTTCTTTTCTTCTCTATATTATCTTTAAGACAGTGGTGTTCATAAGGTTCGGAGATCCTTCGCAGCACTCGATCGATCTGACGAGTTGTTGTATCTTGGGAGAGAAACACTGATAAGAAACACATATGATTGTGTATTGATATATTTGTTTAGCCCTGTGCAGTAGGGGCGTTTTCTCTCTAAGGATAGCGCTATGCGTGCCTCAACCCAGGATATTTCTACTCCTTACCTTTTATCTTTTATTTATTATTGTTATTATAATTATTGATCTTTGATTAATATTCATTGTTTTATATATATGTCTTAGTATTATTATTGTTTTAATAATTATTATTATATTATTTCATATTTATATTATTATTAGTATTATTTGAGTAATCATTTTTCTAACAGTGTATTCATATTTAAACTCGAAGGTAACTTAACAGATAGTGGGAGATCTTCAAAACATAGTTTTGGGGTGCTAAAATAGATGTACAACAATATTTTAGTGCCAAACATATAAAATATACCAAAATTAAAATAAATTATTTATATTTAAATATTAATTTTATATATGAAAAGCAATGGAGGGGCCAAGGCCCCCCACCTATACTTAAGCTATGCCACTCATTTTAAAAAGAACTTATGAACTTCTTTATGAAATTATTAAATTCCCCCTTATTAGTGTCTAATAAGTGTATTTTCCCAAATCTTGTAGAGGTACTTTTATATCTATTGGTGGAAATTGGTTTCCCTAAGGCTCACCAACTGACATTTAAACACAATGGAAGAATAAAATTGAACTTTCCCAAGTTCCTCAATGGGAACTTGGATCCAAGGAAGGATCATTGATGCAAGCTCAGGAGAAAAATGCTTCCAATTTTAGTGAACCAAAGTAAAACACAGAAGACAACAAGCTAATGCAAAATCAAATTCTATGTTGATCAAAGTTACTCATTACAAGAGGTTGGCCTCATATATATAGGATTGGAGGCAGCCTACGCACACAAAACTTAAGCAATGTGAGACTTAGGAGTGGTTGTAGTTGCATGTGTATGGAAGAGAAAAAATAATCTCACATCGATGAAATCAACGCCTTATCACAAGTTTATATATGCCTAGCTGCAATGGATGTTCACAAGATTTATAGCTGGTAATGTGGAAAGCCTTATAGTCTTTCACAACATCTGGCAGGTAGCCCTGGAAAGGATGATACACATGAGAACTGGAGAGAAAGATGTGATGCCTTTTTATGTCTCAAGGGACAAAAATCCCACATCGAAGAGTTAAAGCTTTACTCAAGATTTTATATACATTAATTCTCCTTGGTCGTGTGAATGATATAGAGATTCTCCCTATAAACTTGCATGGATTATGTAAGGACTTCGTATACCCCATTAATGTGCCCGAGGTCATGGCTGGAAATGCTTCCAAACTTTTTGTGCGTAGAGGGACAAAGTCCAACATCGGACAAGTGAGGCTTCCTCCAAATGTTTATATACGCTTTCTTCATGAGTGATAAGCAAATAAAGTGCGGATGCTCCCTACACACCTGCTCAAACACATTAGCATGTGGGATGCACTAATGAACATTGTTGGAAAGGCTCCAACCTTTTTTATCATGTTGGGAATAAGTCCCACATCGGCTAGCTTAGGCTTCCCACACATGTTTATAAGCACGGATGTGTGCAATAATACTAAAAGCTTGTGGCACGTCAGACTTAAGTAGTTTTGTGATTCACTCTCTTGCTAGCCTTTTTGGATAGGCCTGTGTGCTCACAAACAGTTGGGTGTTAGGCAGCACAAGTAATAAAGTGGAAAGTTCAAGCATATTTTCCTAGACTTGTACAATTCTTGCAATCATAACTCAATTAGTCAACAAATTCTCACAAAAATAAAACTCTTTTTGTATTTTTATCGAATATATGTTGTGCAACAAAATATGATAACGCTTTACTAGGATTTGGTTTCCTGATTCCATTCAAAGAAAAAACACCAAACAATATATTTCTAATTTCTTCTCTAGCATTCAAACCTTTTGTAACAAGTAGTAATGCCGTACCGACAAGTATAAACTTCAATAATAAAAATCCTATATCTGCCAATTTTTATTAAAGTTTGCATTAATAATCAAGATTCTAATGTTGCTTTAAAACTTAAGATAGAATTTCACTTATCAAATCAATCATAATCAAAGAGAATTTCACTTGTTGCTTTAAAACTTAAGATAGAATGACATGATTATGCTTAATCACTTCAATTCTAAAATTAGTATAAGAGATAATAACCAAACAATTGAATCAAAAAGCTCACAAAAATTAGTGTTTCACTCTACACTCAAGTGTTTATGAATGATCACTCAAAATTACCATGTTATAAAACCACTTCATCAGCTTTTTCCAATCATCTAATTTACAAAATGCACACATTTGGTTAGATCAAAAGGTCTTTCAAAGGTTGTAATGAGGCTTAGGAAGAAGAAATATAGTTTTTCAGGAAATCAAAAACACCATTGAGCCGAAGATAACAACTAAATGTAAATAATTAATGGAATCCTGGTATTCTCTACAAAATAGTTTTGCCACAAAATTTCATATACTTCTCACAACACAACCCCTTCTTACCACATGGGATATGTTATCTCAACTATATCACAATTATGAGACAAGAAAATCATTTCTCAAACATATTCTAACTCAATTGACCATCATACATTCAATTCATATATTTTGAGGACATGATTAGAAAAAGTTTAGAAAGAATTTAATAATTAAGCATGTTCAGACACAAACTAAAAAAAATTGTTGAGCGAGCATCAATGCGTTTGCTAGGCGAGTAGACTCGCTTGTGAATGAAATTGCAAGGCCAAGTAAATGAAAATATGTGACCATATGGTCTTTATGCAGAGGATTCACCCAACAAGTGATGGTGAAAAATATATTTTAAAGGAAAAATTTGGTAAAAATATATTTTCAATTGCATTAGGCCTGCAACTTTGTCCGTGATTTTGTATTGGAGTAACCAACTTTATTATTATCTCATCTTGCTAATAACTTTGATAATCAAATTTGTTGATATTATTTTTAATTTATTTAATATTGTCACTTATCTGAAAAATATTACATATATAAACTAAATACTTATCTTTTTCAATTTTATTAAATAAAACCTAAAATATCTAAAAAGATAATAATAAAATAACAATAAAATATACAAATAAATAAAAAATGAAACATGACAATGTCAATAAGATTGATAAGTTAAGGAAGATTTGCCACAAAGATGTCAATCTTTGATAAGAACCTGATGACCTAAGCCAAGAACAAATATAATCCTCTCTTTAATAAATTAAATTCAATATATGACCAAAATGTGCTTACATAAGCTTTTGATACCTATATATATAGACACATAAGTTTAAGAAAACCTAGAAGTCGTAAAAGAAAACGCAAGCCCAAAAACATAAAAACATAAACTAATTTCTAAAAAAAAAAACCCAAAACCCAAAAAACATAGAAACATAAATTAATTTTCCTATTAATTATTCTTCAAATGTACTTCAAGTCATGATCTTCATTCCTTCATGTCCTTTGAATGTCAAAAGTTCAATCTCAAGTTCTTCTTATATGAAGTCATGGGATAATCCTCTTTCTTGTTGAGCCTTCTAGTTTTGGTCATGAAGATGGTGTGCACTCTTCAACAAATGTTGTCCCAATTAGGAGAAAGGCTCCATTCCTAACAAATTACAAAGAAAATAATGGACCGAAAATACAAATCCAATATAATTTCTATTTACACATAGAAAAAAAAGAGTAGGCTTATGCAAAATATACTACCAATAACCTATTTACAAACAAAGAATGAAATTGGGCTTTCTCACTAACCCATGTTACAATTCCTATGATGAGTTTCCATCATTTATTCAATTCTCTTTTCTAGAATTAACATTTATTTTAACCGGAATTAAAATTAAAATCCAATGATGTCCAATTACACATATACTGAGTGAAGATTATTCCATATTACATTTTGTTTTTGCCTTATAATGAAAATCAAGTGAAAGTTATGGTAATATTTAGGCTGCTATATTTTTAATTATGGTTAAATATGTTTTTGGTCCTTCAACTTTTAATGAAAATTAGAATTAGTCTCGTTTGGAAACCTTGAATCAATTAAGTCCCTTATCTTTAGAAATGTGTAGATTTAGTCCTTTAAACCAATTTTTTATAGGTTTATTTGACGTTTCTACGCGTTTCTCAACTAATATTGAAACAAACATGTGTCAAAAGGTGTAAACAAACTAAAATACTATCGTAAAATGTGTTTGAAACATCAAATAAACTTGATAAAATTTGGTTAAAATGACTAAATTCACGCATTTACAGAGTTAGGGGACTAAATTGGTTCAAGGTTTCCAAAAGGAACTAATTCCAATTTTCACTAAAAGTTGAAGGACTACAAACATATTTAACCCTTTTAATTAGAAAAAAATACATCATAATTATTAACTATAGTTTTTTTCTAATTAAATATATGATTCAACATCTTTCATAGTTTTTTCTATTTATTATGCTTTTTTTTTCATTAAATTACGGTCTTTCTTTCCAATTTTTTTTTTTCTCTTTTTCGTTTTTAATTTTAGTGAAGTAAAATCATTTATCCCACCTATAAATTTAATA
>Ga0214544_1008435_pt1 | contig 17126 bp, 15 predicted proteins | sample CNSS3metaG_FD_160074 | JGI IMG/M metagenome (GOLD analysis project Ga0214544, IMG submission 160074) | Root nodule microbial communities from cowpea collected in UCLA plant growth center, Los Angeles, California, USA - CNSS3 | ecosystem: Host-associated > Plants > Roots > Nodule | place: USA...
AATATAAGAAAGCATAGGGAGTAGGCTCCAAATATAAGGACTTGCACAGAATGCGGAAGGCCTGCAAGTAGGCCCAACTATTAGGATGTAGCTGGGTAGGTGCCACATTCAACGCCCGCAGCACACCTATAGTGAAATCGTCTAAGGGCAGTCGCACATGAAGCTGAGAGAAATGGCACATATACATATAGAAGAATTTTTCGGTAGCCCCCTCCTGCCCGTGGCATACCCGGTCGACGACACTCACCCTCTCCAGCGAAACAATGTCTTCACTAGCACCCTTGGAAATGACAGGCGTGCAGTTCAACCAAGAGTCCAACAAACGAGACCACTGGAATAGAGACGACTGATCACGGACATCAGCAGCAACCCACCCATAGCCGCCTTTCGCCGGCCAGTTGCTCTCCTCCAACTCTTCAGGAGGATCCTCTCGAACCTCCCTCACAACCTCCATCGGCATCCCGCTCGTAACAACTCCAGAACTCGTACCCTCTCCGTCAAGTCGCCTATCCTTACTTCTATCTGACTCAGTACTTTCACTACTACTAGACGAAGACACACTACCACTACTGGACATACCTGATTTTGTTTTTTACGAAGAGATGTCGGTCGAAATTGAGGACTATGTCGGACAGTTTTATGCGCACAAGATCTCTAAATTCAGAATTCACAAATGTTACAAGTAACCCCTCATCTGTTTCCAAACACATATTTATAGCCCACAATCCCAAACGACGAACCTCTTCCCGCCAAAACCATACCACAGACCAATCGACACCATCATTGCAAAAGATATGACACTTCAAAACGACGGCGCCAAAACTTTTTCGATTTGACCAACTGACACCCTTTCACCTACCTTCTGACGGTTACAAATTCTAAGCCTTAACACTGTTCCCCACACTTAAAGGCTGGGGGACTGGTGTATCACACCTAGCCGGTTCTGCTAGCTTATCAACACATATAATCCTTGACCGACAACCCATATCAGACAAGGCTGGGGGGCTGGTGTACCGTACCTAGCCGAAGTCGACCAAGTAAACAATGTACACATCGAAACTTGTATCGGTTTTAGCTTAAACTAAATATCTAAGAGGACAACCCGCACCTCATATCACCAACATAAGTCATCTAGGCAAGTAGTCGGTCTAGACCAACCACTCGAGCATATCTGGTAAGGTTAGGGTCCAGGCCGACTACTCCAATAACTTAGCGAAAATCGAAGCCCCCGCGTTCAATAGGTCTGAAGGGCCTGGGTTAGGGCCCAAGCCCACTCATGGCCCAAGCTAGAGCCCAAGTCAAGGCCCAGCCTATGAAATGGTCAAACGTCATTAATGCTCTATAAATACACGTGGACCCCATCATTTAAAGGTAGGCATTCATTAATCACTAATTTGACTCTCTGAGGGCTTTGACTTACTGGAGCTTCAGAGACTCTTCTGCAGGTAACCCCCCTGGGTTCAAGCCGACATGTACCGACTGGGAAGAGGCCATCTAAGGAGATAGCGGACTACGTGGTAAGGTGACGCTTGTGCCTAACCTATCTTATTTGTTCTCTGCAGGAACACTTTGATTAAAGGTATTTACTTTAACGAAAATTAATTGAGACTTTACTTTGATTAATTAAGCTTTTTATTTGGTGAGAAGATAAAAAAAATAGACATCATTAGGCATAGTAAATTTGATTGAGACTGTACTTTGGTTGAATTTACTATGGATAATCAAAAAGTTCTCACGTTTAATTGAGACTGTACTTTGGTTAAAAGTGAGAACGCCAACAAGTTAATTGAGACTTTACATTGATTAATTTGTAAATTTACAACAATAATTAATTTAACAATAATATTTAGATAATCGATGATGAATCTATTTTGAAAAAGCAATGGAATCAATCTATTTTCTTTACTATTATTTTTATCTCTTTTTATCATTCCTATTTCTTTCTTGTTTATCTTAATCCTTCCATATTTTTATTATTTTATTTGACTAACTCTTTTTGTATAGATTTTATAAGAACTAAATTGTTAACAATCAATTCCGTGTTCGTTGGGAGACGACTTTGGGTTACTTTACCCTTTCTATTTTGTTGACTACTATCTTAACAATACTGAAGTTGTTATAGATAAGTAGTATTAATGTAAAATAGCAAACATTCTGTGTACATGCGTAGCCTGGACGATGAGTTACTTGAAGATTTAATGAAGCTTTCATGAAGGAACTTGAAGCCATTGCCTTGGAACCATGCTTACATTGATGAAGATATGGAGATCTGATGTTACCCGAGTTGATCATGCCTTGTATGCATGCCTTCTAATGGATCAATCATAGGGAAAACAAGCTTGAAGATTGTAATTCATATTGTAGACCTTTTAGCATTAATTAGATGTATAGGGTCTTTGTTGTGTCTTTTAATCTGTTGAAATATTTTTCAATAGGTTAAATGGTGTCTTTTAATCTATTGAATGGATTTTTAACATATTAAAAGGGTAGCTGCAATAGTCTTAATTGTGACTTATTCAATCAATTGATTTATTTTTTAATCGACTTATTTCACTTAAGTTAAGTGAAATCAACGAATTGATTTGAAAATCAACCTGTTGAATTTCAAAATAGTTTGACTATAAGTACTGTATTTTTTGAAAGAGAGTAGCAAGACCATTTTTGAGCGCAAAATCATTATGGAAACCTGAGAATTCTCTCTTTTTCGTGATCATACAGATTGTAGCTGGTGAAGATTTATCTTGGATCAATTCTTGAAGCATTTTGCTTGGTGTTTAAAGCTTGGAGAAGGTGGTTGTGGTAGGTAGGGTTGTGCTACCACTGAGGTTTGATCTTTCTCAAGCTTTGTGTGTGTGCCTGATGGTTTTCTAGGTTTGCAAGATGTGTCTTTTTGTGCTGGTTTGATTCTTGTGTGATTCAAGAGTCTTTTGTCCGTGTTTTTGCATATTTTAAAAGTGTAAGGGTGTAAAATTTGTAAATATTTTGAAATAGTGCAAAGTCAGGCTCAAGTTGCCTTGAAAACTATATGTAGCTCAAGTTTGAGTGAACCAGTATTAAAATCTTGTGCATTACTCTTTTCTCTAAACCTTCTCTTGCATTATCATTTAAAGTTTAAATAATTATGATATAAACAATCTTTTTGACATTCTTGAGAGTTTTGGCATTATCTACAGCATTGATCATGTTTGTATAACTCATTAAAACATGTCTTGACTGATCTTTTACATTGATCTTGCTTTAAATTTCGAATCTGCATTTATGCATTTTTCCCAGTATTTTAGTCTATTGTTTTCGTGATTCAATCGATTGATTATACTAGTACTGCATTTGTTTAATAAAATCAATCGACTAACTCTATTTTTGATCGATTAAATTGTCCACTCCATAAGTGTTTGCATCCTTACTTGGTTGTTGGGTTGATTCAATTGAGGATAATTTTAAGCCTTTAAAAGTTACCTTATTTTTTAACTAGCCAATTAAACCCCCCCTCTTGGCATTTCAACCATTTCAAATCTTACAATTGGTATCTAGAGCTAGGTACTTGAAATTTGCTCAAGTAAGATCCTAATTCTGTTTTTTAACTACTTGAAATGGTTGAAAACAAGCTCCCCTTTGCTGAAGGTGTCTCCATTCATAGACCCCCTATGTTTAGTGGCATTAATTACCAATTTTGGAAAATTAGGATGAAAATCTTTATTGAATCAATAAATTAAGGGATATGGGATGCAATCATAAATGGACCATACATTCCTAAGCATATTGTTGAAAATGTGCAGGTTGATAAGCCTTGGACTCAATAGACAGAGGAAGAGAGGAGAAAAGCTCAATATGATTGCAATGCTAAGAATAAACTCATGTCATCTCTAAACATGGATGAGTTTTTTCGTGTTTCATAATGCAAGAGTGCCAAGATGTGGGAGGTGCTTGAAGTAACTCATGAAGGAACCAATGACATGAAGAAAGCAAGGAATCATGCCTTGATTCAAGAGTATAAGCTATTCAACATGCAATAAGGAGAGTCTATAGCAGAAGTACAAAAGATATTCACTCACATAGTCAACCAGCTCATAGGTTTGGGTAAGAAATTTGACAAAGAATAGTTAAACATCAAGGTGTTGAAGTGTCTTGATAGATCTTAACAACCAAATGTCACAGCTATCTTAGAAATAAGAGATCTATCCATATTGACTACAACTGCATTATTTGGCAAGCTAAGGGAGCATGAGATTGAGATGCAAAGGATAAATGAGCTAGAGTCAAGTAAGAAAAAGGTAAGGAACATAGCCTTGAAGACTAGCACCAAGAAGAATGATGAACCCGAGGATGAGGTGGTTGAATCAACTAATAGTGAGAACTTTAATCTCCTCGTCAAAAGGTTTGGTAAGTATCTCAAAAAGAAAGGTAGCAAAGATAATCTCAAGAGGTACACTTCCAAACAAAATGAGTCAAATTCTTATAATTTCACTTGTTATAATTATGGAAAACAAGGACATATCAAGATTTAATGTCCAAATGCAAACAAAGAAAATGAGAAGAGTTTTGATATGAAAAAAGGAGAAGAAACCAAAGGACAGACATGGATACATAGCATGGAAGGACAATGATGATTCAACAAGTAACTTTTCACAAGATAAGAGTGAGGAAGCCAATTTATGCCTCATGTCTGGTTGTGAATCATCCTCTTCAAGTCAAGTAAGTTCTCTAGACAAAAATGACTACAATCAATTGTTGCATGATTTTGAAGAGTTGCATAATGAAGCAAACAAGATTTCTTCATTAAACAATCGATTGAAAGGCTTAAACAACTAGTTGGAAAATAGAGTTAGTCATCTAAAAAGAAACAGCTGATTTAAAACTGATTTTGAACATTTAGAAATAATTTTAAGTAATTCAACCGATTGTTCTTGAAATTAGTCGGCTGAAAAATCCTATGAAAACTACACAATTTTAAAAAATCAAGTAAAATACCTTTTGAAAACTTGTGCTAAGTTCACAAGAGGGGAAGCAAACTTAGAAGTTGTCCTTGGTGTTAGTTTTGAAATGGTTGAAATTCCAAGAGAGGGGGGTTGAATTGGCTAGTTAAAAATTTAAGCTATCTTTGAAAGCTAAAAAGCACCTTTGAATAAATTAATTCGATCACAAAGTTAGGATGCAAAAGCCATTGGACAATATACTTTCAATCTGTCAAAAACAGAGTTAATCGATTGATTTTACTAGACATATTATGTACTGGTATAATCAATCGGTTGAAATAGAAAAATAGTCGACTGAAATACTGAGAAAATGCAGAAATGCATATTCGAGTTTTAAACCAGGAACAATGCATAAGAATGATCAAGACAGATTCTAATTGATTATGCAATCATGCTTAATGATGCAGATGCCATCAAAACACACAAGAATATGAAAAAGATGATTCAAATGCAAGTTCTTTAAACTTTAAATGATTATACAAGAGAGGAGGGTTAGAGAAAAGATTGGATCACAAGAATTTTATACTGGTTCACTCAAACCTGAGCTATTGTCAAGGCAACATGAGCCCGACTTTGCACTATTTCAAAAGATTTACAAAGTTTTCACTCTTACACTTTCAAAATAAGCAAAAACCACACACAAGACTCTTGAATCACACAAGAATCACACCAGCACAACAAGAACCCTCTTGCAGACCTGGAAAACCACCAGGCACACACACAAAGCTTGAGAAAGATCAAACCTCAATGGTAACACAACCCTGCCTACCATAAACCACCTTCTCCAAGCTTCAAATACAAGCCAAAAGCTCCAAGAATTGATCCAAGATCAATCTTCAACAGTTGTTGTCTGAATGATCACGAAAGAGATTAATTGCTTCACCATTGAGCCGACCCTAATTAGATATGTTCTAACAAGGCCATACATATCTTCTAAAGACTCCAACAAGCACTCGAAACACTCCAACCTTCCAACTTTAGGGGTACTCATCCTATCCTAGTCGGGTAGGGGTTGTGCCTACAAAAGACACTATGACGCTTAAGTTCACCAAGTGCGTCAACGGGTAGTAAATGTAGTAATTAATGAAATGTAAAATATTACCTCGTAAACTGTGCTATTTATATTATTATTTTTGGGCTTTTTACCTAGATAGGTCTTGTCCATGTGGCTTATTACCTAAATTAGTCTTTAATTAACCAATCCTATTAATGATGATTTAATCTTGATGTTAATATGGTAAACGTAGTCAATGCTTGCCACAAAGTTTGCCTAGGACAATATATAGTTGGCCAGGTCGTCATGGTATGTCTCTATACCATAAGGGTCGAGTGCATATAGGCATAGGTTGGGATAAGGGGTGGGAAGGTGAAAGGGTGTGAGGTTTTGCTCTAAAATGGGGTTCATTTGCCTTACTTAAGCAGTGAAATCTTTAGAATTTGATCTAGTGTCGATATTTGGTGAGAGAAGTTCAATACTCGAGAGCTGACTAGTAACAGGTATGTCTCATAAGGGGTCCAACATAGGTATTGTGAAGGAGATGAAGGTGATTATTGAGAGCGAGAGGATCCTCTTGAGGAACATGTCGAGGATCAATTACCACAGAGGGAGGGTATGAGTGGGTAGATCCTTCAGATAGGAAATATTTTTCAAAGATTAAATGGTCAAAAATCTTAAATTCTTGGCTAAATAGTGTACTCATGTTTGAGAATGAAAAGGTACAGGATATAGTATCCTTTAGTGTATGAAAAGGTAAGTGACATTGGTAATGTATGTCATGGTTGAGTGTATGAATAGGAATTTTTTTGTATGTACATGTCCTTTTTTGTTAAATTGCACACCCGATTACCCTTTGACGAGTTCACAATGGGTGTTCTTTGTTTGCTAAATGTTGTGCTAACAGAACTCCATTCAAATAGTTGGGGTTGTCTTTAGGTGTTTAGGTTGATATGTTAAGCTCTTTATCTGCCACTTCAACTTGGGTGTTTCCTTCATTCTTACCTTACTCGGCCAAGGAATTCGATTACGTGGTTGTCTTTATCACGTACTACAATTCATTTAAGAAGTTTAAAAATGGGTTTTTTAGGGTGGTAGTAAACCCAACTGGCCGATCATATTTCTATGATGACCATAATAAGTTAAAGCTTCCCTTCTATTTTCTATTAAACCGAAGGACATTATGCCTGATAAGGATAAAAGGATCGTCAGATTCTTGAAGCAGCTATTCCGCAAACTTCCTACTAAAAACATTGTTAAATGTTTACTTATCACCACATCTGGTTACTAACCTGTGTGGTAAGTGTAGAATTTCTTGTAGTTGGACTACTTTTGAGATAATCTGAACATTTTTTGTTGTTTGTAGGTTATATGGCACAATATCCAGCTAAGATGGGAACTAAAGAAGACTTGTTTTGCAAAGTTGTGCCTCCCAAGGAGAGGGGTGTCGAAAAGACAATAAGAGGTTGAAAGTCAAATTTGGTCTTCAAGGTATTAGCTATGGTAGCAAGGCCACTAAGTATGGTGGGTTGAATAATCCTTAATTTATAATGTGTAAAGGTATCCAAGTGTCTATGATGGAGGAGGAAGATGGTGGTAGAGGAGGATGAGCCAATAGTCTTATACTGCCTTCCTGAAATTTCATAGAATACACTTGTGTACAGGCAACGAATCTCTAACCTGCTAAGGAAGGAAATGGCAGATGAGGAGAAGGCCAAGGCGGCTAATGAGTCGGCTAACATGAAGAAGAAGTATGAGGCCAACAAGAAGCCATGGGTCGAAGAGAAAGAGACCCTTGAGGGCAAGAGAAACCAAAATGAGAAGAGGTTGAAAACCTGGAAGGATAGGTGCCTTGACTCTGAGAAAAAATTGGAGAAAGAACAAAGACTTAAGGAAGGTGAATGAAAATTTGAAGGGAACATTTGCCAATAGCGGAAGGCTCATGTAGGAATTGAGGTTAAGATGGTTAAACTTCAACAATTTATAATATATGAGCATACCAAAGGCTTCATTAAGGCGCTTCGGCAGGTCGAGTTCCTCTACGAAGAGGTCTCCTCAAAGAATGCAAGATTTGATGTGAACAAGGATATCTATGAGTGTCGAATGCTAGATGTTGATGATATAGTTGTTGCAAAGGTAGTTGGAAAAATGATCATAACCGAAGATGTCCTTTTTGAAGAGGAGACCAATGATGGCTCTGATGAGACTTACAGAGTCTCTCCTTCTATTGCTACCAACCCCTTCATTAAAGATGAAGAGATGTTTAACACATAATATCATAGACCAATTGATAATATTGTTTTTGTTGTTGTTGTTATTTTATTATTATTTGGAAAGAGGGTCGAGATACATGTGTAAGCCCATTCATGTAATGACTGTCCATTTTAGGCTATTGTCAATGAAAGGTACTTTTGGTCAATGCTCTTTTTTTTCATTTTTTTTTCTTTTGTAACTTGAGAATTATCCCAAATGGTTAATTTCTTAGGCTGGAGTGGTTAAGATCGAGTATAAGGTTTTACAACTAGCTGATTTTCAAAACAACAGGTTGAATTACTTTAAATCATGTCCAAGTGTTTGAAATCAGTTTTTAATTCGATTATTTTTTATTCTAATGGATTAACTATATTTTCTAGCCAGCTATTTAATTTTTTTATCTATTGTTTATGACAACAATTCAGTTAGCTTCACTATGCAATTCTTCACAATCATGCAACAATTAATTATAGTCATTCTTGTCTTTTGATGACAAAGAACTTACTTGGCTTGATGAAGACTCATATCCAACCATGAGGCACAAGTTTTCTCTTAACTTCATCTTGTGATGAGCTACTTGTTGAATCATTATTGTCTTCTCAATCTATGTAGGCTCGTCTTTCCTTGGCCTTTTTCTCCTTTTTCATGTCACCATTATTCTCCTTCTCTTTGTTAATGTTTGGACTTTCAATTTTGAAATGTCCTTGTTTTCCACAATTATAACAAGAGAAACTGATGGAGCTTGGTGGAGACATGGAGCTCCAAATGCAGCGGAAATGATGGAGGAAGCATGGAAGAGTGGAAGGCAAGTTTGCAGGCTCTTGCTTGCAATGGATAGGTGAAAGTGTGAGTGATTTAGAAGTAGCTTTAGCTTAGGAAGGGGGCTAGAGGTAAAGAGAGTGAGTTCTCTAAAGGATGACTCTCAAGTACCAATAGTGAAGAGTGTTCTCAACTCAATGTGTCTATTGCACAAAAATTCAAGAGTGAAACAAATGAGTGAATTTTTGGTCTTTATATGAAGCCATTTACACATGAGAAAGGAGAACCATTGGATGGATTGGGCCTTGATCTTGGACGTTGATGAAAGCTTGGAGAAGGAGGCAATGTCACGCCCCTTAGATCTTGGCTTGAAGAACAAGAAGGATTCTTAGCCTTTAGATGTGATGACCAACCTTAGTCAAACCATGAAGCAAAGAAGCCTCCTTGTCTTGCCTTGATAGTCTCGGCAATGCATGAAGAGGAATGGGTCGAGCCCAATTTGCACCCCATCTTATGTTCCTTTCATGTCTTATGTATTATTGGAAAACAAAGCCTAAACATTGGCCCAAAATAAATTCTATTCTACTGCAATTACATGTAATCCTTCATATCTTGGTGATTTCCTTAGCCCATGTGAATAATGTGTGGAAGCTTTGGTCTTGATGGCCATTAAGATGAATACCCATTTGAATCTTTCTCATCATAGACCTTGTTGTTGGGCCTCTCAATGGGCTTCCACTGGATGTTGGGCTTGAAGAATCATGTATGCTTGGTGGGATCACATCAGAAACTGGGAGTATTACTTAAATCATTTTGTTTAGAATTGCACCTCTTTTGATTACCTTTGTTTATTTTCCTTGAGATACTTTCCAAACCTCTTAACTAGTAGATTCAAGTTTTCATTGTCACTTGATTCAGCTACCTCCTCCTCCTCAGGTTCGTCATTCTTTTTGGTGCTAGTCTTCAAGGTTATAGTATTCACCTTTTTCTCACTTGACTCTTGCTAATTTAGCATTTGCATCTCAATTTCATGTTCTCTTAGCTTACAAAACGATGTAGTTATGGTCATAGTGCCAACTCCTAAGAAACTTTAGCACTTTGATGTTCACCTCTTCTTTATCAAACTCCTTTCCCAAGCCTATAAGATGGTTGACAAAGTGTATGAATCTCTTTTGCACTTCAGCTATTGATTCTCATTGTTGCATTTTGAACAACTTATATTCTTGGATAAAGGCATGCTTTCTTGCTCTCTTCACATCATTTGTTCCCTCATGAGTAACTTCAAGCGCACCCCACATGTCTTTTGCACTTTTGCATTGATATATTCTAAAGAACTCATCCATGTTTGATGGAGATGTAAGGATATTCTTGGTTGTACAATCATACTGAGCATGCCTTCTTTCCTCCTCTACCCATAGATTTTATGGCTTGTCAACCTGCTTATTTTCAACAACAAATTTAGGAGTGTAAGGTTCATTCACAATTGCATCCCAAATACCTTGGTCAATTGATTCAATGAAAATTTTCATTCTAATTTTCCAAAATTGTTAATTAATACCACTAAACATAGGTGATCTATGAATAGAAACACCTTTTGTAAAAGGAAGCTTATATTCAGCCATTTTAAAACGTTTTAGGATCAAACTTAAATAACTTCCAAGAAACTTGCTCTAGATACCAATTGTAAATATTGAAATGGTTGATTTAGTCAAGAAAATGGTTGAATTGGATTTATAAAACTTTTTTAAAGCTTAAATACCCTTTTCGTTGAATCAAACTAACCACGAATCAGAAACTTTTCTTGTGCTAACCCTTTTCATTGCAGGATAATACACTTTCAACTGATTAAAATAAAAAATAGCAAGTTAATTTGTTCATACACTTTGATTCAATAGGTTAATTTGGGAAATTATGCAAAAATGTGAAATTCATGAAACTCACTCAAATAACATGCTTTTTCAATCAAGATGTTCCAATCAACATATCCAACTTGATTACACTACTAGATAACGTAAAAACACATGCACACCTAACAAAGATTGATTTGCTTGGTTTTCTTGATATTTAAATGATGAACACGATAAGGGAAAGAAGATCATAGAGCTACATCCAGTTTACCAGGACAACCTGAGCCTGGTCTTCCACTTTTATCAAAAAGTTTTACAAAATTACACAAAGATTACACTTTTAAATAAAGCAAACACCAAGATTTTTTAATCCAACAAAAATATTATCCCCCCACTTACAGACCTAGAATCACACCAGGAACACTATAGAGGCACAAGAACACAAAACCTTATGGAGGCTCTCCCTAGCCAACCAAACACGTGTTCCTCAAGCTTCAACCAAGCCAAAAAAAAAGGCCTCCAAGATCAACCAAGATCTTCAATCTACAATTGCAACTATGTGATTATGAGAGAGAGAGAGAGTTTTCCAAATACATATGATTGTTTTTCGTGCTAAAAAATCTCAATTTGTACCTTATCTCTCTGAATACCAACTTATAAAGCTTTGTCATAAGTGAATTCAACAGGTTGATTTGTCCATACAATTTGTTGATTTCACTTAACTTAAGTGAAATCAGTCGATTGAATAACAATTCAACTAATTGAATACATTCATACCAAAATTATATGTAGCAAGCCTTTTTAGTTGTTAAAAACCTTTTTAACAAATTGAAAAGGTCACACCTAAAACAAAACGACATCTAACCTATGTCATATAGTCTACAAATATAATACAACATATAAATGTCATGGTTTTCACATCATTTCCAGATTCAAAAAATTAGAAGTTTGATCATCAATGCATCCTCACCAATTCTTCATTAACATCATGTGATCTCATGCACTTGCTCTATCAAATCCTTGCACCAAGGTCACTTGTGCTAACAATGAATACTTCATTCTTCTCCTTCATCAAATATATCCAAATCTTTCTCGTGAACTTATCTAGAAAGGTGATAAAGTACTTGTTACCACCAAGTTATGTTATATCAAAAAGCCCACACATGTTCGAGTAGACTACTCCATGTGGTTGCTTTGATTTATGTGGTGTAGTGGTTTTGAAGACCTTCCTTGATTGCTTTCTAATGATACACCTCTCACAAGTTTTCAATGAAGGAAAAATGGTGGCATACAACACACCATTTGCTTTCTAATAAGTATATTTAAACTCTTAAAGTTCAAATGACCATATCTATAATGCCACAACCAAATCTCCTTATCAAACATTAGTGGCTGACAAGCACTGAATTACAGTAGCCTTTAAATACACCACGAATGTTCTATTTTTTTTATAGTGGTGCCTTAATCACCAATCTATCCTTAGAATTATAAATTTCAATATGATTATGGTGCATGTTCATTATGTATCGGTTTTCCAGTATTGTCCCAAGGTGAAATTGTTCTTCATGGTGGGAACATAACACATCATTCATGTAGGCTATTTTCCCATCTTTTGATTGATCAACACTTTGTTTATTCTTTCAATAACAATTGTACTATCATCAACAAACTTCATAATGTTTTCCACACATGGATTGATATCAATCAACCAACTTTAATTCCCAATCATGTGATTTGAACATCCTGTATTTAGATACCAAGATGTGCAATCTTCATTATTGGTTGCAGTTCTTCCTGCACCAAATTAGCTTTTTCATCTTTCTTTCCTTTCCTATTTGCATTAACCTACCAACATTCATATAAATAATGCCCAAACTTACCACAGTTATAACACTACATTTTTGTTTTGCAAAAATTCTTCGTGCCCTTTCTTCCTCTCCATCTATGATGATTACCTCCACTCATATCGTTGCTACTATTGGAGGAACGTTCTTGTGATATTAAATCAGTACCTTTGTCTCTATTTATTCCTCCTTCGGATCCCCCTTTGCCTCTGTTAGACAATATTTGTAGCATATCTATCTATTTTGTCGTTTTTGTTTTCTCTCTCCTTTCTGTTTGTATACGTGGTAGTCATTCTGTTACCTTTTATTCTTTCTGTTAGTAATACACAATGAGTCATCATCTAGGAATCTTTATATAAATTGGTGTATCGTTGATTGTTGAATTAATGATAATAACAGTCTTTTCTTCTTTCCTGGTTATTCTATTCTAACATGGTATCCAGAGCACAATAATATTATTATTTTTTTATCTTGTAGCTTTCCTTCTTCCTGTCTGCTCATCATGGGTACTCTTGTAGACCCCAAAACTACCTCTTCACCTGTCCTTTTCTCCTATACTGTCTCTGAGAAACTTACAGACACTAATTTTCTCCTCTGGAAACAACAGGTGGAGCCTGTAATCAAAGGTCACCGCCTCTACCGCTACGTGGTCAATCCCCAAATACCACCTTAGTTCCTCACCCCTTCTAATCGTGATACAATTACCAACAACCCTGATTTCAGTCTTTGGGAAACTCAAGACCAACTCCTTTTATCTTGGTTGCAATCTTCCTTGTCTGTAACCTTGCAAAAGGGGAACAACTCCATCAATGAGTTTCTTCTTCGCATCAAAACTCTCATTGATACTCTCACCTCCATTGGCGATCAATCCTAATTTCAGTCACCAGGAGTATTCGGTTCAACCCTCATCTTTCTCTCCCGTTCGATCAGCACCCTCACTCGCGCCTTCTCGTGCTCCGCTGCTACCCACTCCTCATCAACCTTCGCCAGCTGCTGCCTCTGCTTATTCTGCCTCAGTGCAGTCACCCATGCAGCAATCTCAGACCTAGTACATTGATTCTGGCGCTTCACATCATCTCACCCCTGATGCAATGAATCTCACAGATGCCAGCTCTTCCCATGGCGCTGAGAATGTCTTCTTAGGAAATGGACAAGGTTTGCCCATTCAGTTGTTTGGTTCTGCTTCCTTTCCATCTAGTCACAATCCATCTGTTACCCTCCGTCTTACAAACTTATTACATGTTCCCTCTCTTAACAAAAATCTTGTTAGTGTTAGTAGGTTTGCTCGTGATAATTGTGTTTATTTTGAGTTTCATCCTTTTGTTTGTTTTGTCAAATCTCAAGTTGATGATTCCATTTTATTAAAAGGGTCTTTTGGTTCAGATGGGTTATATCAATTTTCGTTGCATTCGTTCCATTCTCCTGTGCCTGCATCACCAACATGTCTCTCCTCCTCTGTTGACCTACCCATTGCGTCTTCCATTCCTGTTTCTTCAAGTCCTGCGTCTTCAACTCTCACCAATCACAAACTTAGTTTATATTTCAAATGGCACAATAGACTTGGTCATCCATCTCTTACTGTTTTAAATCATGTTCTTAAATTTTGTAATGTGTCCTCCATCAATAAAATGTTAATGGATTTTTGCATAGCATGTTGTATGGGAAAGTCTCACCAATTTCCTACTTCTCCTTCTTCTACTATTTATACTCATCCCTTACAACTTATTTTCTGTGATCTTTGGGGGCCCTCTCATGTCACTTCATCCTTGGGTTATAGTTACTATGTGTCATTTGTTGATGTTCATAGTCGCTATACATGGATTTATTTTCTCAAAAGCAAATCTGATACCTTACAAATCTTCAAATAGTTTCAATCCATGGTGGAACTGCAATTAAACCAGAAAATCAAAGAAGTACAAACTAATTGGGGAGGTGAATTTCGTCCCTTCACTCCCTTTCTCAAATCCTTAGGCATTCATCACCGTATTATTTGCCCCCACACCCATCATCAAAATGGGCTTGTTAAACGCAAACATCGTCACATTGTTGATATCGGTCTCACTCTCCTCTCACAAGCTTCCCTACCATTGAAATATTGGGATCATGCCTTTCACACTGCTGTCTATCTCATTAATAGACTCCCCACTTCCGCCCCTCCTCATACAATACCTTATTCCACCATTTTCAACAAACACTATGTTTATAACTTTCTTAAAACCTTTGGTTGTGCCTGTTATCCACACACCCGACCTTATCACACTCACAAACTCCAGTTTCGGTCCACTCCTTGCATTTTTCTTGGTTCTCATCTTCTCACAAGGGCTATAAATGTCTTGATGTTCATGGCAAACTATTTATTTCAAAGGATGTTCTCTTTGATGAAAATACCTTTCCTTTTCTTTCTCAATCAACCCCCCCTTCACGTTTCGCCTTTCACTCGCGCACCATTCCACTTGGCATACTTCCTAATGTTGGTCCCTCATTTCCCATTCAGCATGCTTCTCTGGAATCCCCTGATGTCAGTACTGTCTCACCCGTATCTTCTACTTCTCCTAACATTACTAGGTCATCTCCTCTACCTCCACCCATTGTTCCCATCACAACTTCCACTCATCCTATGCAAACTCGGTCCAAATCAGGAATTGTTAAACTCAAACAATATCCCACCCTGCTTCTCACTATTACTGAACCAGCTTCTATCAAGCATGCCTTGTCTTCTTCTATTTGGCGATCAGCTGTGCAAGAGGAATATAATGCATTAATGGCTAATAACACGTGGACTCTCACCTCTCTTCCACCTGGTCGCAAGTCTATTGGATGTAAATGGATCTTTCGTGTTAAAGAAAATGCTGATGGAACTATCAATAAGTATAAAGCATGCCTGGTAGCAAAAGGTTTTCATCAAAAGTATGGTTGTGATTATACTGAAAGTTTCTCTCCCATTGTCAAACCGGTCACGGTTCGCCTCATTCTTACTCTTGCTATCACCAATCAGTGGCCTCTTCAGCAAATTGATGTTAATAATGGATTCTTGAACGATCTTCTTCACGAAGAGGTTTACATGGATCCTCCGCCCGACTTTCTTCCCTTCGATTCCAATCTCGTGTGCAAACTCCACAAATCAATTTATGGTTTAAAACAAGCTCCCCGAGCTTGGTACGAGAGACTCACTTCCACTCTCATCAGTTTTGGGTTTGTTAACAGCAAATGTGACCCATCTCTGCTGGTTCTCAACACCACTGCTAGTTGCCTTTATGTACTTGTACCGTACCTAGCCAAACTGGACCAAATAAGTAAACAATGTGCATGTCGAGACCGCTAAGTATCCAACCCAGGCCGAGTTAGCCTAACTTGTACCGGTTTTAACCTAAACTAAATGTCTAAGAGGACAACCTGCACCTCATATCACCAACATAAGCCATCAAGGCAAGTAGTCGGTCTAGACCGACTACTCGAGCATATCTGGTAAGGTTACAGCCTAAGCCAACCACTTCAATACACTCAGTATGATGAAACCCCCGCATTCAATAAATCTTAAGGGCCTGGGTTTGGGCCCTGGCCCACTCGCAAGCCCCACCTAGAGCTCAAGTCAAGGCCTAGCCCATGAAATTGTCAAACGTCATTAATGCTCTATAAATACGCGTGGACCCCATCATTTAAAGGTAAGCATTCATTAATCACTGATTTTACTCTCTGAGAGCTTTGACTTACTTGAGCTTCGGAGACTCTTCTGCAGGTAACCCCTCCTAGGTTCAAGCTGACATGTATCGACTGGGAAGAAGCCAACTAAGGAGATAGCGGACTACGTGGTAAGGTGACGCTTGTGCCTAACCTATCTTAATTGTTCTCTGTAGGAACAATTGGCGCCCACCGTGGGGCACGAGACGAACACCTTTAGTACCCGTTTTTTCTCCGAAGATGGTTTCTACCCGCAACAGAGCTGGAGCGAAGAAGCAAGCGAACGCTGGTCCCTCTGGACCTCCCAGCATCACCCCTGACTTGGCCGCTGTCCTAGACAGCCAGGCAAAGATGCAACAAGAACTCGCAGACCTGAAGAAGCGCAGTGCTGAAGAAATGGAGGCATTGAGACAAGAGAACTCTCGCCTCAGGCGAAGGATCGAAGCGGATCCCAATCTGAAGGGAAAAGCCAAAGAAACCTCTGAAGCTGTGAAGTCTCCGGCTTTCCAGCCTACAGAGGAAGAAAGTGAATACAATCCCACCCCCCACACTTTCACCACCACCCAACAGACACCCGTTACCTCTACACATCCCCATCACTTTCCATCCGGTCAACCGGGACTCACCGCACCCCCAACTCCCGCCCCCACCATCCCCACCACCCACGCCCCTTACAACATACCCACCGCCCTCCATACCACACATATCCCACCCTACAACCCACAATATCTTCCCACAACCCACATTCCTCCTCACAACATCACCTCCACCTTTCCTG
>Ga0214544_1008438_pt1 | contig 17124 bp, 7 predicted proteins | sample CNSS3metaG_FD_160074 | JGI IMG/M metagenome (GOLD analysis project Ga0214544, IMG submission 160074) | Root nodule microbial communities from cowpea collected in UCLA plant growth center, Los Angeles, California, USA - CNSS3 | ecosystem: Host-associated > Plants > Roots > Nodule | place: USA...
TGGCGGGTATATGTACATCCCCATACCCATCCCCATACCCAACTGAAAAAGTCGGGGATTCTCCATACCCATACCCATACCCAGTCAATGCGGGGATTCCCCATCAAAACGGGGACGGGTTCGGGCAATACCCACGGGGACGAGTTTATTTGCCATCTCTAAAGCCAGGTGGGCCCGAAGACCCGAACGAGCCAAACGGGCCTGAAGACCTGAATAGGCCAAGTGGGCCCGAAGACCCGAACGGGCAAGGCAGGTTTGAAAATCTGAACGGGCCAAGCGGGCTTGAAGACCCGAATGGGCCAAGCGGACCTGATGACCGGAATGGGTCAAGCGGGCTCGAAGACCCGAACGGGTCAGGTGGGCCCGAAGACCCGAACGAGTCAGGCGGGCCCGATGACCCGAACAAGTAAGGCGGGCTCGAAGAATCGAATGGGTAAGGCGGGCCCGAAGACCCGAACGGGTCAGGCGGGCCCGAAGACCCGAACGGGTCAGGCGGACCCGAAGACTCGAACGGATCAAGCGGACCTGAAGACCCGAACGGGGCAGGCGGACCCAAAGACCCGAACGGGCTAGGTAGGCCCAACGACCAAAATAGGTCAGGCAGGCCCAAAGACTCGAACGGGTCAGGTAGGCCCAAAGACCTGAACGGGTCAGGCAGGCCCAAAGACCCAAACTGGCCAAACGTGCTCGATGACCCGAACGGGCCAGACGGGCCCGAAGAACCGAACAGGCTAGGCGGGTCCGATGACCCGAACAGGCCCGACGAGCCTGATGACTTGAACGGGCTCGACGGGCCTAACGACCCGGATGGGCCCGAAGATCTGGACTGAGACGGGTCGTGCCTGACGACCTGTACGAACTGAATCATGTTGGTCTTAATGACACAAGTTTTAAAAGATTCAATTTAAATTTCTTTTATAAAAAATGGATTATGGATTTTGAACTTGATCCAAATATTTGGATTGGATTTAAATCTTGATCCAAATATTTGGATGTGGATTTTGAAAAAATCCAAACTACTTTTGCTAAAAAAATGGATTTGGGTCGAAAATCTAATCCAATTATTTGGATCTAAAATAGATGTGGATTGGATCATTAAAAATCCAATCCATGCCCACCCCTAATTGCTTCCTTGGAAAACTCCATAAATTTGTCAAATATTAGCTTGACATGATTGATGAATGTGTTATAGGCACAAGAATATATAAGGCTTATGAGTAGGGGTGATAAAAAGACTAATATTGGCGGATATTTTTGGAGAAAACCAACAACTAATAGTTAATGGATATCTTAAATTAGTACATGCGGGTAATGCATAATGAATGAAGTAGTACCCGCATACTAATGATGTGGGGTTGGGCATCATATTGCCCATACCCACAATTATTTATTACTTGGTAAAAATAAAAATTATGATTTATGATTTACCTAACACATTTTGTCAAAATTAGGTTTTCATTTCCTAGCCAAAGGTTCACCATTTACCCTTCCCCTCATGCTTTAATTGTTGTTATTAAACCTTACTACAATTTCCTCTCCACACACTTTCTCCTGAAGCACACTGACATGGTTGACCTATTGGATAATTAAGTCATTTATGACATCTATAGGAGATCCCTCGACATTGAGAGACTCATCTTTGCTAAATTGAATCGTCTTATCTCTCAAATCATTCTTCCTTGATGCCTTTGGCCACCATTGCGACTGTAGCGTTGCTGCAAGGAAGAATTGCCAAGCAAAGATTTAGTACTGTGTTCGTGTGTGGTAGCAGACTTCGGCAATAACGACAACTCTTCTGACTAAGGGTATGACAACTTTCCTAGCCAAGGTTGTTTTTCCAGTCTCCCATGACAGGTCACGATATGGAGATACGAGATGAAGACTGGAGAAAAGAATTTCTTTACGCGTTTATTTAATTGTTTCAAAAAAATTTAGCAATAGTTCTAGATTTTTAGGAAGTTCTTAAACATGGGATCACGTACCATTCTAGTTTCTAATTTCTTGTTTTTAGTTTATGCTTAGACTATTTTTAAAGTCTTCACCATCCAATAAAAGTGAGACTTCATACAATAATTTCTTTATTGTTTAACTTCCTACATAATTTAATCCTTTATTTCTTTTAAAACTCCAACACTTCTTCCTCCCCTTCTATCCCGTCCTGCCACCTCCTCCTCCTCTTCTTTCACTCTTCTTATTCCTCATGTTATTCCTTCTCCTTCAACTTAGGTCAACATTGTTGATGAGTTGTTGTTGTGCCACCATTATTGTGTGAAAAAAATTATTTTGATAGTTAAAAGTCCATTTATAATTATGAAAATTATTGTAGTGATGTAATATTGACCAAGATAGTTTTAATCTTTCCAATTTTCTTTACCAAACATAAATAAATATTTCTATTTATTCAATTATTTAAAAAAAAATTGAAAGAAAAAATAACATATTTTTTATCCAATCTAAATATGTGGTGAAAAGAGGAAAAAATATATTTTTTATGGAAATTTAACACCATAATGTCATGAAAAAAAAATGAGGTAGATGTTTATTTGTGTTAAAAACCGAAAGAAAAACGCAATTTTGTGATTTTTGTGACCAGGATTTACTACCAACTTTAAATGATTGATTTTATTATTTTTTTCTTCTAAAATTTTCGTGCGGTGTGTTTTTGGTTTTGTGGGGTGCACATGGTTCAACCATTTTATGTAGAATATTCACAATAATTAAGGAAGGAATATACTCGTTAATTGCTATACAATAAACTATTCCATTAATCGTGAAATTTGACTAATCATCAAACTTGATTTCTTTTAACTTTATAGATATAACACATTACTTTTGCCATTGCATGATTTTTCTTTAGGGGTTTTAATAATTAATAATCAATAATCAATAATCAATAATTAATAATTAATAATTAATAATCTATTTAAATTATAATCTAAGCTGAATGAATTAAATTGGCATAGTGTCTTAGACTAATAAAATCTTACCTAAATCAAATAAAAAAAATATTCTAGCTTTAGGTATTAGAACTCAAGTTAGATAAAGTCGAGCAAAAATTAGTAATATAACTTTTTTTTCGTTAACTATAATATTTAAAATTTGATGTTAATATATTTATTTTTTATATTTTTTATTATTTAATTGTTGCAAATGAGACGTGACAACAACAAAATCACGTGTATTTGCTTTATTTTTACACATTTGTCACACGAAGACATTTCATTGATTTTAAATCGAACCACCATATTAATTGAATTAGTTTGATTTGAGTTGTGTGGATTAAAAAAATTATTTAAAACTTAAAACGAAAATTTAAAATGTAAAAAAAATAAGAATACTAATAAATGACTGAAACAACTTGTAGTCAACATAAATCCCAATTAATGATTTTCCAATCGGAACGAGGGTGAATTCACAATGAAACGAAGTCGTTTGCACGACGAAACTGGACTGTAAATAATGAAAAGAGAAACGGTGAAGGATGGCAAGAAAGAGATAGAAAGGAAGAGAGAGGAGACAGGTGGCGGGCAGCTATAAAGACGAGAAGCGCAATCCTTATTTACCTCACATCGCCGCCTTTCTTGCCCAGAAAGAACCCAAAATCAAATCAATCTCCATTCTTCCAATTTCACAGCACCACAACACACTCAGATTTTAGATTCTCTCCTCAATGGAATCTACACCGGTTAATTGGGAAGCCCTTGACGCTCTCCTCATCGATTTCGCTAAATCGGAAAACCTAATCGAAGAAGACTCCTCCGCCCCTTCCCCCTCCTCCTCCTCCTACCACTCCCGCCTCCTCATCCGCCACATCCGACGTTCCCTCCACACCGGCGCCATTGACGCCGCCGTCCATCTCCTCCGCCTCCACGCCCCTTCCATCCTCACCGACCACAAGATTCTCTTCCGCCTCCACAAACAGGTCCCTCCCTTTCTCCCCTCATTTTCTAACTACGCGTCCAACCTATTGTTCTCATTTTTTTTTTCTTACAATTGTTGTGTAGAAATTTATTGAACTTCTTCGGAAGGGGACTGCGGAGGATCGAGAGTCTGCTATCCAGTGTCTGAGGACGTCTCTCGCTCCTTGCGCGCTCGATGCTTATCCGGTATCTGAACCGTTCCTTTGAATTCGCTATTTATGGTCTTTTTCTTTTGTTTGGGTTTGACGGTTGGCTTTTGTATTTAAGGAAGCATATGAGGAATTTAAGCACGTTCTGCTCGCGTTTATATATGACAAGGATGATAACACTTCTCCCGTGGCAAATGAGGTATAGGTCTCCAGTCTACTTATACTGAGAAGATGGCAATTGAATGGGATATGCATTGATGTTTGCTAAGCACTTCGTGTTGTAGTGTTCTTGCACACATGATGGGTGTAGTTGTGATACTCTTAAAGTGTGTTGACTCTACTTATAGAAGTTCAGTTAAACACAATTAGTTTGGCAAACAAATCCTCCATATAACTCAGCAACTGTGTGTTAAGTTAAAGGGTCTTGCTAACTAGTTCACCAAGTCACTAGTTAAGGAATTAATGGCATATTTTGTTTTTCAAATAATATGGTAGTGCATTACAAAACGCATGAAAATATTTTCCTCTGATTTTAATGCACTTCCGTATGATTTTCAATAAAACCTTTTTCCTTTTAATTCTTTAGCCAGTTTCCTTAGAGCATTAGTTAGCATCTTCCTAAGTTTAATTACACAGTCATACTAACCTGGAGCGTCTTTATTACGGATTTGTTTTTTCTCATATTTTTAGGCATATGCTATATTAAAAAGCACAACTATTTAAAAAACAATAAACGGAAAAACGTTATTTGCTTGTCATCCGTACACTCCAAGCCCTTGAATTTGGTCATAAAGGGGAAACGGAATACCTTATAGAAAGGGGTGGGCCCGCTTCTTAGTTTTCCATGTAGTAATTTCAAAGCTACATAACTCTTTTGTGACCCATTAGTGCAATGCAACTGAAGAGGCTGTGAGAGAATGACTGTATGCAGACCGACCCTTCTTTATATATAATAAATTGTTGAATGATATAACATATTATAAACCAATGAAAGGAAAAAAAAACACATATATCCTACCAAATACTTAATTAAGCTTAAATTTATAATCGTAGTTATAGTTCATAAACTAAGAAAGTCATTAACTAAACTCTATACACAACTCAACCAATGTTGTCGAACTGGAGGATGGTAAGAGGATAGGAAAGGGGAATAAAAAACCGTAACTTGTAAGAGTTAAGATTATGACAAATTATATTCATAGACTTGTGCATGCATTAAAAATAATATAGATGATACAAATAACTCACATAAGTCTAAAGTATACGATCCAATACATAACACAACTAAAAATAGGTTCACAATTCATAAAATTATTAGTAAATAAAACAACTAATAAATTCATAAATGTTTAACCCAATCAAACTAAAGGAAAGCATTCATACTAAAAGCAGGATGGTCATCCTCTTCGACATGATTGTATATGGGTTTATCAAGAAACCATAGTTCTAGATACCATATTGAATATAATGAAAAACTAGGTATAGGATTAATCTCCCATGTGTAAAAAATACACATATGGTACTGCATAAGAAAATATGGGCTAAGCCCACGATACAAATAATGATAGGCAAAGATAATAACAGAAAAACAGAAGATAAAAGATAAGATATCTAACACTTTTAAATTGTATGTCTATCTTTGCTTCATTTCTAGTGTGAAGATGTCTATTTAATAAATATCAAATTGTATGCTTAAAAAATACTAACTCTTTAAGAAGGAAGAAAATAATCAAGCTATATATATATGTATATATATACACTAAACAAGTTGAAAACAAGCTTCATATATTTGAATAATCATATCAAGCTTTAATTTGACTCTATTAATTTTGCAAGCTTAAGTAGCATGGTCTGTTTTCACAAGCCAAGCTTTAGCTTTAATGAAAACTTGATTCAATTCAACTTGTTCTACACCCTTATTCAACACCCTCCTTTGTTAAAAAATTAAATAAGGGTATCTTCCACAAATAAGGGTGTTATATGGAATAGGAATTTAAATTTGAGTTGGGAGATGCCAACCTTTGTATTTTTTAAAACCTGTCCTATTGAAATAATGGTGTGCTCCGCCCTGGACATGGTGGCCTGGGTAGGCATCTGTTGCTGCTGCTTTTGCAAATAAAAAAATATTTGAAACGGAATGGTTTTCTATGGAAAACTTCTTGTACTATCGTGTGACGTTCAATTGGTAGTGATAGCACATGGACCGTAGGCTGGTAATATAAGTGTCATGCCTGGGCTAAATCATTCACTTTTCTAATATATAATATATAAACATGAAAGCATGTTAATAATCTGTAAATATACTGTATTAAAATCTTCTGATCACTTAGAAAACAATCATTTAGTAATTTTATGATCTGTATCCTTTGTGATATAGTAGATGTCTGACTTTTGTGGTTATGTATGTTTTGTGCTTAGCTTAATGTCAATGGTAGAAAGGAGAGACATTGGTTTTTATTTTATTTTTGGGTCACCATTATAGGTGAGTGAGACATCTTGCCAACTGTTTTCTGAGGATATGTCCATGCTCTTTCAAAAACTTATTTCTTTTTGTGAGAAAAATATTATAGAAGACAGAACATGCTATTTCCTGTCAGTTTTTCATTTTGAATGTTTATTTAGATAGACTTGTTGAAATTTGCAATTCATTTGATAATAATAGTAATGGAAATTGTATTGATCCCTTTTTACTTTTGAAATCTGTTTGTGAGATTTTTGTTTGATGTTATATACTTTGTGTGAATAGTGGATTTGTTAAGCTCATGATCATGCTTGCTTATTTTATGCAGTGGTCAGAACGGAGGAGGATTGACTTAGCCGGATATATGTCCTCTATGTTAAGGGCTCATTTAAATGCTTATGACCCAATTTTTTCAATGGCTTTGAGATATTTAATAAGGTTATCTATCAGCCTTTTCTCATTCAATTTGCAGTAATTGGTCAAACTGTGATGTTTTAATCGCCATGGATTATGCAATTTTTTGGGATTCTTTTGCTAAATTTTTCATTTTATTTTTCTTTTGTATTTCCTGTCTTTTTACAGCATACACAGGGTATATTGTTTACGTCAAGGTATTACATCACCCATCTCTGATCTGACTGAAAGATTGCTCCTTGAAGAGCGGGACCCTCCTGCAACACCACAAGACATTTTATACGAAGTTCCACCATTTGATGAGGTGAGATATCTATGTTGATAATTCTGAAATTCCTTCCGTAAATTGTTAGAAACTGGATCACATTAATGAAGGAAAATGGTATGTATGATGTATATTATCACTCAAATTATCATGATGCGTTATCAGTTGCACATGAGCACCAGTGTATGGGTTTACAGAGGAAATGTTGAGCTCTGAATCTCCTCAGTTTTTTCTTGCCCCATTCTCTCTTGGCTCCTTGTTTGATTTCCATTATTGAACGTTGCACTCAATCAACATTTCTGCTTGCGACATAAGCTGGTTGTTGCATTGCAATGTGAACCGACAAAATACTGATCCTGATTGCACACCTTTCAGACATGCTCTAATGCGTCTTAATCCTCTGCTATGATTCCTTCTGTACTATTTTTCATGCTTATTAAAAGTCATCTGTATATTAATGGTGAATGTTATCATTCTGTGACGACAAATTGATTAATCTGTCTTTGCACGTTTGTATTAATGAACACTTGTGGCCACAATTTTTTATTGTATTTGTACATCTTATTCCTACATGCTCCACTTTTCAGCTTAAGCTATATGTTTTACTTTGGAATCCAGGTTGACATACAGGCTCTTGCACACGCTGTAGAGCTTACCAGACAAGGGGCAATTGATAGCTTGAGATTCAGTAAGGGTGATCTGTTCCTGGCATTTCAGGTTGCGTATAATCCTACTGATTCATCTGCTTTTGCTTCAATTTAAATTTTAGCCATGAATTTCCTGTTACATCTACATTACTTTAAAACTGATTTTTTAAAAATATGATTTGGTTAGTGATATTATCTTTTTCTTTTCTTTTCATAAAATAGACAATTTAAAATCTCAAATTCTTTTAATGAAAAATAAAATTTAAAATAAATTTTTAGTTCATCATCTTTAAATTCTATGTTGAATCGTCTTCTCTTCAGGTTAATCACTATTTCTCAAAAAAGATCACTGTTTGCTTAATATCACATTGATTGTGAAAAATTTAATTTAAAAAGCTCTTCTTTTCTTTCACATATTAACTGAATCCAAGTAAAAATATTTCTTTTTTCTTTCCACTTCCACACCAATAAGGAACGATCTCATCACCCTAGTTGCTATGGGAATTTGAATATAAAAGGAGTAAAAAAGAAAATCAGTTTTTGGTTAATGTAAAAATATGACAAATGATTTCAACCTCTTTCAACACTAACTTATGGCTGCATGGCTGATATATGTATTCTTTTCCCCAATCTTGCCTTTATTGCTTTATTATTGTGTACTTTTTGTTGCAGAATGAATTATGTCGGATGAGGTTGGATGTTCCACTTCTTGATCAGCTTGTTAGAGAGTATTGTGTTTACAGAGGCATTGTTGACTCTGGTAAAGCATCTCCTCTGTTGAATCCTAGCTTTTTCTGTGTATGATAAGTGTCAAGAACATTTATGCTACTTGCTCCTGTTAGTTTATTTTTAATGGCATTTTCTCGTAACATTAGTTTTTATAGGATTTCTAGTATCATGAAAAATTCAGTTTAAATTTGAAGTTGGTTATTTTATCTATGCTTTTGTAATCTAGCAAAGCGTGTTGCGCAATATCAAAGTCCCATTTTAAGTTACAATGTATGTTATATAAGTTTGATATTTTTCCTTTGAATTTATGAACTTAGCTTCTGGGAAGCAACAACCTATTTCAGAACCCGTGAAATTCAACCAACAAGACCCTGGGTATTGCTCATCAAGGGATTGTTCTCTCGAGATTGATTGTAATGCCAGCAAGCATTCTGATGGTGAAACTTCTGTTACCAATGCTCAGATGGATGGTTCCCCTGAAAATAATGCTGATGTGACAAGCATGAGACAAGTTGATTTTGAGGTACGATATGCTTCAGAACTCACAAGCATCCATGAAGACTGTAGCACCAGTGGTTCACAGCAGCATGAAGATGCAGCTGCTTTGCAGCGAAGCAGGTTGCCTGGAAACGGGGAAAGGAGCAAGCGCAAGCGCTGGAGAGGGCGATATGATGACAATAGTTACATGCCCAATGCTTCTTTGGAAGAGCACAGCAAACAAGAGCATAGCATAAGTACTGTTGTCTCAACTATATCAAAGGAGAAACAGGTATATGTGAGATAATTTTGATGGTAGTCTAACTAGGAGAGAATTACTGACAGAATTTTGTTTTGCAGGGCTCTGATAAGCTTTCTGTACATGATGTTAGTAATGTGGAAGATAGATACGAGATTCTGTTGGGAATGAAGGAATTAGCTAGCAGAGGAATGGCTGCTGAAGCAGTCCAGGAGGTTAATGCTATTGATCCCAATTTCTTTGCCCAGAATTCTGTTTTGCTCTTCCAACTCAAGCAGGTAATTGGCTTCTATTTCTTAATTTCTGTTTCTTTATTAAATGTACAAGAGAATCCCAGAGAATGTTATAGGATGTGTGGTTGTGTTGTGAATGCTATCTTTTAACTAGGATTCCTGGCTATAGGTTGAATTCCTCAAGTTGGTCAGCTCTGGTGATTATAATGCTGCGTTAAAGGTTGCTTGCACCCATTTGGGTCCTTTAGCTTCTAGTGATCCTGCTTTATTAAAGCCGTTGAAAGAAACTCTTTTGGCTTTACTACGGCCAAATGAAGATGCTCTTGGAAATGCATTACCCTTACATGCTCTAGCTGCTTCTCTCCAGGTGTTGTGCATTTTTGCTACTCTAATATATGATTTATTTTTTCCATTGCTATACTTCTTTTTTTGAAATCTGTTGATAGTAGGATTTTATTCATCATGGTGTTTGTCTAGAATTGTTGTGATAAAATCGTTGGTAAGTATGACTCTTTATTCTAAGATATAGGAGTAGGATTACAAACAAAAGAGGGGAAGGAGTTGCATAGGTGAATTAAGAAGTGAGCGTTGTGTTGTCATGGTTGATGGCCTATGCTTAGGACTAGGGTTAGGTATGTTGGATCAAGTGCTATCATTATGCCAAAAGCTATAGGTGATACTACTAAGAATCAAACTCTTGGATTGTCAGCTCACCTGGCTACGTCATGGGATAATTGCGGAACCCACAACAATTCCCTTAGACAATGTCTCATTGGAAATTGAACTTGTGATCTTAAGTCTGATACCATTTAAGTTTGATACCATTTGCTGGATTGAGCGCATACAACTAGGCTAAAAGCTATAGCTAATAGTTAGAGTTTAACTCTTTCTGCATTGAGCGCATACCACTAGGTTAAAAGCTATAGCTAATAGTTAGAGTTTAACTCTTCCTACTTAAGAGCGCAATAGTCCAAATCCTATGATTCAATTATGATTTGGTCCACCTGGCCTACATCCTGGATTGATGACTGAGCAACTAGGTACCATTAGGTCTCTATAAAACTCAGATATTACACAATGCACTAATTGGGGAGTCGGGTTGAAATATGACTCAACTAGCCAAGTCTCAAGTAAATTCCTCTATGTGGGTTTGATATTCTTGGATGCATAAATTAACTAGTCCTGAAACACACCTATTTTAGTGGGGTGATCCCCTTCCCCACAAAGTAACTTGAGGGCCAAGAGCCATGCATGCATGCACTGTGCACACAAGGCTCACTATCCCTTAGAGAGAGTAGGAATAGACCGTTTCTGAGTCTATAAATAGATCCCTACATCATGAGTTGGGAGGTAACACAATTCGAGTGCTTTTAGCTTAAAGTTTATCGATACTTTTTGCTAGAACACAAACCAACTCGGGGCTTTCTTACTCAAGGGTTAATTTTGTTAAAAAATTATATGAATGGGTTAATTTTAAATTTTATCAGGGAGAATGAATAGGTTGTGTTTTAAAACACAATTCAACTACTTCACCTTTTTTTAATTAAAGAAGTAATGAAAATGTTATAGGAAGCAAGCATGACTTCTGCAAATTTTTTTAATACTTTTAGATGAATCCCACGAAACTTGTGAAAATAAACATATATTAATATTCCCTAGAAAAACTCGAGTAAATGGAAAATGCAGACCTACCGAACATTCTTAGTGTGCATCAAATCGCCCCCTAGATATGCATCATACTTGAACATCAAAAAACAACTTTACCCAGTGAACTAAAACGGATCAAGACATCAAAAAGGGATTAAAGTTCCCATTTTTATTAGGGAAGAAAAAGAAATTAAACGAGCAGGCTATATTCCATGAACACTGAACGAACATATGTCTTCTTCATCTCCGAGTGTTCGATCTTGAACATGTTTTCTCTCTCCTGCTCACAGTCAGCCTCTTTTCTGGCGACTACCTCCCTCCGGCAACCCAACTTTTCCCAGTTTATGTGAGGTTTTTCTTTTTTGTTAATCTCTTCGTTTATTTTCTTTTTCTTTTCGTTTCCTCTCCTTTTTACTTGCGATTTTTGTTTCTGGTTTTCCAAGACCACTGCTTTTATTTACTTATGATTTTGGTTCTGGTCTTTTTGTTCAGTGGTACCCTGACTTCTATCAGTCTATATTTATTTATGATTTTGGTCTCTGGTTTTTTATTCAGTATTCGACTATGACTTGTATAAGTTTTTATTTACATGTATCAGGATTTGTTCAAGTACTATGAGTTTTTACTGTTAATGATATTACTGTGTGAAATTTGAGTTTTCTTTTCAGATTTTCAGCTTATATTTTTACTTTTTAATTATTATATATATTATAAAATATGTCTTCCCCCATCCCACTTTTGGGGTCGGCCGCTCCGCTAGCAAGGAATGACAAATGGCGAGATATGAATGCAGAATTGACAACTTTTATCTTGAAAAATGTGGGATCCAGCGAATTTTGACAGTTTTGGTAGTAGTGAAGCTATTACATTACGAAGTGATGGGAACGTAATTGCTGTATGGGCCGAAATGCACGTGGAAAAAATGGGATGATGAAAAAAGTTCAGTAATAAAAGATAACTCAAAGAATATACGCAGAATGTTAAGATAAAAGATATTTTGTAATATTTTTTAATTTTTCAAAAGTTGTGTAACTAGACAACTTACTAGACATTTTTTGTCTAAAAATATTAAAAATTATTAGTTAGATTATTAAAAACAACTTTATTTAATAAAATGATGTATGTTTTAAAACACAACTTTTTTAAAACATGACTTTCCATTCTTCATAATAAATTTAAAGTTACCCAGTCGTGTAATTTTTAAACAACTTTATTTAATAAAATGATGTATGTTTTAAAACACAACTTTTTTAAAACATGACTTTCCATTCTTCATAATAAATTTAAAGTTACCCAGTCGTGTAATTTTTTCACAATACTCACCCATTTGTGCAAGAAAGGCCACCTACTTAGTATTGATAGCTTAGCATGCTAAATAATATCTACTTCCGAAGATTTACAATTACTAGGTGCAGGGGCTTATTATCATACGAATTCTTTATAGTAAGATATTTCCTTTGCTTATTTGGTTTCATGTTTCACATCAGTATCTATTGTGTAGGGTTTGTTCTATTATTTCTGATTTCTGTAATATCATGAACGCTGTTTTATACTAAATAGGTTGCAGTTGGTCGAAGGCTTGGTGTTGAAGAACCTCAACTTATGAAAATAATGCGGGCCACTCTTTATACTCATAACGAGTGGTTTAAACTTCAAATGTGCAAAGATCGTTTTGAAGGTCTTTTGAGGATTGATTCCTTGAAGGAAGCCAACACTCCCTTCCTTGCACCAGTATCTATGTCCAAGTCCTATGCTGATAGCTGCACAAATGGATCTTCTCAGGCTACAGTATCTTCAGGGACCAGGACGTCAGAAGATGGTAGCAGTCCAACTCAAGTATCTTCAAGGGATGTCATCTGTGACGAAGGAGCAATACTTAAAGTAATGGTAAGTCATGGGTTCTTGCCGTTAATTTTTTTTTTCTATAATAAAAATTAATATCTTAAGGACTGTGACATGACTCTGACCTATGAAGCTTTCCATGATGGGTTTTGATTTTTCAATAAATATATTGGAAAAGTTTAGTTTCACTGTAATGTAAATTTGTATTTTTTTAAAACAATAAAAATGTAGTGACACGGATTATTTTTTTTCTTCCGTTTTCCTGTTACCCTGTCCCATTCCCGTTTTATTTTAGTTTGTTTTGAGACCCCATTCTCATTGCTGTGTTATCAAATATTATTTATTCTTTTACAGGGTAGATTAAATAAAATGCATAAGTATACATTTTACGATTTTGAACTTGCAGTTGTGAACTTGAGTGTCTATTTTGCGACGGTATCTTAAGGTTTTTCTCCTTGGTTGGTAGTTCTACGTCAATTCTATGATAATTTCTCTTTCTCTTATGGCTACTAAATAATAGCATGTCAAAATTGTTGTTTTATTTTTCTAGTCATCATGATTTTTAGTGTTGGAGTGTTTTAGCTTTGAAGATAATTTTCCATACAACTTATTTAACATACAGGGGCTGTTCTAATGCTTGAATTTTTGGTGAGTGCAGGAGTTTTTAGCTTTGCCTAGGGCTGATGCCATACATCTGCTTGCACAATACAACGGAAATGCCGAGACAGTCATTCAGCAGATATTTGCCTAGGTAAAATTATTTTTTTAAATATTATTTTATTCAAATTTGTGATTTTTTTATACCCTTGTACATATAGATGCAAAGGAGAAGTCACTGTAATGTTTGAAATCTGAATTGATGGAAACTACTCTCGTCTGTACAGAATATCTTGATTATTACCTCTCAGTTTTAATGAGAAAGTTGTAATTAATAAAAAATTTATTGGCGTGACTCAAGGGGATTCACAAGAAGATAATGATACTTGCATATACATTTTACACGAGCGGCGCTATTCACGGATAAAAACCATTCGTGAAGCTGATTGTTTCGTGCTTTTGTTTGCACGGTTCATACATGGCTGCAATTTAGGGCATGTTTGATTTCTGATTTTGTTGTTTTAAAAACTTCTTTAGCCTAGTTTAAGTTATTTCAACGATAAAATCCTTATGTGTGGAATGCATGAAGTTTTCAAAATCATTTTAAGTTAGTATTTTAAAAATTTTAAATGATATAGGTGAGTGATGCATTTTCAGGAGTGTTTTTATTTTATTTGTTTCTATTAAAACAATTTCTGAAAATTAAAAGTAAATGCACCCTTAATTGTCTCTTTTTTAGTGGTTCACCCCAATTCTGGGAGTCTATATCTGTTGGGGCCTGAATTTTGGCTAGACTGAATTTATAGTATAGCAATTGTCCTAAAATTTTAAAGAAACTAGTGATAGATAATTAACATAGGATGTAAGTAAGAGATGAATAAACTCGAAGAGACATTTTAGTATATATTAAATTATATTCATAGAAGTTAGTAGTTGTTTATATTAAATTTTAAAATGTAGGTTAAAAACTCTTAATTTTATCAAGGGGGTGACAATTAGAACAATTTACTTATTATTTTAATGTTTGACATAAAAGGTGATTAGAAGTTATAAATGGATCTACCGTGTTAATAAAATGAGAACAAGTGAGTATGGGTTTATTTTTTTTAAGTTATGGGGCAATTACTTTTGTAAATTATGGATATGGAGCACTTTTTGAAAAAAATTACGAACATAGTCAATTTGTGTCATGGTACAATTTTAGTGTGAAGAAATCGTTAACAAAATCGATAACAAATGACAATTAATGTTGTTAGATCAATTGAAAGACATACATAAATTCAATACATATTTGTTTCACCTAAAGTTGTGGAATATGAGACTACTCCTTTAAAAGTTGAACATTGAATATTGAAGTAGTGTGGGTTGGGTCGTTGTAGATTGAATATTAAAGTAATATGGGTCGGGTTATTGTAATAAGTATCGTACGATTTATGATATTAATTGTACGATATAAGATAAGTGTTTGGCGATATGAATTGTATGTTCTATTATTTTTTTTCATGAATCATGTTTGATATGATACAATACAAGTTTAAATTGTACAAATTGTGATTCGAAATGCGATATGGGTTAAAAATGATTTTTGAATTGGGTTGGGTTGATCCAGTCATTTGAAATGTTAATTTTTGTTCTCTTTTGTATTTTTGTGTGCTAATTAGTATCATTCTCTTCTTCTAATCTCCTTCTCATGTTGCCAGCTTCCCTTGTCTCCTTTTCTCCCTTTTTTCATTCCTTCTTTTGTTTTTATCTACATTTGGGTGAGACGCGTTTGAACAAGACACGAGCAACAATGGTTGCATGGTCGTGGTGGTGTGGTGGTCGCACCGTAGTAGCGCGGTGGTCGCACAATAGTAGTGCGGTGGTTGCACAGTGTTCTAGTGGTGTTCGCAGGTAGTCGCACATTAGGAGTGCGGTGGTTGCACAATGTTTTGGTGGTGTTCACACAGTGGTTGTCAATGTGTTGCACTTCTAGAGTTTTCACGTAATGATCTCGGTGTTGGCACAATGAATGTAGATCTTAGAGATAATGAAGGGGAAGAACTTTCAATAGAAATGAAGATGACTTAAGTGATGTAGATCTTGGAGATGATGAGGATGAAATGTGAATGATTAGAATAGAACCTTTTTTGTGATTGTTTACAAGTAACAATCGTAAATATTTTACATGATTATATAATATATATATATATATATATATATATATATATATATATATATATATATATGTATGTATGTATGCAAATAGCAACAGCTATAATTTAATTTTTGGATGGTTATGATGTAGAATTTTTTAGAAACATATAACCATAATTAAAGAATATTATGCAACAACCACATTGGTTTAGTCTTATTTTGTTGAAATTTTGAACTAATATATACATATGTATATAATCACTCTATTTCACTATGAGGTTTTTTGTTGTTAATTGTTTTTTTACATATTTATATATTTATATATTTAAGTATATGTTCCATTTTTATAATGTTTTAAAATGTTTATGAATCGTACGATTCACGATTCGAAATTTAAGCTCTTTGATATACAATATGATTCATGATTCAACTACCATGATGTGGGTTATTGATAACTTTATTAAACTTTTAATTTGGCATCATTTATGGATGAGATGATTTTGGTTCTTTTTTATTTTGTATCGTGGATTCTTCACATGATTCTAGTGATTTATATATTTTACTAAAATCGTGCTATGGTGGCACGGTGACATAATTTTTGAATGTTATTTCTTTAATTTATTTTTAAGATGACATGGATGATGTGAGATTTGTATGTAAATCGAAGGTAAATGCAAAAGTTTTGAATATATTTGATGCACTAGAAAGAAGATTTGGTTGAGAAGGAAAATCATTACAAGTATGAAATGTTTTGGTACCGTGATTGAAAGGACATACGTTGATGATGATCCATGTGTATGGACATGGGAGATTATTGTAGACTAGATTGACAAATTGTGTATATATGAAATTGTTGATTATAGGAAGAAGAGCCAACATGTTAACATCGAGGTTACGGATGATGAGACTCTATGACATGTCTGAAAAGAGAATCAAAAATTGGTCATAAATAAAAAAGAAATACATGGTTAAATCTTTTAAGAAATTTACTTCCATCGTCATCGAATGTTGGATGAGGAGGTAATATATAGTTAGTAGTACAATTATATTATGGTTGTTGTGTATTTAGAGATGACAAATAAATATGTTTTTGTGGGTATTGTCTAAACCCATGACGGGAATCTCTACATTGATTGAGCATGGATATGTAGAATCTTCGACTTTTTCAATTGAGTATGAGGATGTACATATTTGTCTCGTCCTTGTGTTCATACCCACCATAATACTTGTCCCCGCCATATTCTCATCCCCGTTTAAATTTATATATATATATATATATATATATATATATATATATATATATATATATATATATATATATATATATATACACATTTTTTTTTTTTTT